>Ga0209164_1001170_pt1 | contig 37428 bp, 26 predicted proteins | sample MTBNYHSulfiMetaG_FD_187458 | JGI IMG/M metagenome (GOLD analysis project Ga0209164, IMG submission 187458) | Enrichment culture microbial communities from rom New York Harbor, USA that are MTBE-degrading - MTBE-NYH (New York Harbor Sulfidogenic)... | ecosystem: Environmental > Aquatic > Marine >... | reverse complement strand
GGTCAGCTGGATAAAGGAGAATAGACATGAAAGCATAGGGCCCCTCGCGGTCGGGAAATACCTCCGCGATATGAGATACAGGACCGAGCAACGGTGGCTAAATGGAAAAATGCGAAGCGTTATATTAAAAATGCCTTGAGAACGCGACTTCAAGCCCGCCCTTTTATTAATTAATTACGTCAAGGGGTCTTTACCCACATCAGATAGGAAAAAAATTCAAGAGCCGCCCCTTAACTGCCCGAACGAAGCGTTATCCTTGCTTCGATGGTGTAAGTTAAGCGCCATTAACTTACGCCCAATCGCTAGTTCTTCCGCGTTTTTGGACGTTAAGGGTTAAAATTTAGCCCCCCAGGGCGACGGCGGAAGCGGACGCGACACGGACGACGAACCCGAACCGCACGTCGAACAACCGTAGAATCAAGGTGCGGTACTGAGATTATTAAGTTGGAACTCCAGAATCGATGTACACTTTGACATTTCGTCAAGGAGTTTCGGCGCCGCGTCTACTATCCCGAGCCCCTTTTTGTAATCATCGGGGCAAACGGAGCTAATTCTATATCGTGTGCTCTGCGAGTGAGGAAACGTGATCAAAGACATTACAAAAATTGAATAGAGTGCGTATATAGGCTCGGTCATCCTGCTGATTGCGTCTTCGTTCAGCTCGACCCCTGTCTGAGCAAGAATCCCAGCAATGTCGGGGCGTCCGAAAGCACTCCGTATTAATTTATTCTCTTCCGTACCGCCGCTGATTAGTTGTCTGGGGATACTCAGGAACTTATCTATGTGGGCCTCTGTCATCCTGACAAAATCCTCCTCCTTGCTCACAAGATTCTCTATTTGAGATACCAGTGTACTCCCGTCCCAAGTGGGTACGAGCACTTTGACATACTGTGAATATTTGGCCATAAGACTCTTGAAAAGCTCCATGAATGCATCGGGGCTCCGGTGGCTGATATCCTTCAGGTCTTTCAACGAAGCACCGGTATGCAGAGCATAGATCCCCTTTGCGGCCTTTTCCACGGACTGCTGCAGCAATTGAATCGAGTTGTCGAAATGCCCGGCCTCGTAGAGCAATCTGGAGCTTTCCAGATCCCTACGTGACTTCCGATAGAGTTCTTCTACAAGTTTCCCCGATTTTGTTGCCACATTGGCCCAGTCTTGGGCGAGTTGTAATATGCTATTGAAGTCAAAGTTTTCCAGTACAACCCCATTCCAATATTTTTCTACCTTCATAAAAATTTATTGTCGCATGCCATAAAAGTTAACCCAAAAAAGATAGGAAACGACGGTACGGACTAAATGCCAGATACGGACGACTCAAGTCTTGCTAAAAGTACTTGGGCATCTTATGGACAAATTTTAGATGTTCCACCAAGGGTCCAAGCAAGCTGGTCCATCGGTATGAGTATTGATATTCGTTAGCACCTATTTTTGCTGTGGCTATTCTAAGAACACCTAAGTCCATCAATCTATGGACGGCAAGCAGATATTGAATTTGGGCAAATTCTCCTTGGAGAGCGAAATTGTTCTCCCCACCTTCGCGCGGCTTCGATCCAAAATTTTTGATGAGGTACAAACAAGAAGCATCCAAGGTTTCTGCCATTACCCGGATTCTCTCGCTTTTAGCCAAATCAATTTCCTTCAATGTATCATCGATTGCCTGGGCGAGCCAATCCTTTGTTATTTTCTTGGGATGGGGACTCTGTATCCTTTGGAATTTAATATCAAAGTCCATTAAAGAATCAGCTTTCTGTTCTCTGATTAGAATAACTTCATGTTCCTCCCGGATAGTCATGGCAATACCCGCCTCGTGAAGCACGTTTCCATTGGCGTAACCCTCAGGCCTACGAGGGTCATCTGACAAATCGCAAAGAACCAACTTTGAGTTGGCAATCCCCCTTAGAATATCTGTGAAAATGGCCCCGCCACCAATCAAATCTTTCGACCTTACCGCTTTCAATTCATGGTCGCTTGCCACTGCCTCGATGTCTTTATAACGCGGTTCAAAACTTCCATCATCTGGAAAGGGCATAGCGACGAACAATTCCTTTTTGGGTTCGCCTCTCCAAAATCTTTCCATGAATAACATAGGATACACGTTACGCCCCTTTATGTTTTTTTATTTAAACAAATTAAACGTTGTTTTAAATCAAAACTTGCAGAGACTTCCGATACCCATGCCTTCATCTTATTTTGTAGACGCTTGGTTTTGGTCATTTATACTTCCCCGAAAAGCCTCGTAAATATCTTAGAATATGCGAAAGCAATCGCCGCTAATTGAACCAAGAATAACGCCATGATTTTTGGTGTCCCTTGAGCAAGAGTAAAACCCATCACCAGAGCGTAAGTAATCAGAAAAATTCCAATCACTATCAGATAAATTTTGGCCATGCGTTTAGGTAGAGGTATTGTCTCTATAAATTTGTAAAATTCTTTAGGACTTGCCCTGATATTTTTTCTCGCAGAAGAGAAATATTTTAAATACTGTTGCTTAACCTGCTCGACTATTTCGGGTTTTCGTTTTACGTTACTTTTCAACACTTCACCTAAACTTATCTTTAAAACTGATACTAGAACCACTAAGAAAATGAGCCAAACTTCAACCCATGTGCCGTTCCATAATAAAAAGAATATTGATGCTAGGGGCATGACTTCATAAACATATTCTCTTTTCTGTTTTTTAAAAAAAAGTGAAATTATGGAAGGCAACTCCTCGGACATCATAAACCTCAAAGATTACTAATTTCTCGTTATTATAAAGTTTCTAATTTTTTGCTGGCTTGTCAAAATTTTATAGTCTACCGTCAAAATACTCAGTCAAATTATACGTCTGATTTGAAACGTGGCCATGTTTAAACGGCTGTCTGGGGGACCCAAAAATTTCTCTCACCTCTTAAATATTTGGCCATTAAAAGCGCTTCCTCATTAATTAGTGTCCTAAGTGTTTGTTTGTTGCCGTGTTGCATTCTGGGCACCTCAACAACTCTTTTATGAACTCGAAAAGTTAATGCCCCTTAACTTACAGCGAGTAGGGTTATTGTTGTTCTAAATTTAACTTTTTATTGAATTCGTTTATGAACTCCATCTTCCGGTCTTCGGTGTAGAACGGCAACCCAACGAGCCTGTACCGCTTGTTTTCGGCCAGCACCTTGTACTTCCCCTCTATCTCCTTCAGGAATTTTTCCTTCCATTCGTTTTCCTTCCTAAGGAAGCCACCCTTTGCCTCTATGAAGAGCTGATAGTGGACAAATTCTTTCTTGCCTCGTTCCTTCAAGAACAGGACAAAGTCCGGCTCCATCGCCCCCCCATCGGAAAACCGGTATATCTGGAAAAGGCGCTCGTTCCTCAGTAGATATAATTCAGAGTATTTTTTCTTCATCTTATCGATGGCATCGTTCACGAATCTGATGAAATACTTCTCCTCACTTGTGCCGTAGTTCTCGTCGTAAATATACCAATCTTTCGCCACCAAATCAAGCCTCAAGTCGTCTCTTGTCTCTCTGCTCATCGCAAATCCTTCACCCTGCCCGGAGTCGTTCACGTTGACCTTGATCGTCTTTTCTCTCACCATATCTTTGATTGCCTTCGGGACGAAACGTTTCGTTCCTTCATACTCGGTGAAGTCATTTCTTATTTGTGTTTCGATTGTTTCCAGAACATGAATACAAACAGCTAACTTGTCGTCTGGTGAAAGTTTGTCCAGCCTTATTTTTGAGCTGGACAATTCTATTTTCACATTCTTGAGCGAGTTCATGAAATCCTTCACCGATCCCAGTGGTGGGAAATAAGTCTTCAGGTTGTCGAATCTGTAAAATTCCAAACTGGATATCGCCTTTCTGATAATCACCTTACCAAAAGAACCAAGTTCTACCTGTCTCGTGGCTTTCGTCTGCTCTGGTCCTGATGTGTCCCCGAATGCCAGCTTCTCTTTGACGAAGCCCGTATCGATGTCACATTTATACATTTTCGAAAAGTCCAAATCGTGAATACTCTTTATCTTGGAGCGGTCTTTTTTCTCCAGCTTATTGACAAAAATGAAGCCACGTTTCCAGAAGTCTGTCGTCTTGATACTATCTTTAACGCTCAGGCGGACATCTCTTGATTCAACAGGCATTATTCCTGTTTTTTTAAGCTCGGTCGTCAGCTCTTGGATGTACTTCGAGTTGGTTTGGCTGTGGTAATGCAACTCCTCGATGATCCTCAGGTCGTTCTCCGTATCCTGGTCGAACTTCCGCTTGAACTTTTCGTCGCTGTCCGTCAGTTTGAACGGGAAGTATCTCGCACCCCTCCCGATGAGCTGGACCTCCCCTACCGTCGTTTTTCCCGGCCTCCCTGCCTTGGCGTCCCTCGTGTTGTACAGCCTGACGATGTCGAATAGGTTAAGGACATCCCACCCCTCGTTCAGCATGTCGACGGCAAAAATGCACCTTATCTTGTTGCCTCTCTCCTCCAGCGTGTTTATTTTTACCTGGTTGTCTTCGCTCTGCTTTTCCGAGTTAATCGTTATGCACTTGGTCTCTGAGAACTCCTCCCTGAGCTCCGCGGCTAGGTTTGCCGGTGTTATCCCCTCACGCTCGAAGTACGCGAACGCCTTCTCCATCGTATCGTTCCCTGAGGCCATCACGTTCGACCTGATCTTTTCGACATCCCTCGCCGACAGCCCACGCATCTTTTTATAAAACCTGCTTTCGAACTCCTCGGATTCCTTTATCCTCCTCGACTTCATCAGGATGACAGGTTTCAGCGGTATCCCATTTTTTTCGGCAATCTTCCTCCTGTACTGGTTCAGGACCACGGTCCAGAGCGCCCTTTCTATTGGCGAGAGGCCAGCCTCCACGACCTTGATCTCTTTTGAGAAACCGTCCTGTCTGAACTGCTTAAGGCCATATTCATATAGAGTGAAGTCCTTGTATTTTTCAAATATTGCAGGGTCGTCTTCCAGGGTCGCTGTGTACTCGAGCATGATGTTTCCGGAGTTCTGGGGAAATATTCTCCCGTCAATCGTCCCCTCCCATGTATTCTTGGACTCCTCCTCCCCCTTGTTCAGCTTGTTTTTCGTCCAGACGTTGATGTGATGGGCCTCATCAGAAATCAGGACTATTTTTTTGTTCCTGAAGTCCTCGATGGACAGGCTGTTCTCTCGGTGCAGATTCATCTTGGTGTGGAGTTCCTGTATCGTCATGAAAGCTATGTTTATGGCGTCGCGCCTCGAGGCCACAAAATTGTCCACCTCGTTTATCTCGACTCTTCTGCCGTCAATCACGATTTTTTCGTTGAAGAGGTACTTCATGGATCTCGGGTTCATAAAGTTGTCGCGCGTCTTGTCTATCGTGTTGGTCCGGTTCACGAAAAAGAGGAAGTCCCTGTACCCCTTCCCGTAGAGGTAGAGGATGCTGGCCGCCATCAGGAGCGTCTTCCCCGACCCTGTCGCCATGTTGAACAGCAGCCTCGTCGGCTTCTTCCTCTCGGGGTATTTTTCTATGTAGTAGATGAACCGCGCGATCGCCTCCTTCTGGTACTCCCTTAATTCGAATGCGGGGTTGAGATTGTCCGCGATGTGTTTTGGGATGCTCTTGTCTATGACGCCGCTCGCCCACAGGACGTCGAACTTCTGGCTCAGCTTCAATTTTTCCATCTACGCCCTCTCGTAGAATTCTCTGTTGATGGCGATGTCTTCCTTGCCGACTTTGTACTGCCTGTCCTCGATTTCGCTGTAGTTCACGTACAGGTGGTTTTTATCCAGACACTCAATCAACAGTTGTCTCTGCTCGTCCAAAGACAATTTCCCGAATTCCTCCGCTTTCTCATCAAACAGTCGCTCGTTGACCTTGTAACTTAAGAATCCGTTTCGTTTCATTTCGTTCCAGATTTTGAGCAAATCCTCTTTCTTTTTCGTTTTCAGTAATCTTTTGACGAACAGCTCGTTCAATTCTTTAAGCTTACAGTAAATGAAATCTCCGCCACCTTTCCATTCTACTGCTTTACTGATTCCAGTTTGGTCACCCGCAATCACGTTTTTCAATCTAACGACTGCATCGTTTTCTTCGTAGTCTAATTGTTCCACTCCGATGTATTGCCGGCCCATCTTGTGAGCAACTGCGCAGGTAGTGCCAGAACCCATGAAATAATCCAAAACAATGTCACCGGGTTCTGTACCCAATTCGATTATCCTTCTTATCAATTTTTCAGGTTTTTTGCCTTCCTTTAATTTTACACCTCCTTCTTTAGCTATCCCTGCCCAACTTATGTCCTCCCAAAAATCACTTAGTAATTCAGTGGAGGTAATTTCGCCATTCATGTTTTTGACCTTTTTTGAATAGAACGCGAGGGCACCACCGTTAATTACATACCCTTCCCCGGGTTCCTCGCCATTTACCAAATTTTTTTGATAAACAAAAACCCTATCTCTTTCTATCTTCGACTTTTCAAGTAATTTCCTAAGCTCTTCTACTGGTTTTTGAGGGTCTCGAATGCTTACCAGTCTTTCAGCGTTTTTAAGTGCGTATTCAGCGATTAATTGTTCAAGTACTATTTTCCAAAATTTACCCCATTTCTTTTCGGCTTCATTATCGATGATTTTACGTGAAGCATTGGCCTTAATACCATTTTCTTCAAGCACCTTCTCTTTGATTGGCTTCAGTTTCCATTTTTCCGGATTTTCGTTTTTGTTAACAATGACGAATTTATAATTTTCATCGTAACCTACGGGCACGTAGCTTTTCTTGAACTGGAAATCTTTTTTGGATTTCGTGTAAAATAGAATATATTCTGCGGTGTCAATCGGTCCGGGGTTAACTGTTTTAAAACCTGCGGGTGACGCTGTTTTCACAGAGATTACTTGTACCTTGTTTTCACGAAGAAAAATTTCATCCATCAGCACATTAATGTAGCCCAATTCGTGGTGATCTATCTGTACGAAAATTGCTCCGTCCTTTGATAACAATTCTCTGGCCACTTCCAATCTATTTTTCATGAAAGTAAGCCACGAAGAATGGTTGAAGTTATCGTTATATTTGAAACTGTCTGAACCCATGTTGTAAGGAGGATCAATGTAAATAAGTTTGATTCTGCCAGCAAATCTTTTTGCTAATGAGTGTAAGGCCAGTAGGTTGTTCCCCTTTAAGATAAGATTGTAGTTTTGCTTTACTTCCTTGACTTTGTGCTCCCCCTTAACATCTATTCTTTTGAAGTCAGTTAGTACCTTCGGATCTAGCAACCTGTCAACCTCGTCGGGTGCGAGTGTCTCGTTGTAGAATATCTCACGTCTCTTCTCGTCCTCCTTTTCCTGCCCGCCCTCCAGAATACAGTCCTTGTATGGCCAGACGAGAACCACCTCCCCGCGCTTGGCGAGGTAGTCGCCATCCGTGGCCAGGCCGACGTTCTGCTTGAACTTCGTGTAGGAGTCGGGAAGGAACTTCTCAGTGGTGATGAATTCGATGAACTTCTCCCTGTTGAAGACCAGTGCCCCTTCAACCTCGACGAAGAAATGCTTTTTGATGTCTTTCTCACTCAGCAGCAGCTTAATCAGGTCCTTATCCGTCTTTAAGGCGAGTTCGACGGCGGTGTTGACTAGTAGCTCGTCATCTTTGACCAGCCGTTTGTCCTTTTTTAGGACAGTTTGTAATTCAGTTAATACTGTCATTCTAACTCCGATTGTTCTTTTGTTTCCTATTATAAGATGATGTTAGTTGGGAATCAGTTAATCAAGACCATTAGTGCGAGAGCCCCTGCCGCGTTGGCCAAGCGTCCGGATACTGAGCCAGATAGAGAACTAAACGGTCCCGCCTGTTGTACTTATGTACAACTTAATCGGGATTGATTTCATTATCTCGTAATTTATGTTATAAATCTCGATTTCCGCTTTCACAAACTCTTTGTCAATAGATATCATAGGTAACCCATCGATGAACAAAATTAGTTCCTTTGATTCCTGAGGCTCAAGCCTAAAAGAGCGAATGGGTTGCTCTTTCCAATTTGGTTTGGTAGCTTCAAAAGAAGAAATCCAGATCATATAATGCGAGTCTTTGGACCTCATCAATATTTTCGTTATCCCTATCGGCTCCTTACCCGCATTCGAAATGCTAAGATAAGCATAAACTTGTGAGTTGCCAATTTTTCCCTCGGAGTCTGACAACACATTCTGAATACCATGATAACCCAAATCTATCGTTATCTTTGGTTCGGCCAATTTAAAGACTTCAGGGGTTGGAGGTTCGAGCCGGTCGTTAATGATTTTACTTATGAGCTCTTCTGTTCTCAGTCCCCTGTTTGTGGATCCGACGCGAACAAAATACGCTGGTGCGCCTTCAATTTTTACTCCGTGCAAAAGTCGCCCTTTAGGAACAGTTATGACATAGACATCGCCTTCCTTAGTGACAACAGATTCAAAGGATGGAGTAATGGGGGGGTCGCATTTATCAGAAGCTACATTCATGAGATAATCTTGGTCCCCTTTTTTTGCATTCATGCCCTCAATTTTGCCTTCATCGGTAACACCTATAAGAATCGTTCCGCCTTTGGCGTTGGCGAATGCTACCATCGTCTTCGACAATTTATTAGGATCCCTGAAGGCTGGGCTTTTCTTGAATTCTACGGTTTCGCCTTCTCCTTGCTTCAAAAGTCCAAATAGACTATCTGACTCCATTTAATCTCCGCCACCTGATTCCTCCCCATTAAGGTACATTATGTTGATTCTTATGAATTTTCTTTAATGAAGGTATGGTAAAAGGCAGTTTCCGAGCCGAGTCTCAACCTCGAGCCGCCCCACCCGAACCCGCGCCGCATCACAAAAAAGTGCGGGGAGGGGATTCGCGCCTCTGTTTACTGGTAGATTAAGAGCATGGTGATTTTAAATTGACTTTTTTGGATTTTCCCATATGCAAAGGTTTTGAATCATCGTCCAGTAAATTCTTTACTCACCTTCAATATATTCGTCCGGAAATATCGCTCTTTTGTTAATACATGCTTCTTTTCTAGATTACTGACCAAAGCGCTTAGCTTGGACTTGGACATGTCTAGTTCGCGCCTAAGTTTGTCTTGATAGGCTTTTCCACCTGCTCGCAAAACCGCTTCGAAAACAAGTCGCTCGTCTTTCGACAGTGTCATCATGGCTACTCGCATCGTTCGTTCGGAAGCATACTTTCTGAAAGTCAAAGTCAATATTGCAGCTATTCCTCCGGCCACTGCGACCATTATGCTAATGGCCATCACGATCGTGGACAGGTCTAAACTGGCTGATGGCTTGAGTGGTCCATATAAAAGTAAGCTTAAAAAAAGCTGAAGCACTATCACAAGTGCCACGATGCCGAATGCCTCCCGGATTGTCATCTGCTCGACATGTGTTAAAGAGAGTATAAATGTTTCTAAATTATTTTTTTCGAAAGTTACAAAGGCATATTTTCTTTTTTATATAATACCAATAAATAATCTTTTTTGAGTTTTATTTCCCAAACAAAGTTATTTAAATGACTTCTGAACGGTTCGGGGAGCAAAATAAGCATTAAATAATTTTTAAATAAAATATTATCGTTTTTTTAAAGCTTAAAACAAACAGTTCTGGGAGATTTATTAAATACCTTTCTAGCGAACTATGGCCAGAAATCTTTGAGCCGCGCGAGATCGCGCGGGGAGATTATCCAGAAAAAAGAGGAAAGAAAAAAATGTTCAAAATTGGAAAAGTTGGGGTTGCAACGGCAGCGGTGTTGGTGATAGTCGTGGCATCCATAGGCGGTGCGATGGCCACACCAATAATTGTTGACGCCGCTGGAGCGGATCCAGATTCACCACTCTACGGGCTGGGACGCTTGGGTGAAAGCATGCGAATGGCCAGCGACGAAGAGCAGATGAAGAATAGGTGGAACGAATATTCTCAGATGGTGAGCAGGGGAAAGGGCTTGGAATACTCCGTAATATTGGAAGAATTCAATGAAAAAATGAAAAGCGTCGCACCTCTAGACGCCGAAGCTAAAAAAGAAGTTGTGCGATGGATGCAAGAGCAGATGCCGGGGATGGGACTAATGGAGTTTCAGCTTGCCAACGAGTTCTCTTCCAAGTTCAGAGAATTCGTAGAGAACGCTCCCGAATACCAGGAGCGAATAGACAACATAATCAGGGTTTTGACAGACTTGGGGGAACAGTATAGCAGCGCTACTCCAGAGATGCAGGAGAATATTTTGGCTCAGTTGCGAATCATAATGGATGAATTCCGAATGCTGACTGGTCGCTTTGGAGGTCGGTTGCCCCCAGAGTTGAATCATTACTTCAACGCCGATAACTTGCTAATGGACTCCGGAATCCATTTGAAAATCCACGATGATAGAAATAAATGGATGCCTGGTTTTGAAAACGCACCAGCATTTGATAATATTTTGGAAGAGTTCAAAGTTAAGTTAGCTGAAATGCAGACTGGCCTGGAAGAAATTCCAGAAAACACGCCTGGCTTACAAATAGCGCTGGATCAGCTAGCGCTTGCCATAGAACTTAGAGATAACGCCATTGTTCAGAACAATGCTGGCGAAATTGAAAAGGCGTCTTTTATACTTAGGGCGGCCTTTGCCCATCTTGATAGTGCGAACAGGATTCTAAGACAAACAAATGAATGGTGGCCCGGCTTTCAGCCAGAATGGATGCATCCAGGACGGCCTGATTTCCCGCCTTTTCCGGGACCATGGGATCAGCAAGAGTGGGGCTCTCAAGGGGGCACATGAAATGGCGCCTGAATCTATATTTGGTGATGCCGAACTGTCTGAGTTAGTCGAGGCAATAGTAAAGAAATTGATGGATTTGGGCGAGCAATATAACAAAGCCACTGTTGAAATGCGTGAAAAAATTTTGGCTCAACTGAGGAATATATCTAAATCTGATTTTAATGACACTCCAATTCCCTAAAAAAATATGGTGAGGAACAATGAGATTCAATTTCTCGGGAAAATTCAAAATTTTGACCGTGGTTGCATTATTCACCATTTTGATTTCCCAGGTTCCTCTCGCAAATGCTTCGGCTGACGTGATTCTCTGGGATTACAACTATGACGGAGAAAACTTGCAAGTTGTGTTGAGGAACATTGGGGAAAACAGCACTAAGGTTTACGTTTCTGTTAGAGATGGTGCGGGAGTAATTATCGGCGATCCACTCTATGGTGTGGGTACAATAAACAAGAGTGGGAGCTCCGAGTCAGACACTTTGGCTCTAACGTTCAAACTGCCGGATGACTACAATAGCGTGAATGTAATCTTTGAATACTATTCGCAAACTACGGCTTCCTCGGTCAAGGTAGAAAAACAGGAGACGATATACCTCCCAGAAGTTAAACCGTTCAACCTATCCTTGTCTACCTCCACACCATCTGTAGAGGGAGAGCTTGACGGGACGGCTTCCTACCAAATAACTCTGACGAACGAGGGAGAAGCAGGGAGCGTCCAGTTTGTTGTCAGCGGACTCCCGTCGTCAATCTCTGCGGGATTTTATAGCGGCAGCCAAAAGGCTCTCAGCTTGGCTTTTGCCGAAGACGAGACAAAAACATTGACACTCTACCTTTCTTTACCCTCAACCGTCTCTGGATTTGAAGTTGGCAAAAATATAAGCTTTACAGTTTTCACGCTTACCGATGATCAAATGAGCGAATATGTAAATGGCACTCCCGTCGATGAGCTTGGAGCCGTCAGTCTGAGGCTTTACCTTACCCCTGTGGGCGCCACTTCGTTAAACCTCTCTCTTGAGAACTTGTTCTTCCGCGTGAATTCAGGTGAAGTAGTGAGTACAACTTTGACAGTGACGAATAATGGAACAGAGGCAGCTGAAGATTTGGAGTTTGAAATAACTGATCTACCCTATGGATGGTCAGCTTCCATAGGTCCAGACAGCTTCTCGTCGATTGCAGCTGGAGCGAGCGCCGTTGCCCAAGTTTCAGTGGTTCTATCTGATTCTGCCTCCGCGGGGAGATATGAGATTACGCTCACTGCCACGAGCGGAGATCACGAGGCAAGCGAGAGCTTTGAAATTCGCGTTCAAGAAGCAGAAAGCAATCAAATATTGTGGATTTTCGCTATGGTCATCGCCGTATTTGTCATTGCCGGAGTAATGGTGAAATTCAAGAGAAGGTGAAAAAGATGCCCGAGCTAATGGTGGAGATAAAAAACCTTGTGAAAACCTTTGAAGACGGGAAGAGGGCAGTCGATGGCCTCAACCTGGATATTTTCAAGGGAGAGACCTTCGCCCTTTTTGGCCCCAACGGCGCCGGCAAGACCACGACAATAGACCTGATGCTTGATTTTATTCAGCCCGACGAGGGATCAATTAAGATAGCGGGCATCGATGCGCTGAAAGATCCTCTAAAGGCGAAGAGACACGTCGGACTAATAGCCGAAAGCGCAAGGCTCTACGAGATATTTTCGGCTAAGCAAAACCTCAGATATTTCGCCCAGTTAAGCGGGAAGAAAATCGGAGATAAGACAATAGACGAAGTTTTGGAAAAAGTCGGATTGGGCAAAGTGGCCGATACCGCAGTCGGCAATTTTTCCGCCGGTATGGGGCAGAGGCTTCTCGTAGGCATCGGCTTGGTGAAGCAACCCGACCTGCTGATATTGGACGAGCCATGGACAGCACTTGACCCGCAGGGAGCCATGGACCTCTCCAACTTGCTCAGCGAGCTGAAGCAGGAGAATCACCTGACCTTGCTCATAAGCTCCCACGACCTTCACCGAGCGCACAGGCTGGCCGATAGGATAGGGATAATAGTGAAAGGAAAAGTTCAGAAGATTGTCGAGGCCTCCAAGGTCAAGGACGTGGAGAGCCTGTACCTAAAGACGGTTGGGGTGGCTCAATGATATTGGCAATAGCGAAGAAAGAGTTCTTGGAAAACGTTCTGTCGCGCAAGTTCCTCGTTGCCGTTATCTTGTCCGTAATCATCCTCGGCACAGGCGTTTTTGCCATGAGTCGGGCTTACGAAGAGAAGAAGAGCTATTACGACACCCAAATCGAGGAGTACGAGCAAACTCTTGAGGAAGGAACTGGAGGGTATGAGAGCACAGCTGAGGCAGCGGTATATCAGGCAATTGAAAACCCTAACCCATTAACCACCCTGATTAGCGGGGAAGCTCTCGGTCAAACAGGCATGGGCGAGATACGTAGCATGTTGAATACTAGCGAGAGCACGACCTCGCCGTTGTGGGATAGGTTTGGCATGCTTGATCTCACTTTCATCGTTGGATTCCTGATGAGCTTGATGGCGGTGATATTTTCTTATGACTCTATTTCCGGAGAAAAGGAGCACGGTACGCTCAAACTCACTCTGACAAACGACATCCCCAAGGATCACGTGCTGCTTGGAAAGTACATAGGCGGTACCGCCAGCGTCCTTCTTCCGTTCGTCATAGCCATGGTTCTCGCTTTGGGAATTGTCGCCATAGCAGGCGGAGTTCCCTACACGATGTCCGACTACGGGACCATTGGCATCCTGGTGCTCATCGGTTGTGCGACCATCAGCGCCTTCTACTTGCTCGGATTGTTTGTCAGTTCCATAACCAAGAGGAGCGCAATATCAATGCTTGTGGTTCTATTTATATGGATCTTCTTGGTCCAAGGGATTGGCAACGTGGCTTCCCTAACGGCGACCGAGACGACCTCTGGAATGACCTATGACGAATACCGCGATGAGTACATGTCAATTTCTCAGGAAGTTATGCAACAGTACGGGAGGGAAAATATGCAGCAGGCCATGGCGGAGATTCAAGCAAGATGGGATGCTCTCACTATAGAATACACGAGCCAGCAGGAGGCACAGCTAAACACGGCTCTGGGTGTAGCGAGAATATCCCCGACTGAGAGCTATCGAAATGTGGCGCAGGCTCTGGCCGGATTGAGCTGGGAGGAAGGAGTACACATCAGCGAGCAGATATCCGATTACGAGGCCGCTTTAGAAGAGGAATACAATGAGTGGCGAGCTGAACAGATGCAGCAGCAAATGCAGCAAGCCGCCCCAGATAATTTCCCTTCCGGGCCGACTGGTGGGCAGGGAAATCCTTTCCAACAAGCTGAGTTTAGCGAGAACTTTGAGGCACAGGCCGAACTGGAATACTACTACGAGCCGTGGGGAACGAGTGAGCGGCTATCAACTGCAGTCTATGACATCGTGGCGATAATTATGTTCAACGTCCTGATGTTCATAGGGGCTTACGTGGCATTTGTGCGCTACGATGTGAGGTGATACAAATGGCCAAATCAAGATACTCGGCTCGCTTTGTTTTTGCATTTGTAGCATTAGCGCTTGTTGTCGGTCTACTCGTGGGAGGGATTGTAAGCTATTCGGCCACTTCTCGAGATATCAGTCAACTACAAAACCAGATTTCCTCTCTTCAGGGCCAGGCACCCGGAGTCGAGAACGGTAGCTTTACCATTATAGAGGAAAACGGTGTATCCCTCTCGACCTTGTATGAGAAGGTCAAGAACTCAGTGGTGGTCATAGTCGGAACAGTTACTGAGCAGACTATTTTTGGGACACAGACAAGCCAGGTTCAAGGTTCTGGTTTCGTGTACGAATTTAATGATCAGAAAGTGATAGTGACGAATTACCACGTTGTCGAGGATGCCACTGACATATTTGTCACCTTCCAAAATGGCAATGCTTACCAAGCGACCGTTCTCGGAACAGATGTTTACTCCGATTTAGCCGTACTTTTAACAGATGCTCCGGATAGCGAGCTGAATCCTCTTGAAATCGCTAGTTCTTCCACCCTTGAGGTAGGCGATAGTGTTGTGGCGGTCGGCAGTCCGTTTGGACTCGCAGGTTCAATGACTATTGGCATTGTAAGTCAACTCGGGCGGACGATTCAAGAGTCAAATAGCTCGTATTCAATAGCGAACGTTATCCAAACCAGCGCGGCAATAAATCCTGGCAATTCTGGCGGTCCGTTGCTTAACTACCTTGGCCAAGTTGTCGGGATAACAACAGCCATAGTTTCCGACTCGGAAGGACTGGGCTTTGTTGTCCCGTCAGACACAATACTGCGCGAGATTGGGCCTTTGGTAAACGCAGGTACCTACACACAACACTCTTGGCTGGGTGTGAATGGAAGCGATATGAACTATACGATAGCCGAAGCCATGGATGCCGATGTGACTTACGGGTGGCTAATTCAACAAGTGTCCAGCGGAGGGCCGGCCGCGGAAGCTGGTTTAAGTGGCGGAGCGAAACAGTTTCGAACGACAGACGGAATTATAATAATTGGTGGAGATATCATAACAGCCATCGACGGTTTTCGAATCGTGAATGGCGATGACCTTTTGTCTTATCTTGAAGCGCACACCTTGCCCAATCAAACGATTACTGTAACTATTCTGAGGAACAATCAAGAGATGGATATTCAGGTCGTGCTGGAGACGAGGCCTTCGCCAATTTAAAGCTTGGCTAACAATAGACTTGCAGAAATATCCCTTAATAAGATAATGATAGCGACGACTTGTGGCATCGCTTATCTGGCTTATCTAAAAAAGAGACTGGATAAGTTAATGTGCGAGTAAAATGGTGCGGGGGGTGATTCGCGCCCTGAGCTTTCAGGGCCATCAATTGTGAACCCACGCCGCCTCATCCGGCCCCCGGCTCCATCACCCAGGGTTCAGAAATGATGGCTATAAATAGGGGCTATTCCACACACACTGACCGATGTCCGATAACCTGGGGATTTACGGCAAGACCTTTGCGCTGGAAAGGTTGGACAGAAAGCTGGCCGATGCGCCGGTTGACCCCGCTTCCAAAAGGCAGCTTCAGGACTTTAAGCGGTTCCTTTTCGTCTCCGGCCTGGGCAAGTTCCGGGTGTGCAAGTACGTCTACCTCAGCCTCCGCTTGCAGGGCATGATTAAGAAGCCCCTGAAGCGAGCGACCAAGTCCGACATCATGCGGGTGGTCGAGGAGATCGAACGCAGCGACTACAAGCCCTGGACCAAGCACAGCTACAAGCTCGTTCTGAAGAAGCTGTACAAGTGGCTCTACACCGGTAAGGTCGACGGCAACGGTTACCCCGAGCTGGTGGATTGGATCCCGCTGTCGATGCGAAACGGCAACCACCGTCTCCCCGAGGAGATCCTGAGCCAGGAGGAAATCAAACGGATGGTCGAGAGCGCCTCCAACCTCAGGGACAAGGCTTTCATTTCTGCCCTTTACGAGTCCGGCTGCAGGGTCGGTGAGTTCCTGGGGCTGAAAAACAAGCACGTGCAGTTCGACGACTACGGAGCCATCCTGATCGTCGACGGCAAGACGGGCATGAGGCGGGTCCGGGTGGTGGCCTCAGCACCGGCCCTGGGGCTGTGGCGTGATAACCATCCGGACAAGGGGAACCAAGAAGCTGCGCTCTGGGTCAACCTATCGACCAACCATAAGGGTAAGGACTTGGACTACCGGGGCGCCTGTTTCATGATGACAAGGCTGGCCGAACGGGTCGGGATAAGCAAAAAGGTCAACCCGCATTCCTTCCGCCACGCCCGCGCCACGCACCTGGCCAGCTCGCTGACCGAGGCCCAGATGAAGGAGCTCTTCGGCTGGGTCCAGGCGAGCAAGATGGCGGCGGTCTACGTACACCTCTCCGGCCGCGACGTCGACCACGCACTGCTGGAGCTCTACGGGATCAAGCCGCCGGAAAACCAGAGCCAGGCGAAGAATCTGGTGAGGATATGCCCGCGCTGCGCCGAGCACAATACCTGGGATGCAAAGTTCTGCAAGCGGTGCGCCCTGGTGCTGGACCTTGAGGAAGCGAGAAAAATAGAAAGAGCCGAGGACACCCTTACGAAATTGCTAAATGATCCCAACACTCGAAAATTGCTGGTTGAACGACTGTATCAGCTTAACACTCATGACAAAAAGCAAGTCGAAATTTCATTTTAATCGGCCAAGTATCTGCTGGGTGAGAGGAAGTTTCTGAAGTGGCTTCTTTTTATGGCGAATGGAAAATTGGTGTGGCGCTAATGCTTTTGTAGGATTTTGTTTACTTTTTGAGCCGCTCTTTTTACATCGTTCAGGCTTTTCGCTCCGGCACATACGCCCTTCCCAGAGACGAACAGCAGCACCACCAACTTCGGGTCGTCGAGCCTGAACACAAGGCCTGGAAAAACCTCCGGTTCATATTCGGCGTTCTCGAAACTGCGGGCTATGTGCTCGAGGTCGAACTTTCTGCCGAAATCAAGGGACGCCACGATATTCTGGACCTTAATCTTCGGCTCTGCCTTCATCTTTATATGCGCCTTCCTGAGCTTCCGGGTCAAGTTGCTTATCGCCTGGCGGGCGTCGGCCAGGCTGCTGGCGCCGACGCAGTTCATCTTCCCCGACGAGAATATCAAGAAGGACGCTCGGGGGCGCTCGGACTTGTAGACGACGCCGGGGAAGAGCTCCGGGTCGTAGCGGGCGCCGTCCAGTGACCTGGCCAGCTTCTCAAGGTTGAACTTCGTGTCCTCGTAAGTGACCGATAACACGATATTTTGCATCTTGGTTTTTATTACCAATATTCCACACCATAGATTGATTGTACCTCATACTTGCTCTTTTCGGTTGCACCGTCTCCTTCGTCTGTCTGTTTGTTCGTTCTGTGCTAGTGGGGTAGGTGAGTGTGAGTTAGTCTTTGGGTTTGTGGGTTCAAGCTCTCGGAGATCTATGAAGTCGGCTTGGGGCGTATGGGAAAGGCAGGCAAAAAATAGAAGAGGACAGTGTGTCCTCATCTAACGTCCTTGAGCGCACCGCTAAAGTCGGTGAGATGAAGCATGGACAAGCAGGGAATTTCAAAGATGTCACACTGATAGCTTTGAAAACGGGGACGTTCTCGAAAGAACGGCCAATGTATCAGCTGAGATGTCACAGTGACATCTCGGTGGAGGTTACCACACCCAGCGCGTCTTCGAGGGCGGCAAATACATTGGGAATGAAGAAACTATCGGGATAACCCAGGAAATCGGGGAAATAGGCCCTCCATTGACCGTCTGTCCGACTACATCAGGGTGCGACACTCCCCTCCAACGGCGAAAAATCGAAAACCGGCGCCTTAACCGTCCGGAATAGGCGAGGATCTAGCCTATTGCTGGAAGTTAAAGGAGAATCGGCGTGAAAACATAGGGCCCCTATCGGTAGGGAGATACCTACGTGAGATGGGTTACAGAACAGAGCAACGTTGGATAAACGGCAAGTTACGAACCGTTATTTTAAAACTGCTATAAAACCTCGCGAAAACGCATAAAACGGTCGCCTTTTATTTAATTAATTACGTCAAGGGGTCTTTACCCACATCAGATAGGTAAAAATTTCAAGAGCCGCCCCTTAACCGCTCGAAACAAGCGAGGATTTGCCTTATTCTGGGGAAGTTAAGCGCCATTAACTTCCGACAATTCGTTCGTTCTTTCTGTCATTTTGAAATACCAAGGGATAAATTTTAACTCCCCAAACCCAAACGACAGATTGATAGACTAAGAACGACCCTTCCTTTGAATAAGGATTGCCGAAAATATCTACAATTAGGAATGGACTGTCTATTTTGTTTGGCTTAGTGTAATTGTTTCGGAACATTCTCTGAGTAGTATCTTCATTTTTTCCAGAGACTCTTCACATATGGAGTGTATCTCCTTTTCTGGCATGTCAGCAAAACGATGAGCGCGCTTAACTACTGCATTGGGTCGGGCAATTTCTTCTTTAACAGGCATGTAAGACATAGATCCAGATATCGGCATGGGAATAGCAAACCCCACTTGCGAGGTTTCTCCCATTGTTAGATTCTCATAAACAAACAACCTAAATTCTTTTGTCATTCCGATCTTACCAATATGTACGACAAAATTCCTCTTCTTCCACAAGGGGTCCCTCTTTAAACCTTCCATCCGGTTTTTGTAACACTTTATAAATTTCAGGGCAAGCTCATTCTTACTCGCAATTGCAGCGATTTCGAACGCGTTTTCATTCAATTTTATTGTTCGACTCAGCTGCATGAGCTTCTCCGCATAATCATAAAGCAACACGTCGGGAATGCTTCGCCAAGCCGAGAGATAGGCGCTTAGGCTAAAGATAAATTCTTTCTCTACTTGTTCAACTTTTTCGGTTGGTGGCTCGCTAAGTGCAGACTCTTTCAATTTGGCCAGGAAATACTCGGCTTCTTCCAGCTTCAAGTCGGAATCCATAGGAACCAACGATTAGTATACCGCTTGGTAGCCAAAAAGTCATTCTCAGGCCTAGGTCAAAAGTTAGAAAAAGCTCATATGTCACAACATTAAAGAGATTGAAAAAAATATGTAATGATTAAAAGCCTTTTTTACCCCGAAGTTAATGCCCCTTAACCTTCTATCGCTCGCTTTACGCGCGCCAACGATAGGGTTGAAAGGATAATTGCCCGCGTATACCCCTTAATAAAAATCACAATGACATGAGGTTTTCTGATAAAAAGCGGGCCTCGTTCACTTTTCTTACCAAAAGTAGGATTATTTTCAGTGCCCCCTTACCATAAACCTATTTTGATAGCTCGTTGCTTATTTATTGAGTATATGGAAGAGAAAGATATTGAATTTGAGAGCCAGCTTTGGAAAGCGGCAGACAAACTTCGGAAAAAGGTCGAGATCCACGAGTACAAGTCAGTTGTTTTTGGGCTAATATTCTTAAGATACCTGTCATTTTCTTTTGAGGAGAGAAAAGCGGAACTTGAAAAAGCCATTTCTGACCCGAAAAGTGAAGAGTACATATCCTCAAAAGAATTTCGAAAGCGCGCCTTAGAGGACGAAAGCTATTATATGGAAAAAGGAAACCTGGTTGTTCCCGAACGCGCGAGATGGGAATTTATAGCCAAAAACGCCACACAGCCCAACATAGGTGAAATAATTGACAAAGCTATTGAAATCCTTGAAGAAACGTATCCTAAGCAACTGAAGGGAGTTATTCCAAAAAATTACACTAAAGTTAACCTTAATGCACTTGATTTAGCGCAACTCATCAACATTTTTTCCACAATTAACTTCGGGAAAGAGCATAGGAGTAAAGATATTTTCGGGAGAATTTATGAATATTTTTTAGGGAAATTCGCTGAAAAGGAACCTGCCAAAACTGAGCAGTACACTCCTCGTTCTTTGACTAATCTTATCGTCGACATCTTGGATATAAAGGAAGGAATGGTATTTGACCCAGCGTGCGGTAGTGGCGGTTTTTTCGTTTCAGCTCTAGAAAAAATGGAAAGATATGGATTGGATAAAAACACGCTCACAATTTACGGACAAGACTCAAAGGAAGTTCCTTGGAGAATATGTAAAATGAATTTAGCACTGAGAGGAGCTGAAGGTGATATTAGAGTTGGTGACTCGTATCACGACGACAAGTTCCCTAGTTTAAGAGCCAACTATGTAGTTTCAAACCCTCCATTTAACGACAGCGGATGGGGGGCTGAGAACGTGAAGTATAACGACCCAAGGTTCAGGTACGGAATACCTCCAGACAATAATGGAAATTTTACATGGATTCAACATTACATTTACCATTTGGCCCCGAGGGGCAAGTCTGGATTTGTGATGGCAAATGGTGCTTTATCTGGAGGCGGGATCGAGAGAGAGATTCGGAAAAAAATAATTGAAGACGATTTGTTTTATGGCATTGTGGCATGTCCTCCCAAACTATTCTATAATGTCAGTTTACCAGTTTCCTTGTGGTTTCTTAGAGCAGCAAGAAGCAAACCTAACCACATGAAGAGAAAAGTTTTGTTCATTTATGCAAAGAGAATGTTCAAGCCCATCTCTAGAAAGCAGGTTGTATTTACTCCAGATCAACTAACAAAAATTATCGAAAAATTCAAAATGTTCGAACAGGGAGAATCTGAAAAGAAAATAAATGAAGCGGCCTTCAGTAAGATTGCGCCAATAGAAGAAATAGCAAAAAATGGCTATGTACTGACACCAGGGAGATACGTCGGGATAAGAATGGAAAATGAGGATACGGCGGGCTTTGCTGATAAAATGAAAGAATATTCTGAAAAAATGTCAAAATTGTTGGACGAAGAGGAAAAAATTTCGAAAATGGTTAAACATATTTTCAAAGCCTTAAATTCCGGGTTATAAATATGCTCAAATTCAAGTGGGAAAAATATCTCAAGAAAACAGAAATAGAAGAAATACCTGAAGAGTGGGTAATCTCAAACTTGGGGAATCGTAATTATTTTGATATTATTCCGTCAGGTATTGACAAATTTAGCGGCACAAAAGAATATTTATCTACTAGGAGTGTTCAAGAAGCCGAAATAACAGAAATAGAAGAAGTTATTACCTTCAGTAAAAGACCGTCAAGAGCAAATATGCAGCCAGTAGAGGACTCTGTGTGGCTAGCTAGAATGATCAACTCATTAAAGGTCTTAAAAGCAGACGAAGATTTAATCAAAAATAAGATATTATCTACAGGATTCCTAGGAATCAAGACGAAGGAAAATTACTTGGCCGATTATTTATATTACTACTTTCTAACTCCTCAGTTTCAGGAATACAAAGATTCAGGTTATGTTACTGGAGGCGTACAAGAAAGTTTGACTAGTCAAGGCGCGGAACTTTTGCCAGTACCAATTTTAGATATTAATGAACAATATCGTATTACCACAGTTCTATCTTGGTTGGATAGGCTAATAAAAAACAAAAAAAGACAAATAGAAACTTTAGAAAAAACCGCGTCGGCAATTTTCAAGGGCTGGTTTATCGATTTCGAGCCTTTTAAGAATAGGAAATTCGTTACAAGCAAGATTGGAAAAATACCTTGTAGCTGGGAAATCAAACCAATTGGAGAAATTGCAGATTTGAAAAATGGATTTCCGTATAAAAGCGAAGAAAAATTCTCAGAACCTATCGATGAGAGTTATGCCTTCATTAATTTAAATAATGTAACCCAAAGCGGGAACTTCAAGGCAGACTATGCTTGGATAAAAAGCGATAGATTAAGCGAGAACCATTTCTTAGAGGAGGGAGATCTAATTGTCGCTAATGTTCATTTTGGCGTGGGGGGGGCAGAAATTGAAAGATTATTGGGCGCCCCCGCACTAGTGACTTTTCCTGATGAGTACGAGCTGAAAAAAGCTGCATATTCAATGGATATTACTCGTATTTTACCCGCTCACAACAGATATGTGTTTTACTTGTATCTATACCTAAAATTTACAAAAGAAGATAGTGCGAGTTTCAGCACAGGAACGAGTGTTTTGCACCTTGATATTGGAAATTTTAAACTGAATAAATTGATCTTGAAACCATCTGATCAAATATTAGATAAATTCGATGAATTGGTTCGCCCCTTGTTTCAGAAAATTGTAGTTAACCAAAAACAGATTATGACTCTGAGAAAAACATTCGATTCCTTGCTACCTCTTCTGATTTTTGGAAAGCTTAGAGTGGAGAGTTTATAGAATGGCAGAGCTTACCGAAGACTACTTGGTGGAACAGCCAGCAATTAACTGGCTAAAAGAACTAAAGTACAACTATATCCACGGATCCAAGCTTTCTCCTGAAGAAGGTGAAAGAGACACTTACAGGAGCGTTATATTAAAGAAGAGGCTTTTTGAGGCAATTAAGCGGCTTAACCCTTGGCTTCCACAATCAAGATTCGAAGAAGTTTATCGAAAAATTGTAGATATCGACCACCCTGATTTCGCGATAAAAAGTAAACTTTTCTATGGGATGCTTACTAATGGTGTGAAAATAAATGTCAGAGAAAAAGGAGAGGAAAGAACGAGATTGGTAAAATTAATGGAGTTCGAAAATGCCAAAGAAAATGATTTTCTAGTGGCAAATCAATTCACTGTGGAATATCAATTTCAACGTGAAATGCACAGAAGGCCGGACATAGTTGTTTTCATAAACGGTCTGCCACTAGTAATCTTTGAATTCAAGAGCTTTAACGCAAATGAAGTCGCAAAGGACGCCTTCTACGATCACCAAGCAAAGATGGCCGATGTGCCGCAGCTTTATGTTTATGCTCACATACTTGTAGCAAGCGATGGCCTAGAAACTAAACACGGATCCAAGACTAGCGATTGGGACAGGTTTTTTGTCTGGGAAGGCATTTTCGACGACGAAGATTTGGAGGTAAATGAGACTTCAGAAGAACATTTTGAGTATATCTTCAAGCCAACCGGAGAGAAGATGACTTCGCTCGAAGTTTTGTTGAAAGGACTTTTCAAAAAAGAACACCTGACGGAATACTTACAAGATTTTATATACTACGAAAAATCCCGAGAAAAATACGCAATCAAAATAGCTATGTTTCATCAGTTCTATGCCGTGAGAAAAACCATTGATAACACTAAGAAGGCGATTTTAAAGGGCAACACGCCAGAAGAAAGAAGAATTGGTGTAACTTGGCATACTCAAGGAACTGGAAAATCTTTGGAGATGTTATTCTATGCTAGAAAAGTTTTGAAAGTAAAAGACCTTGAAAATCCTCTTTTACTTTTTATAACGGATAGAAATAACCTAGACGACCAGCTTTCTGATGTTTTTTCAGCCTTTCCGATTGCAAAACAAGTAAATAGTGTAAAAGACTTACAAACGACAATCAAAACAACAGCCGGGGGGATAATTTTTGCCACTATTCAAAAATTCGGTAAGAGGAGAGCTGAACAGTATCCTTTTCTATCTGATAGAAGAAATGTCGTAGTCATAGCTGATGAGGCCCATAGAAGTCAATACAAGGACCTTGCAATGAATCTGAGAAAAGCACTCCCCAATGCCGCCGTATTAGGTTACACAGCGACGCCAATAGAACTTGAAGGTCGTTCAACGACTTTGGTTTTCGGAGATCACATAAGTGTATACCCAATGGACAAGGCGATTAGGCACAAAGTCGTCGTTCCTATTGCCTACGAACCGAGATTAACAGAACTTCATTTGACGAACGAGTTCGTAGATGAAGATTTTGATGAAATCTCAGAGGCCGTAGTAAATGATCCATTTGCTAAAGGAGCCTTAAAAAGGAAATATGCGAGGATAGAAAAAATAGTCTTGGCTGAAGATAGATTGGAGAAAACCGCAAAGGATATTGTAAATCATTTCAACAAGAGAGTTCAAGTCCTTAAAGGCAAGGCTATAGTCGTCACCATCAGTAGAAAAGTTGCTGTTAGACTATTCGAGAAAATTAGGAAACAACCCAACGCGCCGTCAGTTGTGGTGGTAATATCGGGTAATAAACAAAATGACCCTAAAGAGTACCGGCCACACATAAGAAACAAGAAGGAACTAAGGGACTTGGCAGACACTTTCGTAAACCCGGAAACAGATCCTCAAATGGCCATAGTCGTCGATATGTGGCTAACTGGTTTTGACGCCCCATGCCTTCACACTATGTATTTTGACAAGCCGATGAAAGGGCATTCACTAATTCAAGCAATAGCCAGAGTAAACAGAGTATTCAAGGACAAGCCCGGCGGGCTGATAGTGGATTACATAGGAATAGCGGATAATTTGAGAAAATCCCTTGCAACGTATACATTTGATATCACGAGCAAGTTTCTCTTAAACGTGAATCAAATAATAAACCATCTTAGAGAAAAATATCAAGTAGTGGTTTCTCTTCTTCCTGAAATTTCTTTCAAGGGATGGACACATCTTACTCCAGTGGAGCTTTCTAAGATAACTACAAAGGCGTATGACAAGATAAGTAGAGACACAGAACAAAAAAAGAGGTTCGTAAGGAACTTCGTTGCACTAAAGAAGCTCTACGCCCTTGCTAGTCCTCGCCTCGAAGCCTATGAAATGAAAGATGATATCAGATTTTTTGAGATGCTAAAGAAGATGATTGTCAAATATTCAACTGCCAGGATTAGAGACATAAACAGGGAGCTTGAATACGAGATCAGCCATTTAATCTCAAAAAGCATTGCTGCTGAAGAGCCAGTAGACATGTACGCATTAATTGGAAAGGAAAAACCTGATGTTTCTATATTTGACGATAAGTTTCTTGCTAAATTCAAAGACATGGAATACAAAAACTATGCTGTAGAGCTTCTATCCAAAATAATGAAAGATCAGCTCGTAATTCGTATGAATTCAAACCCGTACAGATACAGGTCTTTATACGAGATGTTGAAAACAACTATTGATAAATACAATCTAAAACTTCTGAATACGGCCGAAATTATCGATGAACTAATAAAGTTGGCAAAAGAAACAAAGACAAAATTTGATGAGGGTAAAAAGCTCGAACTTTCAGATTCAGAGTTAGCTTTTTACGACTTACTTATATCACGGGAAAAATTCTTTGAAAATTACGAACAGATTAAAGAAGTGGCGAAGAAAATAATCGAAGAACTTGGGCCTTACATGAAAGTAGCTGACTGGAACAGAAAAGAGTATCTAAAAGCAAAAATAAGGACTACAGTGAAAAAAGTTTTGATGAAAGCAATTGATGGACGGGCAGAGTACTCTGAAATAGATACCCTTTCTGTAAGTGTTGTCAACCACGCAGAAACTGTTTATGCTTTGAAAGCTGAAATAGACCATTCTCTGCCTGCATTACTAGAGTTAACCAAAGCCAGGTCATAACGAGGTGAGAAAACGCCTGTTTCCGTTGATGAAATAGAACGAAGGAAGAAATATTTGGCTCTACGTGACAAATACACACCTAAGTCGACTCGGATTATTTTTGTGTGCGAGTCGCCGCCGAAATCCGGGAAATACTTTTACGACAACGCTGGAGACGTTACCGAGCCGCTATTTAGCGCAATGATGAAGCTCATAGAAGATACGCCGACAAACAAAGAGAACGGTCTCAGAGAGTTCCAAAATCGAGGGTATATGCTCGTTGATGCCGTGTACACACCCATTAACGATCGCAAAGATGATTTGCGGGGAGTAGAAATATTGCGCTGGTACCAAATTCTAAATGAGGATCTTACAAAACTTACTGAAAACACAAATGCCCCTCTCATTTTAATTAAGGCCACAGTATGCGTGCTAGAACAAAAGCTAAGGAAGGGTGGATTTGCTGTCTTGAACAACAACATAATTATTCCATTCCCTTCTACGGGTCAGCAACCAAATTTCTTTACAAAGATGTCCGAAGTTCTCAAAAAAGCAAATATTCAGCTTTAATCTTAACCTTTTAATCCGGCCATAACAAGGTTACTCAGACTGTAATGAAAGTAAGATTTTTGCCATCAGACCAAGTCCTTGCCGAGCTATCCAACCAAATTTCTAAATCTAAAGACTTGAAGTTCGCCGTTGCATTTGCCAAAGAAAGTGGATACAATCTGATAAGGAGCAAGCTTCAGAGGCAACTCAATAAGGGTGCGAAATGCGATTTCGTGGTCGGCATATCCAGTTATGGAATAACGGATTGTGAAGTCCTGAAAGACCTGCTAAAGACAAGCAACAGCAACAATAGACTTCGTGCCAGAAGTTTCAATGATGAGGGATTTCACCCAAAGCTGTTCATCTTCTCGCGTGGTAAGCTAGCAAGAATAATTATTGGATCGTCTAATCTTACTGGCGGCGGTATAAAAGAAAACGTAGAGGCAAATCTTCTAGTTGAGGGCAAGAAAACAGAACCAGTGATAAAAGATATACTCCGCTTCTTTGAGAATGAAGTGTTCCATAAGAGCGACAAGCTCGACCGCAAAACTATTGAGGAGTATGAACGCTATTCGAAAAAGTTCAGGAAGAATAGGCGACTCAAATACGGCATTCCCAAAACCCCTATTGAAAGGCCGTCTGGACGAACTATTATAAAGAGACTTAGAGGCAGAAAATTCTGGAAAGTCGCACCTGGAGAAAGAGGCTGTGCTTGGAGCGAGTGGGAAAATAACATTGACAGGGGTTCTAGGGGCATCATAGGAATTGGCTGGGCTCCCCTGAATCTAGTAAACTTACCGTTTGAAGACATGATTAGGTCAGTGAAAATTGTTGGCAAGAAATTAAGAAAAGAAAGATATGACAGTTCCTCGAAATACGTCGCCAAACAGGCGTTGTATCTGAGCCGAACAATCAAGCGCGGCGACATCATTGCTGTGTATTCCAACAAATGTCTCTACGCGATATGTGAAGTAATAAAGGGGCTTCCCTTCTATGATTCGCGATTCTCCTACCCTAATGTCAGAAAGGTGAAATACTTGGCTGTACTCAATGAAAAATTGCCCAAGAAGCAGTGGAAGTTGTTAGCGACGGAAGACACAATTCATGAAATTACTGATCAAAAGACCATAGAACTGTTGAAAGAGAAAGGCTCACAACATAATTTGTATTTCTAGCCGTTCACACGCTAGGCTGAGTTTTGCGTTTCTGCGGATCGTGGAACCAGAATTTGTTCTTCATGTCCTCAAGACTATATGAATAACAATTTTCGTATCTCCATTCTATGAATTCTTCAACAGATGCGAATTTATTGGCAAATTTATAAGTTACTGAAGTTTTCTTGCTCTTGATCTTTTTGATAATCTAAGTAGCCCTCTAGTCCTTCCAAATCACCTAAGACTTGGTCAACGGTTTTTCTTATTTCAGATAAGGAAATAATCCGACGTCGTAATATAGGATCGATATTCTCATAAAAATCTTTACCGTCTTTAGATTCATGATACCGGAATACTTGTCCTTCCGGATCAAACTTCCCTAGCTGCTCTATGAATTCGACTACTTGTGGATGAGGTTGTGGGATGCTGTATTTCTTGTCAACGGCATCATGGGCTTTTTTGTATAAGTCCAAAATATTGTGCCCTGGTATTGGCTTTTGCTCGACTGGGTTTTTGCAATACATGATTATACCTTTCAATTTGATTTCGATATAGTGTCTCAGCAGGGCTAAAACAGGGATTAAAGAATAGTCGTGCAGAGGTGGGTCTTTCGAAAATTTATCCATAAGAATTTCGATGGCGTCTTTGTAGACATCGCCATATGCTAGATATACGTCCGCCTTGGAAAAATTTGGAATTCTATAGTCCAGTGGATAATACGGTCCCATAGTTTCAAATTTTCTTTTTTATTACTTGGTAAAAGATTAACTCACCTGAATTTATGGAAATCAATATTTTACCGGCTAAGCCATCCAGCCAAGTAACTGTCAGATGGTGCGAGGGAGATTCGCACGCGTCACCCCGTTGGAGCCATCGAACTTGCACCTAGCTTCATCGCATCTCTACCAAATAATGTGTGCTCACATCTTTTTTTCTAAATCCTGAAAATGTCCCATGATTTGAGAAATTAATTAAACCAATGCTGATTTCTGACACCCAACCGAAGCCTGTATGAATGTTAAATCCTCAATTTTTTCATATCATAATTCCCTTGATCGTCGAAATATGGACAACGCCAAACACCAAAATAATTATAAATCTCATCCATGATCCCTGCCGCAACTTGACTAAATCGTGTTTCTAATGCTGCCATTGGGTATTCTCTCTCCACTAAGATTCGTTCTAATCCACAGTTATTATTATTCCAACCAACTTTTAGATACAAGTGAGAAGCAGGGCCTATGGCCGCCACAACTCTGACGTCCCCAAAGTAGTTGTATTTTGAATAGAGCAAGGCAGCAAATTGCAGGGTGCGGAGAAGTTTAACACAGAAAATGGGATCATGAAATATGTTAATTTTTCCCGCTTTTCCATCTCTTAATGGCGTGGCAAAATCGTCTCTGTATTCCAAGGCGCCGTTTCTGTGTATTTCTAAGAGAGGAAGAGACCTGTCTTGACAAACTACTCCTCTGGAGGAAGGCCGGCAAAGGCCAGGGACATAGGTGCCGGTTGAGGGCGCTAGGTTTATGGTGCTCGAATTAATCCAAGCAAGGCTTTCGGGGCGGGAGGTGTCAACTATTTTTCTTTTTACGACGGACGGGACAACTAAGATCTGTCCGACAACGGGCGTGTCTTCCGTCACTACGCCAAATTTAGTTCGGACTAAATCCCGAACATAATCATCGGCTTGCTCGCTGGTTTCGAATCTTGTTTTGTACGCATCACTGACTTCAGTTTCGGTCATCGGTTTGGCTTCAAAGTTGTATCTTTTGTAAAATTTTTCTGAACGGAGATTCATATGTGGTTTCAGGTAGCTGTCTGGAATTTGAATTACTAAGATCGTTTTGCCAGCGTCTGAATGGTCAATTTCTCTTAATTTGATGAATATTCGTGGGTAAATGTTACTGAGGACTAATTGCTCTAGTCTTTCCTTGTTCACGGCCGAACTTGGAAGGCCGGGAATGGACTTTGGGTAGCCCCCACTTCCTGTCTCCTCCACTCCATATATTAAGTACCCGCCATTGGTGTTAGCGAATGACGAAACGTGTTTGATAAAAGATTCGTCATCAATAGGCCCAATTTTATAATCTAAAATGTGGCTTTCGGTGATCTTGTTGTCCATGAGCCTCTGAACATCCTCAAATGCTAGAGCTTCGATTGGCTTTGTGAATACCATGATTGCGACCATTAGTATTTTTAATTCATCAGTTAAACACCTAGGCTCTTCGAGTTGAGGCCATAACTTTAGGAGGAGACCGACCGAAGGAATTTCTCAATTACTGTTGAGCCATCAATTGTGAACCCACGCCGCATCATACGGCCCCCGGCTCCATCACCCACGGTTCATAAATGATGGCTATAAATAGGGGCTATTCCACACACACTGACCGATGTCCGATAGCCTGGGGATTTACGGCAAGACCTTTGCGCTGGAGCGGCTGGACAGAAAGCTGGCCGAAGCGGATATTGACCCAGCCTCGAAGAGGCAACTCCAGGACTTTAAGCGGTTCCTTTTCGTCTCCGGTCTGGGCAAGTTCCGGGTGTGTAAATATGTCTACCTCAGCCTGCGGCTCCAGGGTATGATCAAGAAGCCTCTGAAGCGAGCGACCAAGTCCGATATCATGCGAGTGGTCGAGGAAATCGAGCGCAGCGACTACAAGCCCTGGACCAAGCACAGCTACAAGCTCGTCCTCAAGAAGCTGTACAAGTGGCTCTATACCGGCAAGGTCGACGGTGGCGACTATCCCGAGTTAGTCGAGTGGATCCCGCTGTCGATGCGGAACGGCAACCACCGTCTCCCGGAAGAGATCCTCACCCAAGAGGAAATTAAGCGCCTGGTCGAGGGCGCCTCCAACCTCAGGGACAAGGCGTTCATCTCGGCGCTGTACGAGTCCGGCTGCAGGGTGGGCGAATTCCTCGGGCTGAAGAACAAGCACGTGCAGTTTGACGAATACGGAGCCATCCTGATCGTCGACGGCAAGACCGGCATGAGGCGGGTGCGGGTGGTAGCTTCGGCACCGGCCCTGGGGCTGTGGAGGGACAATCATCCGGATAAGGGAAACCAAGAAGCTGCGCTCTGGACCAACATGTCGACCAACCACAAGGGCAAGAGCCTGGACTACCGGGGCGCCTGCTTCATGATGAAGCGGCTGGCGACCAAGGTCGGAATAAGCAAGAAGGTGAACCCACACTCGTTCCGCCATGCCCGCGCCACCCACCTGGCCAGCTCTTTGACCGAGGCCCAGATGAAGGAACTCTTCGGCTGGGTGCAGGCGAGCAAGATGGCTGCCGTTTACGTCCATCTCTCCGGACGGGACGTGGATCACGCCTTGCTGGAGCTTTACGGGATCAAGCCACCAGAGAACCACAGTCAGGCCAAAGACTTGGTGAGGATATGTCCCCGCTGCGCCGAGCACAACACTTGGGACGCGAAATTCTGCAAGCGGTGTGCCTTGGTGCTGGATGTCGAGGAGGCGAGGAAACTGGAACGAGCTGAAGATATATTATCTAAATTGCTCAAAGACTCCGATACTCGAAAATTTCTGGTGCAGCGATTATATCAACTTAACCATCAAAACAATAAAGTTAAATTTTATTTCCAACCCATGAACGACGAGACGGACGATGCAACCCAGCTATCTAAACCTTCGGTAGATTAACCAGGCAGAGCCAATCAGGGCGGTTGCAACCACTATTCCTAACGCCGCGGCCACCCAAGGTGATGTATCCGCAACTGGTTGTGTAGGCAAAGAAGAAATGGTAATCGAGTGTGTCGAAAAGTGAGGTATTGATATCAAAATCTGAACCCCGTTCGCACCAGTAACGAAAATGTACTCTGCCACATTCTCATTTTGCGAGTCAATTATGTCCGCGTAGTCATCTGCGAGGCCAATTCCCACGCCGTCATAAAGTACGACGAAAGTATTCGCGCTCGACAACAAATCAGATCCTATATTTATCAAAATAATGCTCCCGTTTTCTACCGTGTCCGAGCTTACCTTGAGCTCAATCATCTCTCCAGAGGTCACATTCGTCACCTCAACCTTAACTCCGCCTTGAAACTCCGTTAAGGATGTTGCACCGTTTTCTAGTCCAATGCTCACGCTCGCGCCTATCTTGCCGTCAGAAATCGCATTGCGCAAAACCTGTAGTATCTCTTCTTGATCGGCAATGGGCAAACCCATTGCATCCATCATCTGCTTCAGGTTGTCCACGAAGTTCTCCATCGTGGGAATGTTCAGGTAAGGATGGGTATTCTCAACTGGGCCAACATTGTCATTGGGTGGAAGAAGGTCGTTGAAATCAGCAGGCGTGTTATCGGAAATCTCATCGTTGTCAGCACTTGCAAGAACGTTCTCCGATTTCCCAACGACCAGAATCGTAGCTGAGGCCGTGCTGCCGAGGTACACGGAACTTCCAGAGAAAGTCGCCGTGACAACTAACGAAGCCTGAGAGATAGAGTTAGGGGCCGTGAAGGTTACTGTCATGCGCCCCTGAGAATTGGTGAGGCCTTCGTATGCCGAGAGACTGCCGCCAGTTGCTTCCCAAGTAATCGACCTGTCAGATAGGGGAGAGTTGGCAACGGTGTCCTTCAGGGTGGCTGTAATGGTGATGCTGTCGCCTGCGTCCAAAGTGGTGCTCGCGAGAGATAAGCTAAGTGTAGAGCTGAAAGCCGAACTCCCGCCACCGCCTCCCCCTGATGGTGGTAAATCTCCTTGATCTCCATCATCTTCCTCTTGGTCATACTCATTATCTATCAAGTTGTCGTTGTTTTCAAAGATAGTCCCAAGCGATGTTGCGCTACAGCTTGAATGTTCAGCGTCTCCCACAAACGAGGCCTGTACGGTCACCGATGTTTGGGAAGCAACCGCTGGTGCTGTGTACGTCACTGTCGCCTGCCCCTGTGAGTCTGTAGTTGTGGAGCTGGACGAGATCCATCCAGAACTTGTTGACCAATTAATTGTTCTTCCTTGTAGTGGAGAGCTACCAGAGGTAAGGGTCGCAGTAATTGTCCTTTGTTGAACGGACTGCAATTCGAAACTAGGAGGCGAAACACTCAACTCCGAAGAATAATAAGTATGGTTCTCTAAGCTGACGGCCAAGTTGTCCACGACCAAGTCTGCCTCGTAGGTGACGAACGCCAAGCCTCCAGCCGGCAGTATGAGGAATTTGTTGTCGGTGACGTCAGCCCAGAGAGCATTATCCCCAAAAATCTTGAGATTATTTCCGAGGATTCTGGCTTCGATATGGCACGTGGTGTTGTTGAAAAGGTTGGACTTGTTCACCGTTGCGTCGGTATACTCTTCCACTATTCCGTCCCCGTTCGTGTCAACCAATACGAAAACAGTCCAGTATGTTGCGCTCCAATCCTTGACAATTCTGAAAAAGATACCTTGCTTAGAACTTTCGCCAACATTATCTGCACGTAATATCAAGCTGATAGATGATTGGGCCCAGTATTCGGATGGCCTCCAATCAAAAGATACTGTATGATCGACCCAATTCGCATCCTTCCAAACATACATCGATCCACCGTTCGCGCCAGCATACATGTTTATGTAAAGAGTCCCGGAATCCACCGAAACAGTTGCATCATGGTCTCTCCTGTCGAGCCAATAATTCCATCCCTGTGACTGGAGAGTGCTCCAGTTTTCTCCATCAAAGTCCTCAAATATCCCATTCTCCGAGTTCGGGTAAATGTTGCCAGAAACATTGCCGCTTGCGGCCAGAAAGTCATTGTCGCCGGCGAAGTAGGCGCCTATTGTCAACGCTGTTGTAGTAGACACCGATGGTGAAGTATACATCACCGAGACCTGCCCCAAGGAGTTAGTCGTGCCGCTGGCGCTTGAAAAATCCCCTGAGCCCGCATACCAATTGACTGTTTTACCGGCCAAAGGTTGGCCATAAGAGGTCAGAGTTGCTGTAAGACCTAGGGTGTTTTCTGACTCAAGCACGAAGCTAGATGGGGAGATTTGAAGAGCGGCTGATCTCTTGCCTTTGATTGCGTAGACTGTTGATTTGCTGATGAAGCCTTCATTGTCGGCGGCGAATATCGTGATTTCGTAAATTTGGCCGTCGATGAAAGTCACTTCTGTGGGAATGTTATCTATTGTCCCATCATCGAACACAAAATAATCGCCGTCAATTATTGTTCCGTTCTCTATGTTTTCAAGAATACCGCCAACTACATTTTCTAAGGATCCTCCCGGAAAGACGATGTCAATTAAAAGTCCGTCGATGGCCGTCCAAACCGCATCTATGCCTGAGTTGTCGTAAACGCGGGCCGAAATTTCTATTTCGTTGTCGAAGGTGGAATCGTTCTCAGGGGAATCAATAATTATAATGGGGGGAGGGTACCCCTCAAAAGCGGAACCGTAATGAGCGTATACTTCTTCGGCTGTCAGAGCCCTGTCGTATATTTTCACCTCATCGATAGCCCCGTCGAAGTAATGGGTGTTACTAAGATTGTACTTACCAATTTCTAGGTTCGCAGTATTGCTTGACAATTGTCCTGTTGCAGTGACGGAATTTTCAAGCACACCATTTACGTAAATCTTGCGCACCGTTCCGTCATAGGTCCCGACGATATGGTACCATACACCAGACTGGATATCCGTGGTACTACAAACGGCGTTGAAGTCAGTGTTGCCAGTATTGAAGAGTGCTTTATTGATTCCCCAGTAGAACCAAAGCGCAAATCCAGTCTCGCCGCTCCGCTTTGACACCACCATCTCATCCCGAGATTGGCTGTCGCGATAAATCCAAGCTTCGACGCTTATTGAGTTGGAAATTTCCAAATTGGTTGAGTTCGAAACGCTAATGTGATCGTTGACGCCGTCAAAAGTCAAGGAACCATTGAGTCCGCCGTCGTTCCAAGTCGCTCCAGATATGGTTCCGTTGTCTCCATAAGCCGTGTTGTCATAAGCGATGCTACCAGTACCTTCGTTAAAGCTCCAGTAAGCAATAAGGTCGTTTTCGTCCACTTCCGTGTTCTCAGGGACTGTAATTGTTCCTGATGCTGTAGCACTGTTTTCCGCGATATAGAGATTATCGTCGCCGCGGAAGTAAGCCGTTATTGCAACGATAGTGTCTGAAGTCACCGTTGGTAGATACCAAGTAGCCTCCACTTGCCCGTTTTCATCAGTTGGATTATCAAATGATAAAGTTCCACTGGCGCACTGCCAATCAATTAACTCCCCAGATAGCGGAACGCCACTGGAGGTGAGAGTCACGGTGAAAGTTACCGATCCTCCTGAGTCGACTGTGAAACTGGAGGGAGATATTATCAGGGAGGAAGGCGTGTTCTCCAAATTGTCCGCGGCCACGGACGGAGCTGCTGATAAGGCCAAAACTACAACTAAAAACGAACCCAAAATTATCCCAAGGGCGGCCGTCGCCCTGGTATTGCCCATCTTTCTTTCCCCGATTTACCTTTCGAAATTATATATATATATTATATTCTATTTGATTCCTCCCTACAGTGACTCGTTTTGTGAATCGACCCTATGTCCTCTTGAAAAATCCATTTAACACATTTGCGTCCAAAGAGGAACTCTTCAACCTGTCCATTCTGCTCGCCATAGCGAAACACTAGTCTCGGCGGTTTCTTGTCCCCACTTTTTGAGATGCATAAAGTGGACCTTTGCTTGATGCACTGACATTTGAACCATCTGTCCATTTCCTGATTCTTCGTCTCTCGGACGGCCCAGGCGTCTCCGTCCGTCTGTCTATCAGTTCTGTGAGCGCCGATAGGGCAGAGTGAGAGGAAGTTTGGATTTGTGGGTTCAAGTTCTCAGAGATTTGTGAAGTCGAACGCGGGGCGTACGGGAAAGGCGGACCAAAAATAGAAAAGGACAGTGTGTCCTCACCTAACGTCCTTGAACGCACCGCTAAAGTTGGTGGGCCAGGGCATGATCAAACGGCTAATTTCAAAGATGTCACAGTGATATCTTTGAAAACGGGGATGTCCTCGAAAGAACGGCCAATGTGTCAGCCGAGATGTCACAGTAATATCTCGGTGGAGATTACCACACCCAGCGCGTCTTCGAGGGAGGCAAATACATCGGGATAATGAAGAAACTACCGGGATAATCTGAGAAATCGGGGAAATAAGTCCTCCATTGACCGTCTGTCCGACTATATCAGGTACGACACTCCCCTCCAACGGCGAAAAATCGAAAACCGGCGACTTGACTGCCCGAAACAGGCGGGGATCTAGCCTATTGCTGGAAGTTAATAATTATAGAAAAGGGAGAAGAACACCATGAAACTATCAATTATGTTCCCTGTCGATATCTTTTTCGCCGTGTTCCTATTTTTAAGCATCCAATTGAATCATCACTTTGGAATTTAATTCAGCTGTTTTAAAAATACATTGGGCAGCTTGTGTTTTTGGAAAAACGCGGGCAATTCAAAATCAGTCTGGGCCGACCGAAGTAATTCTCGCTTTTCAGTCCAATCTCTATTGAAAAATAAGCAATCTTCGCTTATTGTCGAACATAAAACTTCAAGAGATTAGCACCGTACTAAATAAAACGACAAATCAAAATTTGTGTCACTACACTTAAATAAAAAGTGAAATAATATCTATCTGGTGAGAAATTGAAAGTTAGCCCAAATTCAAAGTTGGTTCCGGAAGAAAAGAGCTTCTTCTTCTTTACGTCGGTGGGAAACTATACTGGTTCTAGAGCCGCATCTCTGAAAGAGTTCTTGCAGAAAATAAATGAAATAAATATCAAATCACTGGAGTTTCATGCACAACGCGGCGATTTTGAAAAGTGGATAAAAGAAGTCTTAGGGGACGCAGATTTAGCTAGAGATATTAAAAATTTAAGCGGTCTTAACCTATCCGGAGAAAATCTGCGAAACCGAATTTACTCAGTTGTCTCAAGAAAAATTCGCTTCTTTAATTACCAAAGCGAGAGAGACTAGTTAGTTATCTTCAGTATCACGAGGAACTGAATAAGACAGCATCGGACAGTACCCATATATTACTTAATTTTCGCGCTTGTTTAGAAATATTAACAATCTCCAATAGAGTTTTATAAAACCTTCCAATAAACTTAATAATTAACTACCCGCTATCATTATTCAAAACTTTTTTACACCCGCCCATAAATTTTCGTCAATTTCAGAATACTGTCAAACAGCGACGACGATAGTTGTTTTGGTAAAATGCGCCATTGCCAATTTCTCTCTACGGTTCCTGGGCGGTTCATGCGAGCTGCCTCACCTAGCCCTAAAATATCTTGAATCGGAAATATAACTGCGTTGGAAACTGACATCATCGCTAGCCTTATAAAATCCCAATTTATGCTGTTGACTGATAAATCGTGCCCGAGATAACTTAATAGTCGTTTTTTGTCCGCCGCTGCCGCCTCGTTCTCAAACCACCCTCTCACCGTATTGTTATCATGAGTTCCAGTATAGACCACACAATTTTTTATGTAATTGTGTGGTGCATGAATGTTATCAGATGTGTCTTCATTAAAAGCGAAAAGTAACACGCGCATGCCTGGAAATCCAAAACAATCCATGAGCTGTCTCACGTCAGGGGTTATAACGCCTAGATCCTCCGCGATTAAAGGCAAGCGGGGCAAATTTCTGCTCAACTCATTGAATAAGTCCTTTGCGGGCGCCTTAACCCATTTTCCTTCAACAGCTGTTTTTTTGCCCGCTTGTATTTCCCAATATGCAACGAAACCTCGGAAGTGATCTATTCGTATCCAGTCGTATAGCCGCAAGTTGTGCCCAATTCTTTGAATCCACCAGCCATATCTCTGTTTTTTTAAAGCGCCCCATTTATAGACTGGATGTCCCCAGAGTTGTCCTGAGTTGCTAAAATAATCGGGAGGGACACCGGAAATATGCGTTGGTTGTTTTTTCCCATTCAACTTGAATATTTCAGGGTTTGCCCAAACGTCTGCGCTGTCATAATCCACGTAAATCGGTATATCCCCAATCAATTTAATGCCTTTATTATTGCAGTACTGCTTGAGCATGCCCCATTGTTTAAAAAATATATACTGGAGAAACTTTTCCATATTGATTTTATCACTAAGTTGAGCCGTTAGATCTTTCAAGGCAACTGGATGTCTATCCCTTATTTTCCCTGGCCACTCGCTCCAGCAAGTTTCAAAGTGATTTTTGAGAGCAGTGAAGATAGCAAAATCGTCCAGCCAGCTCGCGTTTTTAAAACAGAAATCTTCATATTCATCATCTGTATCCCTT
>Ga0209164_1001168_pt1 | contig 37479 bp, 34 predicted proteins | sample MTBNYHSulfiMetaG_FD_187458 | JGI IMG/M metagenome (GOLD analysis project Ga0209164, IMG submission 187458) | Enrichment culture microbial communities from rom New York Harbor, USA that are MTBE-degrading - MTBE-NYH (New York Harbor Sulfidogenic)... | ecosystem: Environmental > Aquatic > Marine >... | reverse complement strand
AAACTGACCACAACCATCTTTGACAACGGTCAGGTCGCCATCGACTATTTGACAGATATCATCCCCACAGGCGAGGCATGGATTCGGGTCCACTCACCCAATTTCGACGACCTCAACGATGCAAAGGCGCCTGTCGTCTACAACATCCAGCTCCCGGAGCGATACACCGACGATGTGAGATGGAAATATATCAGGAATACGCCCTTCAGAAAAACCATCGAGACCATCGGGTCCCTTCTTGCGGATGTCGCGACGGTAAAGCTTCTTGGCGACACCAGTTTTTCGAGTGAAGGGAGGAAGGATTAGGCTCAAACAGAAGGCAGTCTTTTCCTGAATTGGTCCGGACTTCGACGCTCGGCATCTGCCGGCTCTTGAATCCGATTGCCCGGCAGCCATAGGGAAACGCCTTGTCCCAGGTGATGTAATAATGGCGGCATTGATGACAGTCAATCATGGGAAATTAGGAATAGGTGTCCAAAGTGAGATAGAGTGGTGTGATATGTGACACGCACTGCTTTTATTGACGCGGAACCGGATAATCCCGCCGACCGTCCACCAACAGCCCCATTGAATCGAGCATATCCCAGGCCCTTCGGTGCTCGATGTCATTTCTATCGATGTTTCCTCTTGCGATTTCCTTGAGCACATCATCGCTGATGCCGGCCTCCTTGAGTTTGATCATATCTTCCGGGCTGATGGACCTGAGGCTCTGGGTCGTTTTGCCATAGACGACCTTCTGCGGGCCCTTCATAAACGACCCCTTCCTAATAATGCCTTCGATCGCCTCGTCGCTCATGCCTGACTTCTTGAGATCGACGATTTCATCAACCGTAAAGGCGCAGGTCTCGATCACCTTCTCATCGACAATCGTCTGAATCACGCTGCCGCCCAAGCCGGCCTTAGTCAATCGGGCCATATCCTCGGGATCGATAGCTGCGGCCGGGCCATAACCCAAGCACAGTACGGCTATTGCCATTCCAAAAAATATTCGTTTTTTCATGCCACTCACCCTTATCCGAGAAAATCCATGAGGTTTCTCTTCAAAACATCGGATGCCGCAGCCAGGGCCATTTCATAGGCGGTTTCCTGGGCCTGTAATTCTACCGTGACCTGGGCCGCATCGGCGTCTTCCGTATTGGAGAGCACACTCTCGAACTTGACCTTAAGATAGCCCCAGTAATCTTCGGTCTGATCCAGCCGTTTGTAGGCCGCAGACTGTTGCGACAGGACCCTTTCCACCTGGGTAATCCCCTTGTTCAACCTGTCGATAAGATCCTGAATGGCTTCGGTATCGCTAACCGGTGACTCGAGTTCATCCTTGAGATCCTTCAACACGTCAAAGATGTTTTCGCCGTCCGTGACCCCAACGCCGGTAAACACCTCGTCCCCATGGGCGTTGATCCTCAATGTCATCCCTTCGCCCAAAATGGTGTTCACTTCTCCGTTGTCTCCGTTATAGGTAACCGCCTCTGTCACCTCATCCTTGGTAAAAGGGAGCGTATCGGTGGCATGCCCTGCAAATATGTATGATCCGCCCAGGCGGGCGTTGCCGATATCCCTGATCTGGTCATAGAGGTTTTCTATCTGTTCGGCAGCCATCTGTCTGCCGAACTCGTCCTCTCCCAGGGATCCCTTGGCGACATCCTTTGCGGTATTCAACAGCTCGTGGAGTTCCTCCAGATTGCTCTCGGTCACCTCGACCCGGGTTTTTGCAGAGGTAATATTTCGCTCATACTGTTCAATGGACGCGATCCGCTTACGATAGTCCAAGATCCCCCTCATACCAATAGGATCATCCGAGGGCCGGTTCACGGCCTTCAAAGTGGAAAGCCTCTCCTGGGCCTTGAGAAGCCTATTGGAGCTCACGGCCACATCCCGGGTAACCAGATTCAACATTTGCTTATTGGTGACTCTCACGCCTTGCCTCCCGTAAATAGTGCCTGAACGAAAACCAGGTTTTCGCTCAGGAACGGTTATACGATGCTCATCAATGTTTCGAGTATTTTGTCCACCGAGCTGATCACTCTGGCCGCGGCCTGATATGCGGTCTCGAACTGGAGCATGTTGACCATTTCCTCATCCAGAGACACCCCTGAGACGGCCTCCCGATAGTCATCCAGGTAATTGACCATCGCCTCCTGGTGATTATAGCTCGAATTGGCCTGTTGTACATCCACGCCCACGCCGCTGACGACCCCATTATAAAAATCGTCGAAGGTCGCAGTGTCGCTGTTCATCTTCAGGGCATTTTGAAGCTCGGCCATCTTGATGGCATTGCTGTTGTCGCCCGGAACGCCTTCCAATGTACCGGATGCAGCGATCTTGTTGACATCGCCTGAGATGTCCGAGTTTACGCCAAAATCGTTCCCCGCCAAGGTACCCGCAAAAAACGGGTCCCCCGTATCGCCGTCCAAGCCGTAGCCGTTTTGGTGAATGTCATTGACAGCGTCTTTAATCGCCTCAGATAGTTCTTCCAAATCAAGTTTGTAGCCTGGGATGGCTGTATCTCTCACCTCCAAATATCCCTTCAGCTTGCCGTCCGAGATGGCAACAGCGGCGCCGCCAACTGCCCAAACCACATCTTCAAATCCAGATCCATTGGTGACAGTGGCCAGCGCGTTCGAAGTGGCGCCTTCGACCAGGATGCCGCCATCCCCCGATTCGATGGTGAAACTGCCATTACCCTCTTCGTGATAGGTGATGTCGATCATCTTGGCGAGTTCGTTCACCCACACATCCCTCTCGTCCCTGAGATCGTTGGCGTTCGCACCGCTGGTCTCAATCTTTACGATCTTCTCATTGATCCCGGCAATCTGTTCCGCCTTGAAATTGATGTCATCAACGGTCTGCGATACATAGCTGTTCATATCGTTCTGAATCTGTGACAGGTCGTTGTAGATCCGATTAAAATTGAGGGCCAGATTCTCGCCCGACCAGGCAACCATTTCCCTCTCTGCCGCACCGGACGGGTTGTTGACAAGATCCTGCCAAGCGTCCCAGAAATCGCTCATGGCCTGATTCAGGCCATAACCGGATGTCTCATTGAAAACCACCTCGACCCTCTCAAGGCCGTTTTTTTCAGCCTCCCATCTCCCCAATGTCTCGTTTTCATTGCTGATTTGCTTTGCCAGATACTTATCGTACACCCTCTCGACGCCGCTGACGACAACACCGGTGCCTATCTGTCCGGTAACCGTTGTGATGGGTGCCGTCGTCTCCATCACCACCCGCTGGCGCGAGTAGCCTTCCGTATTCACATTGGCGATATTGTGCGCCGTAACATTTAGCGCCTCCTGCTGCGCTGCCAGGGCCTGCCTCCCAATGTGGAGAATTCCGTAAATACTTGCCATATCTTCCTCCTGTTCGGCCGATCCCCTTAAGAACTGCCGGACCGAATCCTCTCTAATCATTATCGGCAATAAGGCAGGCAAACTTTAGCCCGGTCATATTTCTGACGTCTTCAGCAAACCCTCAGGGCGTTGTTTCGCACCCATCGACCCTCAGCCAAAACATAAGATCCCTTCAGGGATCCCTCCCTCCACATAAATGGCGATCTCGCATTCCCCTTCATCGAATTCCAATCGAACCCTGGACACGGCCTCTGGTTCAGGCATTTCATCTTGAGACAGAACCCTTGGCATTTCCATATTGAATATGGGATCCCGGCCGGCAATGGCCGGCAACAGGTTTCCGCAGACAACATTCAGGGTTTCCTTCAGCGCATCATATCGCTGCTCCAAAGTAACTTCCGCCTCATCATCCAGGCCGAGCATGTTTGCCGCCAGCTCAGGAAGCAGGGCGGCGGATATGTTCATTGTCACCCGACCTGCAAATGGACCGGAGAAGACCACGTCGGCCGAAACCCCGTCTTCAATCTGTTCAACCGGTTCCCCATCCTCCAAAAAGGCAAACATAAATGCCAGCTTTTCAAATGTCTCGACCCCAACCTGTGCAAGGGCCTCACGAATCTGTTTTGTCATCACTCTCCTCCATTCTCAACAGATGCTTGACCGTATCCCGGATAGTCTCTGGTGAAAACGGTTTATGAATAAAGGTGGCGCCCTTATGCTGCAAACTCTCGATCCTTGCCTTGCTTCCTTCAGTAGAGATGACAACGACGGGAATCTCGTTTGTTTCGGGGTTCTCCTTCATCCGGTCGATCATCTCCTCGCCGTTCATCACCGGCATGTTGATATCGACGATTGCCAGATCTATCCAGTGATTTTCAAGAAGGTCGAGCCCCTCCTGTCCGTTTGCGGCCTCGTAGACATCCGCAAGTTCAAGCCCTGCCATTCGCATGGTCTTCAGGACCATTGCCCGCATAACCCCGCTGTCATCCACTATCAGGAGATTGATTGCCATCTTTCTCATCCTCTGCAGAAAATGGGTGTTGCCCACCCGTGGTCGAAATATACGTCTCGGAAATCCCACCACGCCAAGGCGTGATGGGATGTTGGAAAGGATAGCTGAATCACACCGAAGGCCTGCCGATTTCGAATGCGCTTCATCCCCTTTACCCCATTATTCCACTATTCCATATTTACGCCATTTTAATCGGCGCGAAGTCGCCAAAACTCAAACCGCATGCAAACACCACCGGTTCGCGGCATGCCGCATTCTCAAGAAGAGCTTCCCCATGCACAACGGATCGTGCTGCGTCTGATCATTTCATTGCTCGTCAACCCGCCCCAAAAAGGTCAGACAACTCATTAGCCCACTGCAATGTCTGACTCGCTACCAGTTCAAGCTGTCTTGTCTTTATCCCCAGTCGCTTTGTTGCGGCCGGAGAGGGTTCGTATCGAAGCCCTTCTCTTCCAACGCCGATGCCTATCATTAAGCAGAGCACATTGGCCACATGAACCAGGTCTATGATAACGCTCGGCTCCTTGGCGCCATCCGGCTCATGGTGCCACCTGACCGATTTCACCAGGGACTCCGGGAACGACCAGCTTTTCAGCAGTCGACCGCCGATCTCTGCGTGATCCGTTCCCAAAACCTCTCGCTCCGCCACCTGAAACGGGATGCCTTCCCCTGCCGCCTTCTCGATAGCCTGAAGGTCCTCCTTCACGTAATTGCCCAGAACAAGCTTCCCCAGATCGTGGAGAAGCGCTGCGGTATAAACTTCGTCATCGGCCGCAATGTCGAGTTCCTTGGCAAGCAACTCTGCCGCGACAGAAACAGCGATGGAATGTCGCCAGAGTTCTCCCGAAGGCAAATCGTATCCCGGAACAGGTTTATCCAGTATGGCGTTGACACACGACGTCATGACCAGTTTACCCAACCGTTTCCAACCCAACAGAACGATCGCCTGCCTGACAGATCCGATCCTTGCGGGAAGGCCAAAATAGGCGGAATTTGTCAGTTTAAGGATATTGGCCGTAATGGCGGGATCATATCGGAGCAGTTCCTCGATCTTGGATGCAGTGGACTCAGGATCATCGACAAGCTTGAGGACCTTCACCGCCGTACCGGACATGCTGGGGAACGATCTGACATCCGAAATAATCTCATTCATGCGCCCTTTTTTCACAGCTCGAACTCCTGTTGTCCACTCTTGATTACTGTTTTGCCTGTCGACATATAGAAATGGACTGTTCGGCTCACGGTTCCGCCGACGTCCTCCGCATCTAACAGGATGTTGTTCTTCCAAAGAAGCTTTTTCAGGACTGTATAATTCCTTTCCCCGATCTTGAACATCTCGTTATTTCCCATTGGAGAGCCGCAACCGGCGGCCTTTACCACCAATCTCGATTTCTTCCCTCCCAGGTTGTATATTTCTTTGAACAGCATGACCACCCCCGTATCTACAAACATATAGGGATTTGCCTGCGCCTTTTGAGGATTGATTTTGGAGAGGGGAAGCATGGCATGCAAAAGCCCTCCGATCCTGGCCACCGGATCATGCACCATCAAGCCGAGACAACTGCCGAGGGCATGGGTTACGACCACATCGCCGTCTTTTCCGGCCTTCATATCGCCTACCTGAACAACGTGTCTCATGTTATCTCATTAACCCGGAAGCCCATTAAAGAGTTATTTTCTGTAAATTGCAGGCTGGATATATCGAAACCTGTGCTTGATTGCGGACAGCCCCTCCGAATGCCCAACAAATAGATAGCCTCCGGGTTCCAACAGATCCCAAAACCGACCGATCAGCTCTTGCTGGGTAGGCCGGTCGAAATATATCATGACATTGCGACAGAATATCACGTTAAGGGGCCCTTTCATAGGCCACGCATCCATCAAATTGAGCCAGGCGAAGCGGACAGTCGCCGTCACCTCATCCGCCACCCGGTACGTTCGGGGCCGCTCCCTTCGAAGCTGAACAAGGTACTTTTTCAGAAATTCGGGAGGCAGATCACGGATCCTTTCCTCCTCGTATATCGCCATGCGTGCCCTTTTCAGCATCCTCATGGATATGTCTGTGGCCAGGACAAGGATGTCTTTGGACCGAATGTTGGGAATCGCCGCGTGCAGCAGCATGGACAGGGAAAACGGCTCCTCACCGGAAGAACATGCTGCGGTCCAGAATCTCAACTTCTGAGTATTCATCTCCGGAAGGATTTTGTCCCGCAAGTAAAAAAAGTGGTCCGCTTCTCGGAAGAAGCTGGTCTTGTTGGTTGTCATGACATCGATGAGGAGGCTGATTTCCTCTCTTCCTTCATCGGTGTTGATGAATTTTATGTACTCCCTAAAGCTTCCCATATTGAGCGCTCTCAGTCGCTTCATGAGCCTCGCCCTTACCAGGGCTTCTTTTCCATCCTTCAGATTGATGCCGCATATCCCATACACGATCTGGCTTATGTGTCTGAATTCTTTCTCACTCAAATCAGATGCCATCGGGTTCACCGAGCGGCCTCTTATCCTGTCCAAAAATGGATCCAAACGAGTTCCCCCATTCCAGGAGATATCAGACTGGCTGTGAGCTTGTGGAATTGGCAAACTTCACAACGCCTCCGACATCGAGAATCAACCCTACCTGACCATTGGGCATGATAGCGCCTCCTGAAATCCCCGGGATGTTCTTCATACCTTCGCCTAAGGTCTTGATGACAATCTGCTGCCTGCCTACCAGATCGTCTATGACCAGCCCTGCCTGTTTTCTATTGTCGTCCTCCACGACCACAACCAGCCTATTGTTGTTATTCTCATCGAACCCATCCGGCCGGAAGAGGTTTCCCAGCTGAATAAGAGGAATGAGATGGCCCTGGAGCGACAGCATCTCCCCCCGGTTCAGTACCGTTGAAAGCTCCTTTCCCTCCGGTTTGACGGACCTGACGATAGAGACCGTTGGAATAATGTAGGTTTCATTCCCTACTCGAATCACCATTCCATCGATGATGGCAAGGGTCAGAGGAAGCCTCATCCTGAAGATGCTTCCCCTGTTCCGTTCAGATTCGATCTCCACCTGGCCCCGCAAGGATTCAATATTCTTTTTTACCACATCCATGCCGACGCCCCGGCCGGAGACATCCGTGACCTGCTTGGCAGTGGAGAAGCCGGGCTCAAAGACCAGATTGAAAATCTCCCTATCCGTAAGAGAGACATCTTCGCTGATAAGTCCCTTTTCCCGGGCCTTGGCGAGGATTGCATCACGGTCGAGACCTCTGCCGTCATCGGCGATCTCGACGACCACGCTCCCGGCCGAATGATAGGAGGACAACCGGACGATACCCTCTCTCGGTTTCCCGGCCCGCTCCCTTTCCTCGGGCGATTCGATGCCATGGTCCACGGAATTTCGCACCATGTGCATTAGGGGATCATTGATGACATCCACCATATTCCGATCGATTTCAGTCTCTTCTCCTTCAGCAATGAGCTGCACATTCTTTCCCACCTTCCGGGACACGTCCCGCACCAGCCGGGCCATCTTCTTAAAGGTCCCTTTGAGAGGGATCATCCGCATGGACATGCCCAATGTCTGCAATTCCCTTACGATCTTGGTGGTCTGTGCAACCTTTTTTGAGAGTTCATGGTTGTCTTTGGCTATCACCGCACTATCCTGTGCAACCATGGAATGGGCGATGACCAGTTCTCCCACCATATCGACCAGTCTGTCCAACCTGCCGGTGCTCACGCGAACCGAAGCATCAACAACCTGTTTTCCCTGGATGCTGCGCTGCGTTCTCAAGGCCTGAGCTACATCTTCAACCTTGGCGGCCTTGGATTTCGTTATTTTGACGCCGATCGGTTTATCGCCCACGCCGGCCGCGGCGGCCTCCACATCTACCCTGTCAGCCCTTCCCGACGCCACCAGCAGATCCCCGACCCTCGGAGAGGGGGCACTCTCTTCGGATCCGTATTCATCGGATATGCCCGCCTCCTCCGGATTGGAAAGGAGTTCCATTAATTCATCGTACCCATCGGGTTTATAGAGAGGATTTCCCTCCAGTGCCTCCTGAACCAAATGGATCATATGTTTGATCATATCCAGTGCTCGAAGGGCGAGATCGGCATATCCTCCGCCATAACGGATCTCCCGGTCGCGTACGCGGCTGAGCAGGGATTCGGCATGGTGGGCCAGCTCTGATATAATCATGAGTTCAAGGAACGCGGATACCCCCTTGACGGTGTGAAAGGCGCGAAACACCGTGCCCACCGACTCCATGTCTTCGGGGTCCGTTTCAAGGGCCAGCAGAGCTTCCTCTGCCGCTTCGATAAGATCACCGCTTTCATTAATAAATTCTGCAAGCAGATCCCTGTCAGCATCTTCCGGAAGGCTCAGCAATTCCCGGTTTTCACCTGATGTCCTGGCAGGCGTTTTCCGGGCAGGGGCCGGTTCAGTCGGTTTCCCTCCGTCATCGCCTGGCCCTCCTTCATTCAATTCCGGCTGAGTTTCCCGAGCTTCCGGCCCATTTTCCACCGTCGCATTCATGGCGCATTCCACGAGCCTGCCGATTTCCGCAATCGCTTGATCCACATCGCATGCATTTGGATTCATGAGCAGTTCAGCCCTTGAAGCCGCCTCAGAAATGGCCTCTCTTGCCGATTCGGAGTAGGAACCACTTTCTGCCAGGGCGTGAAGCAAGTCCCTGAGCCGGGGCATCTCAGCGAGATCATCCGACTCCATCCGGATCAGAAGGGCTGCCGCATCGTTTATAGAAACCGCATCAGGCCCGTTCAATGCCCATCGCTCCTCGTCAGACCTTTCCATTACATCTTCCGCATTGTCTCTCTCCGGGAGTTCCCTCAGGGCATCTTCCAGCATCTCTCCCGCTTTTTTGAGAAAGGCATCCCCATTCGAATCTCCGGACAGGCATTCAACAGATGCCATGAGTCCTTCTGATACGGCCTCAACCAGGGACAAAAACCCCTTGGCCGAATTTTTAGCAAGGAAGCACAGGCCTTCTTCACATAGGCCCGATACGTTCCGCACGCCAGACATGGATGGAGGGATGTGCTCGGCCACCTCCTGAAATCCACTCCAGGCATCGTTCCATGCATCGGTATCACCGAGACTGGCACTCTCTATATCTTCAACGATCTTTCTTATCTCTTCAACGATCTGGTTTTCACGCTTGCTCATGGGTGCCTTGCCTTTCTTCACTCTAAATCGCCGACAGGTCACATCCGTCATACGGATCCGCCGCCCTTGCCAATGAATCCTCACCTGCCCAGATACAATCCGGGTTCAGGCATTCACTTGCAAATAGCATGCCGCCTGATCTGACACGGGACCCCCTTTGTTTTCAATGGATGAACGGGCCATGAAGCACGGAGGCGTAAGACCCGTCAAAATTGTGACGTTAACCGCTATTGTGTGATAAGGTGCTTTTCACCCAATTATTCCCGACCCCCTCCACCGGGGCGGGAAAGCCGAGCAGGCCCATCGCCTGATAGATATGCTTGGGTAAAAAAAACGTCATGCAAGGGGAATAAAACTGGCCCGTCTTTCTCGCTAACGGACACTCACCTTCACCATGCTCGAAGCATGAGCTGTACTGGCCGCGGCCAAATTCACACAAAGTCATTGAATCCAGACCAATCGCATTCTTGTAATATTTCAGTCTGAGAGCGGAATGGAACGGACCATACAATCCGATAAGCGGTTTTCGATGCGCAGCCGCCACATGAAGCATGCTGCTGTCCGGCCCGATAACCAAATCCATTTCACCGACCAGGGCAACAGCCTCGGCCAAGGTGGGCAGATGTTTCGAGGCGTTCACGGCCTGGCGTTGCTTTTGTTGAGGCAAATGGCTGATAATCGAATCTATCTCATGCCACTGGGCCTCTCCTCCGATTAAAAAAACCATAAAATCATCGCTCAGAGATGCCACAAAATCGACAAATAATTGCGGCGGTACAGCACGAACAGGAAGGGAAGGCGAGACCTGAACGCCTATCTTATATCTTCTTCCAAATTCCGCTCTCGTCACAAAATCCCTTGCCCGCGTCCTTGCATCTTCCTCAACAGACACCCTGGGCAGGGGATCCTCCAGCTCCTCCAGATGGAAAGCATCCTTGACCAAATCATAAGCATTTTTCTTCTCCGCCTCAGGATTGCCTTCAATAATCCCCTGGAAAAAGAGGATGTGGTCGTATCGATCCATCATCTCCTTTTCAAGGGGCATGTATACCTGCTCAAACCCATCTCCCTTGCTGTCCAATATGGTGCTGAAAATATAGTTGCACCCTAAGACCAATTGGGCGGAGGGGAACCTCTTTTTGAGCTGCCTGAGGGCCGTGGTGATGAAAAGCAGATCGCCGATTCCCCCTGTCCTGAAACAGAAGAGGCTCTTTCCGTCAAGCTCCTCTCCCTTATAAAAATTGTCGGGGACATAGTCTCTAGCCTCGACGCAGCCGCGGCCCATTTCCCTCTCCGCTTTAGCGGGAAAATCGTCAGAAACGACGTACTGGATCCCCTTTTTCAGAATCATGTTGGACTTGAAATCCTGGCTTACGGACAGGTCTAAACGCGCTGTGATTATCTTCATCCCTTCCTGCTTCCCTGTTTATTAGTGGGGAACCCGGAGTTCCCATAACGAACGGCGTGACTCCACATGTCTAATGCGGGCCACCCGCGACCCAAGGGTGCCCCAGGTTTCCGGTTCAAGGGTTGAGACGTTCGGGGTTTAGCCGGGGATCCGGAACCTCTGAGCGCTTACAAATTTCTTGATTTTTGTGACAGAAGACCATGGAATAAGACACTAATCAACGGGGCATAGTCTCCCGTCAGCACCCCCCAAACATATGAACCTCAGGCATAAAACCTCAGTGCCTTTATAATTCCTTTTTAGGCACGTAAACCCTGTGGGAATCCGGGAAGAGCCTTTCGCACAGGGTATGCGTCACCCCTTTGTGAATCGCATACCAGTCAATGGACAGACTGCCGTCGATCCCTACCAGAACCACCTCCCTGGCCCCCATATAATAAGCCAGATGCACGGCAGGATGGGCAGAACTCGAATAACAAAACAGTTCCTTTGACTCAGCCAGATTCTCCAGGGATTGATCCAGCTTGGAAATGTCCCTCCATGTGGTCATTTTCCAAAGCACGACATTCTTTCCGGGCACGGTCGGTTCTTTTGAGGGGACCCCGGGTCTTTCATTCATATATTCGGGCAGGAACCATATCACCTCTTCATTCCCAAATTTAACAAAGGCATCTTTATCAGTTGTGATGCCATAGGTGCATCCCACCGTCTTAACCGCCTCATTGATCCCGATTGAGAAGCAGGGGACCTTTTCTGAACGGGCAAATCTCGTTGAACTTGGACCGGCCCCAATGATATAGCACGTTTCGCCCCGGTGTTTTAACTTGAAATCACTGAATCTCCTTATTCCGACATCGCTATGCTTCGGTACGGCCGCATCTTGTCTCTTGGCATCCTTGGCATCTTCGAAGCCGTCAACATTATAGGTGTTGATGTCAACACGGCCCGATAAGTTGTGATTCGTCGCGAAATACTCTGCCAACTCCTTTTGAATATTCGGCAAAGGACCTTCCAACCGTGATAACAGGAAAAGGAGCGCGTCGCGCAATTGCAGGTGTTCAGCCCTCTGCGACTGCATCTCCCTCATGTTTACCTGCAATTCGTGCAGCTGTTGCTGAAGAACATCTTGATCCGCATATTTGCGAACCTGTTTCTGCTGATGGGTCCTTTCTCCGGTCCCCGAATCCTGCAGATTCGATTTTAGCTTCCCCTTCTTTTTGGCCATTCTTTTCCTCTCGTGAGCATTCATCCGAAACCGTGCCGAAGACTGGCCGCCTGCCGTCCGATTGCGTTTGTTTGAATCTCAATTTTTGTGCAATTTTTGAGCCAAATAACCTTTATCTGAGTTTCGTAGGATAGATCTCCTCGCACATATCCAGATGTTCAGGATATAACGGTCATTCTTAGATCCTCCTTCACGTTACTCAGACCATTATTTGTGCGGGTCTCTTTCAAACCCACAAATGGCGGGGGTTAGGATGAAAATGCACCGAACGGTTTTGGGAAACACTTCTTGTGTAAGAATCTGAACGAGAGGGGATTCAGGCACTTCGGACGTTGGTCGCGTGGGATCTTCACCGTTCGGAAGCGAAAGGGAAATCCTCCCGATAATGAGACCCCCTGCTCTCTTCCCTTATGAGAGCGCTTTTCACCACCAATTTGGAGGTTACCACCATGTTTCGGATCTCAACATATCTCAGGGCCGATAAAGCTTTTCTTTCCTTCATTTCCTCCAATCTCGCACCACAGTCGTTCAGTCCGTCTCTGCATCTTTTTAGCCCATTTTCATCCCTTAGCACCATTGCATACCTTCCCATGCCCTGTTTTAAACGCGTTATCATCTCCATCCTTTCAGGGTCCATATGACACTGGCTTAACGCCGGAAATACTGTCGCGTCCGGCGCCTTCGGCTGTGGAAAAGCAGCTCGCCGCATCCGTACCGCACGCCTTGCGGCATACTTTCCTGCCCTGTATCCAAAAACCTGAGTCGCCGTCATCATGCAGCCCCCGATGCGATCCGCTCCGTGTGGACCTCCGGCAACCTCGCCGCAGGCATACAATCCCGGTACCGTCGTCCGCCCCCTTTCATCTATCTTGATACCCCCATTGAAGGCATGGGCGAAATGGTGGAGTGACATATCGGCCCCGCCCGGCACTCCTTGCCAGAAAACGCTGCACCCCCCCTAACAGATCGCCCGATACTGACATCCACCAGGTAGGATGAATCCCGACAGCTGAAAGGCGCATGACGCTCCCGATCCTTCAGGGCAACGGATCTCAAGTCCGGATCCGGGATGGCGACCTTAAGAAAATCCCGCCCCTCGGCGTCGCGGAGCATGTGTGGCCGGTTGAGACCGGCAAGGGATATGTAGGGACGGTTTTCCCCGGGCCTTGCACCCAACATAAATTGAATGAATTCCATGTTTGTAAGCAGGGCGCCCGCATGATGAGCGAGGGCATAGCCGTCGCCGATCTCAGCATCACTGACCAAGTTGTATTCATAGATCCCTGCGCCCCCTCCGGTTGCCAGGACAGTGGCCTTTGAATCGATCCTCAGAAACTCGCCATTGGCCAAGAGACAAACAGCGCCCCAGCAGGCCTGCTCAGCGATAATCAAATCCACCGCATACCCCTTCACTGTCTTGACAGGAACGCCTCGAAGCGCTGTCAGAAAAGAATGTCTGATATTGCGGCTGTCATGGGCAAGGAAGGACCGTTTCGCCTCACTGAAACACCCTTTGACCCGTATATAACGATCTTGAGAATCTTTTAAAAAATGAACTCCCAGAGCGATCAGATCGTCCACCCGGGGTCCGGACTCTTCCACCAGGATACGGGTCAAAACCGGATCGCATTCCCCAAGACCGACCCTCATAATATCTTCATAAAAACGCTTCAGGCCGGCGTCCGTCCGCTCTGCACCGACAAGCCCCTGAATGCCCCAACCCTTTGAAACCGGATAGAATGTGGCGCCGGACGCTGCGATGGGGCCTTTCCCGAGGAGTAAAACCCCTGCCCCTTCTTCACTGGCAGCAAGGGCGGCCCGGATACCGGCGGCCCCTCCTCCTATAATCAATACATCTGTGGTTATGGTTTCCATTTTTCCTTGTGCGCAAAGGCCCCTCAAGAAGCAAGGCCTGTTTCCAAAGCAGCATTTACTTTAACTGACGCATGACTGCAAATCCACAAGGATTTACAGAAAAGTGCGCAGGGATCTCCTGTCTCCTGTTGCCCAAGTCCGGCATTACGGACTTTTATGGTGATGAAATATATTGAAAAACGTTGTTGATTCAGATATATAATTCTCGTCGAGGCATACACGCCGAGCTATTGAACCTGAACTTGAGACGATCCGTGAAAATCGTTCATTTTTCCATAACCCCCCTTGCCGGGGCCCCGTTGCGCCTGGTGAAGGCCATAAACGCCTTGTTGCCGGACCATGAAGCCCATCTCGTTGACTTAAGGCGGTATGGCTCAGAGGATTTCGGCCAGGATGTCGTCTTTTCGGAAGAGAAGGATCGGGCGGTTGAACTCGCTAACGAGGCCGATATTATCCATCTTCACAATTACCTCTATTATGATTCCGGGCAGTTCGAGCCCATTCGCTTCAGGGAACTCAAGAATAAAGGCAAACTCTTTGTCAGGCAGTATCACAGCGAACCCAGACTCGTGGCACGTGTTATGGGCATAACAGAGACGGAACTCATGGCGCAGGATATCCCAGGGCTGGTGGTCGCCCAGTTTCAGGAACGTAAATACCCCTATTCCATGGTTGTTCCAAACATGGTTCCCGAGGATGACCCTCTTTACACGCCCTCTGAAACGGATCCGCAGTTTGATATCTTCTTTTCTCCTACCTTAACCATCGGTGCCTGGGATGCCAGGTGGAATACAAAAGGGATGCCGGAAACCGAACGGATTATCGTTAATGTTTGCCGAAAAAACGGGGCAAAACACACCATCATGCACAGGATTCCGCTTGGGCAGGTGCTCACGGCCAAGAGATCATCCCGAATCGTGGTGGATGAAATGGTGACGGGCAGTTACCATATCTCAGGGCTGGAAGGATTAAGCCAGGGCAAGCCGGTGCTCTCGTATCTTGATGACCGTTCCCGATGGATCATGGCCCATTTTTCAGGAACCGGGTCCTCTCCTTTTATCAATGTGCGCATGGAAGATGCGTATACGGTATTGGATTACCTCCTGACACATGCTGAGGAAGCCTCTGAAATAGGCCGCGAATCCCGCATCTTTGTGGAAAATCACTGGTCTCAAAGAGTCCTCATACGCCACTTTCAAGACGTATATCAAAAACTGGCTCATGACCCCGGGCTTATCTGCAGGCAACCGGAACTGCGGATAGGCAGGCGTTTCCATCGTTTTTTTGCGGAAACGTTGCCTGATCTGATTTATGAAAGTCGCAAAGAGCGTCTCAAGGGCAACGGGGTCCATAGCATTGCGCCAGGGAGCTGAAGTGAAAAAGGTATCACTCGTAGTGCCGAGCTACAATCACGGGGAGTACATTGAAGCCTGCCTCGATTCCATTTTTTTCCAGGACTATGGCAATATCGAAATTATTGTGGTTGATGACTGTTCCAATGACAATACCAGAGAAATCCTCCACCATTACCCCAAAAAGGTAACAACGGAAAAAACATCCTACGCCTTCAACTACAACGAAAAGAAAGATACGATAGAGCGCAGAGAGATCTTCCGTTATCCGCAGGCAGGGCGCGAGCTGCGCATCCTTTATAATGATCACAACATGGGCGCAACCCGGACATACAACAGGGGCCTCCAGGAAACCAGCGGGGAGTATTGTTCTTTTATTGCCTCTGATGACATCTGCCATCCTCTGATGATTTCCGAACTGGCCAGAATCCTGGACGCAGGGCTGGCTGATTTTGTTTATGGAGACATGTTCATCATAGATGACAGGCACAGGATATTGAGGGAGTTCAGACTGCCGGACTACAGCTTTGAAGCCTCCTTTTGCAGCTGGTATCTGTGCGGAGTCGCCACCCTTTACCGTAGGGAACTCCACGATCAATTCGGATATTATGATGAGAATGCCGCAGCCGATGACCACGAATGCTACCTGAGATTTGCCCGAAACGGCGCCCGCTTTTACCATATTCCAAAGGTGCTCTATTCTGTTCGCAGCCATGCGCAGAGAAATGTGGGACTGCATGCGCCAGACCGTTTCAGCAAGCTCCTTGAGCACTCCAAGCAACTGGTGCTGGAGGCGAGAAGGCGGCATGGACGCATCGAGTCATAATCGGCATGGACACAGAGGTTGGCAAAGAGTATCGTAAAGCGGGATCACGCGAAGGGCCATTGAAATGCCATCACAAAAAGTCGTCATCGTCCTGGGCATGAGCAGATCCGGAACCAGTCTTTTAACCAGGGGCATTAATGTCCTCGGTGTTGAACTGGGCGACCATTTGTTGCCGTCGACCACCGCCAATCCAAAAGGGCATTGGGAAAATGCCGATATTTTTGACATCAATGAACACCTCCTGAAGATGATAGGGAGCAGCTGGCATAGCCTTGCCCTAACCGGCGAAATAGATTTCTCCAGCCACTGCTTTGATCCTGTAAAGGGCGCCGCGCGCGCCGTGATAGAAAACCTCGCTTCCCGATATCCCATCTGGGGATTTAAGGATCCACGGGCATGCCGTTTGCTCCCGTTTTGGCAAGAGATCCTCAATGAATACGCTGTGGATATTCACTATATCGTGTGCTTGAGGTCCCCGATTGACGTCGCCCTTTCATTAAATACACGAAACCATTTTGGAAAGCGTAAAAGCCTCCTTCTCTGGCTTGTACATATCTATTGGATGGCGAAATTCATTGATAATGATCGATCCATCATCGTTCAATATGAAGAATTAATGAATAGGGCGCATGCGCAGCTCAATCGAATTGCCGATTTCTTGAATATTGACATCTCCGATAAACAAAAGGCCATAGATGAATACTGCAACTCCTTTCTGGATACGGATTTGTGCCATCATTCTTCAAGTTTAAATCCATTGCGGTCTGCACCTGATTTCCAGCAGATTATTTTCTGTTATGACCGGCTTGTATCGCTGGCATCAAAGGCTTTTGTCACCAGAAAAGAATGGCTGGAACTCTACGGGCATCTAAATTGCATTGAACTTGTTTGGGCCTTTTTTCACGAAGTTCCGGAAGGGGAGATTAGAAGATTGAAAACCACCGCGCTTAGCCGATGCAGTCTATCTATTGGGCAAACCCATCCTTTGTCAAACGGCCCGGATAGAGTTCAAAACGCCCCTGAATCTCTTGTCCTGTTTGTTGATTACCCCGAGAGGACACATCCTGTTTCTGTTTTTAGAAAGCTCGCCGTTTCCGGCTGGGCCTTGTCCCTTTCGGGCATCGCACAGGTCCAAGTCTTGCAGCCTGATGGCAGACTCGTTCACCTGGATTACGGATTGCCGCGAAAAGATGTACAAGAACTTCATCCAGCTTATCCGTACGCGGATTCAAGTGGTTTCAGCGGCTGCCTCAATTTGTCGCGTCTTGGGCCTGGGCGTTATGAACTTTTCGTAAGGGTCACCTCGCGATCAGGCGAGGTGAAAGAATCGCGCATACCGTTCCTCAAAATCGGACCCTCGGCCGCCGTATCAGACGCTTGATATGGATGGAGAATTTTATATGGTATTCAGCATCGTCATTCCCCTTTACAACAACCTTCCCTACACAGAAAAGTGCCTCCAAAGTATCCTGTTGCACACCCCGAAGGAACCTCTATTTGAGATCGTTGTCATTGACAACGGATCTACGGATGGTACGGGCGGATATCTCAACGCCTTTGCTGCTCGTCATCCCCGAACACTCTTCCGCGTGATCTCCAACCTTAAAAACCTGGGTTTTGCCAAGGCATGCAATCAGGGGGCGAGACTGGCGGGCGGATCCATCCTTGTCTTTCTTAACAACGATACGCTCGTTCATAGCGGCTGGAGCAGCGCCCTCATCGATGAACTTTCCTCTCAACCGGAAACAGGTGTTGTGGGCGCCAGGCTGTTATATCCGGATGGCACGATACAGCACAGCGGCGTGGCAATCGGCGGAAATCGTATCCCTTACCACATCCATCGCGGCCTCGAAAAAGGCCATCCAGTGGTTAGTAGCCGACGGAGGTTCCGCATTGTCACCGGGGCATGCATGGCCGTACACCGAGGAGAGTTTCTCCGACTGGGGGGGTTTGACGAGGGCTATGTAAATGGTCATGAAGATGTTGATCTGTGCCTCCGTTATGATGCAGCCGGACGGCATGTCATCTATCGTCCCGACTGCGTTGTCACTCATTTTGAGGAAAGCAGCGAAGGGAGACTGGCCTGCTGTCAGGCGAACACCCATCGGACCTTCTTCAAATGGGGCCGAGCCCTTCGACAGGATGACTTCAACTTTCAATTTCCGGAAACAGAACGCCAACAACCCGAAACGCCCTTGGCTTTCTCCCTTAAAATCTGCCCCCCGGAACGAAGAAGTTGCGACTGGGGAGACCTCTTTTTTGCCCAGGGCCTTGCGAAGGCACTCTGCAAGCGCGGCCACGGCTGCCGTATCGACTATATGAATGAATGGGGAAGCCGCGACACCGATATCGACATCGTCGTGCACATCGCCGGGTTGTCGCGGTATTATCCTAAACCTTACAACTACAATATTCTTTGGATCGTCAGTCATCCCTCAAGGGTCACTCCTCAGGAACTGGCGTCCTATGATTTAGTATTGGTGGCCTCATCGAAATTTGCTCCAAAAGTGAAGGCCATGACTCACACACCCGTGCATACTTTTTTACAGGCCTCTGACGTGGAACACTTCTATCCGTTTCCGGAGAAGGAGAAAGACCTGGACGTGGTATTTGTCGGCAACAATATCGGCACCGGGAGATTAAAGATGCGCCGGGTTGTGGCGGAGGCGTTAAGATTGGGACGTCCGCTGGCGGTATGGGGCAAGGGGTGGAAGGGGCTTCTGCCCGATGATGTATGGCAGGGCGAATTTGTTCCATGGGCGGAGTTGCCGGATACCTATAGAAGAGCCAAGGTCGTTCTCAACGACCATCATCCTGACATGCTGTGCAACGGTTTTGTAAACAACCGGACCTTTGACGTACTCGCATGCGGGGCACAACTGGTAACCGACTCCCTGTCCGGTCTTGAACAGGAGTTTGGATGCGTCCCTGTCTTTAGCGAAACAAGACCGATTAAACAGATTTTCCGCGGCCTGGAGGCGGTCAGAACCGAGGAAAGACAGCGCATTTCAAATGAATTGAGACGGATCGTACAAGACCGCTTTTCTTTTGATGCGCGGGCAGGGGAACTGTTGGCGCTTGCCGACGATTACGGTTTTTCATCTCGAAAGCTGAACAAGCAGCGTGCCACTGCTGCAAGGAAGACGACGGAGGGACCTTTGGTGTCGGTCCTCATGAGCACCTACAACCGGAAGGATCTTTTGCCCGCTGCTGTGAGATCCGTGCTCGACCAGACCTACCGAAATCTGGAACTCATCGTGGTCAATGACGGGGGGGACAGCGCAAAAACGATCGTCGAAAGCATGGAAGATAACCGAGTGCTGTATATAGACGCGCCCCATGTCTCTAAAGGACACGCCCTCAACACCGCCTTTTCCCATTCCCGGGGGGAATTCATCGCATATCTGGACGACGACGATATCTGGTACCCCAACCACCTGGAAACTATTGTATTTTTTTTGCGAAATGTGCCCAGGGTACGTTTTGCCTACACCGACGCACTGCGTGTAGCCGATCCATCTGAGCAAGACCTTTCTATCGCGTCCAACATCTATAAAGAGTTGATTTATTCCCGACAGGTCTTTCTCCCGCAGCTTCTGGAATCGAACAGTATCCCAGGGATTGTCGCTGCCCACGATCGACACGCCTTTGAAGAAATCGGAGGGTTTGACCCTAAGCTCCAGGTGCTTGTGGATTTTGACTTTTTCAGACGGCTTGCCGCCATAACCGATCCCTATCATATTGCAGAAACCACGGCAGAATATTTTAAACGCCGGGACAGTGGCACCACCGGACAGGGGCACATGACCAACCTGCATAAAACGGACAGACCGCGCTATCTTGCCAACCACTGTCGGATCGTCAGGAAAAAACTGCCGCTTGATCAGAAACCGGATACGGCCGAAGTATTGGGTGAGGTTCGCAAGAAGATCGCCTGTATGTTTCTTAATGCACGAGGCGAGCATTTTTTTGCAGAGGGCAAACATTATCGCGCCGCTGCCAGCTTTCGACTGGCGGCAAAAATGGCATTCAAGGAAATGCGCAAATACCAAAGGTTTTAATCATCGTGGCTGACAAAATTGACCCGCATACAATATTTTCCCATTGGAAGCAGATGATGCCTCCTGAAGAATTGATCCTTGCGTATTCATTATACAGCAGCGGCGATGTCGTGAGGGCAAACGACCTGCTGGCGAAGTATGGGCTTCCCCCAGCGGTCTTGGCCGAAATGAAATATGTCCATGTATGGAGCGTCCACTCATATTTGGCGGACCCCGCGAACTGCGATATCCATAAGCCCCCAGAAGAGTGGAATGTTGCTGCAGTTATCCCTGTACGCGGCGGGTCGCGCGGAATCCCACGTAAGGCCCTTGCATCGCTCGCCGGCCGGCCCCTGCTGGAACATGCCATTGAAAAATGCCGCCGAAGCCGTTACATAAAACGGGTCATTGTGAGCACGGATGATGAGGAAATCGCCGACGCCGCACGCCGGGCCGGAGCTGAAACACCTTACCTTAGGCCTCGTGAACTCTCTTCCGACAGGGCCACCCTGAAGGATGTACACCGGTTTGCCCTTTACTGGTTGGAGGTCCAGGAACACTATTTTCACGATTTCTTGTTTATGGTTTCCGCAACCCATCCCCTCTGCCCGGCCGAAGAGATGGATCGCGCCCTGGAGCGGTTGTTTCAATCTGATGCCAAAAACCTCGCCTCTATTGTGGAACGCATGGAGGAGGGGAAAGAATTCTTCAACCCGGAGGGGGAGACTATTCTCATTCCAAAAGAGACGGGTCCGCTCTACGGTCAGTGCGGCGCATTTGCCCTCTGGTCGCGCCACCCCACGTACTATCTGCCGCAAGCCCTCTATCAACCGCTCTTTGGGGCTGTTCCTCACTCGCTGCCTTATGTGCTCTGTCCAGAACACGGTTTGGACATTGACACGCCTTTTGACCTCAAATTGTGTGAGAACTGGTTGATGCGTGGCGATTTGATTCGAGTATTGGCCCCTGCAGATATCGATACGTTGTGGGACACCCCCTCTATGGACAAATCCTTCCAGAATTCATCTCTCGGCGCTGTTATGTGGATAGAGGAATATCCCGAGGAATACGTGTTCGGTTCCAAGCCGGTTCTTTTCCACACCCTTGATGCGATACTCGACAGCGGCTGCTTTGGCATGGTTGTTCTCGCCGGAACAACCGCTGTCAGTGAGGCCCTGGCCAAAAAATCCGGAATGCCATTGTGTCGAAAACAGCCTTTTAGCAGAAACGGCCGGCTGAATCCGGATGCGCAGTCTGAGTTGTGGAGGATATTGGGCCCGAACATTAAAGACACGGTGCTCATTAACGGGCACGCACCGCTTTTGGATGCGGTGTTCATCCGCAAGTTTATTGAGCACTATGAACGGATGGGGCGAAAGGCTTGCCGTTCCGTGTCGGAACCCAAAACCAACCCATACTGGTTAAAGTATATAAAAAATGATCAAATTTATAATGTTTTAGAAAAGAAAATAGGTTTTAGGCAAGAGCTTCCACAAATAGAGTATGTTGATGAAGTGCTGACCGCATACGGTGCAGGCAGGGTTGAAAGATTTGAGTCGCTGTTTCATCTGCCGCAAGACAAGGCCGTAATCATCCGATGCAGGCTTGATCTTATTCGAGCGATTACAATCGCCCAGCAGAAGGGAGTTCCCCAAGGGCGGTTAACGATACCTCCTTAGTTTTTTCAAAACCGTATCCTCACTCGGATAGACTTTTTTCATCCCATCACCCAATGCCTTCTCAATCTCGCGAATTTCCGCTACCAGTCTCCGTAAATCCGCAGGTTCAAGAGACGCAGCCTGATCATTGCCCCACATCCCTCGGTCAATGGTGATATGGCGTTCCACAAAAGAAGCCCCGATAGCCACTGCGGCACAGGTGGTAACCAGCCCTACCTCATGTCCTGAATAGCCGATGGGACAGCTGAACTCCTGTCGCAGGGTCCGGATCATGTTCAGATTGAGTTCCTCTGGCGGGCATGCATAACTACTCGTGCAGTGTGCGATGAGAAGCCGATCCTGATCAAGCAGGGAAACCGCATGCCGTATCTCTTCCATGGTTGACATGCCGGTAGATAAAATTATTGGATGTCCCGTAGCATACAGCCGTCGAAGGAGATTGTCATTCGTAACGACTGCGGAACACGCCTTGTAGCAGGCCGGGGAAAATTGTTGCAGAAAATCAACCGATGGTTCATCCCAACACGATGCAAACCACAAGATGCCCCTTTCCTTGCAGTATCGATCAATCTTCCTGTATTCATCCTCATCAAACTCGACTTTGTAACGATATTCCAGGTATGTCATGGCGCCCCATGGGGTGTCTTTCACAACGCCCTGCTGGTGAGGCGGTACACAACGTTCAGGGGTCCGTTTCTGGAACTTGACGGCGTCACACCCAGCGGAGACAGCCGAATCTATAAGCTTTTTGGCTAATTCGAGACTGCCGTTATGATTAATCCCAATTTCAGCGATAATGTATGTGGGCTGATGATCGCCTATCAGACGGTCTCCGATTTGGACGGGTTGATTATCCATATCTCATATCCCTCTTGACCAGCCGTCAGCCATGCCTTTTACAGATTGGACAGTTTCAGGACCCTGATCTTTGGATCCACAAACCGGCGAATAAAATCGTGGATTTCCTCCTGCCTTCCAAACGACGTGACCACCACGGCATCCACGTCCATGTCTCTCAATGCCTCCGGCGGTTGAATCACCAGCCCCCCAAATCGCTTCCTCTGTTTCTTCGGGTCGCTGTCCACAACCCCCACCACATTTAGCCCAACCTCATTGACACCCACGGCAACAACCTCCGCAGTAGAGGAAGCCCCAAACAGGGCAACCCTGCGGACACCATCCTCGCGGATCTGACGAAGTCTTCTCACAATCTCCTCCTTGGCTTCGCCATAAAGGCGAATGATCTCAGCGGAATAGGAGATCAATAGAGAAAGGAGTTCATCCCTCCCCTTTGCCGTAAGGTGGTATTCGCATGTTCTATTCGTATTGCCGGTGACGGTGATCAATTCCTGTTTCTGCAATTCCTTCACATAATTGTTCACCATTGAACTGCTCAAACGGGCGATTTCACCAACCTTGCGCTGGCTGATTTCAGGAAAATTATGGATCGACATAAGTATGGACAACCGCCTGAAACTCTTCTTGGGCGCGAGAAACTTCGATTCGAATAACTGAATCATTTTGTGGAACCCACAGGACTGAGAGAATTGTTCGTTCAGTGAATGGACAGTAATGTCACTTCTCAATACGTCTGATTTGATTTCTACCCCATTACTTTCAGAAAATCAACCTGTTCTATCTCCGGAAGGCAATTCTAATTTTGCGATTGGTGATGCCACATATTCTGTTCGTAGTGTCGCCGTCAGGCGATTTTTCTGGGCCTGACGGCCCCATTACAAACGGATCGTTTCGTTGCGAAAAGCAAAATGAGAATTGCTGGATCCCGAGCTTTCCTAAAAGAGAGAGAAAATGCCGGGGACACCCGGCATTCGGGTCCGATCCACGGGAAAAAATAAGATTCCATCAAAGTGGATCCTATCAGTTGTTCGAATCCGTCCAGGGATCCGATGTCTGTTTGGCACCGCATTCCAAAGAGGGATTCAAAATGGGCGATTTTCGGAGGGCCAGAACCTTGCGCTGAGAGCAAGGGTTTCTATAGCGGACTAAAAATCGCCGGACAGGACCCGTCCTCTGCGATCCGATGCCACGGTCATCTTGCCGGTATTCTGGTAAACAGTGCTTGAAACAGTCAAGTGGTTTAATAAGAAAAAGGAACTCCGAACAAGCTTAAGGCGATGGGCAATCAGTTCCCTGTTCTGGGAACCGATGTCTCTAATGGATGCTGCCAGACGCAGGAGGTGTGACCTGCACGCCTCCAACTGGGTTGCATAAGGTTCTTCAGCCGATTCAGAGATTTCACGGAGGGTCAGTCCCTGGATGGGTCGTCCCATGGTCGCAGCCATGCCTTCAATTACCGTTTGCCTTTTCCGGTTCAGGTCCTGAATCCTGGGAACCAGCGACGTTTTTCCGTCCGTGGCCGCTCTGAGCCCATCGAGGTCCGACCGCGTCACTGCATCTTTTTCATCCTGAGCCAGAGTCAGCATCAACGCGAAAAGGTCGGCTTCCTCCCGAAGAATCTTCAGAAGATTGTCGAACATCCGTTTCATCTCACCCTATGGTTGTGGTTTCACGCTCCCCTGCAGATTCAGCCGATAAGGTCATGCGATCATCCGGCATCGTCAAAAAACCATTCAAAATTCATTGCAGCCAAACAGCTGTTCATCCATGCTTAGGGCATGAAACGCAAAACCCCCGTTGCGGAGTCCTGCCCCCGCAAATGGAGATTTCTCTAAGATAGCGCTGCCTTTGGTCTGTCAAATCAGATCATTCAACAGCGATTCTTCTATTATCTTTGAGGCGATCTTTTCCCCGTCGATCTGGTACTCGCCCGCTTCTATCCGGCCCCGTATTTCCGCCACTTTCTCCTCACGGATATCAGGAAGGGCATCGATCAGTTCCTTTGCCTTCTGAATCTGTCTGGCTTCGGGGGATAACACCACTTCATCTTTTGAAACACCCTCGCCCGAACCCGTGTCTGAAAAAGAATGAGCCTTTTCTCTGTCCCTGACATTCTTTATATAGGCATCCAGATTTGCGAGACGATGGTCACCCGCTATTTTCATTTGAAAAACCCTCCCTTCAAAGAAACTGGGGTTCTGAAATCCAACACATATTCCCCCTGCGGCAGAAAAATCCATTGCCGGTGCTTATAACGCCTGAGGGATCGTGCCGCCGCATGCAATCCCTTCGAAAGGATTATCGGTTGCCCCGATTAGAAACTTTAGCATTTTTTATTCCCCGCCGCCATTTTTTTCTTCCGGGCCGGATGCTGACCCGAGACGGTCCATGAGAAGGGTCGAGAGGCCGATCCCACGTTCAGACGCCATTTCCCTGGCGATTTGAGCATCGAACATGGAGGTGTAGAGTTCCTCACCCCTTCCACCGGTCAAAAAACCGCTTTTGGGGATCGTTGACCGCATCTCTTTGAGCAGTTGAAAGATAAAAAGGGATTCCAGTTCTGCACATGCATTTTTCAAGTCAGCGGATTTGCCGGCGGTTGAAGGGATCTGCCCGGTCGTCGGCCTTTCCCTCATCATATTCATTTTGCTGAGTGAATTGATGGCCTGCTGCATCTGAAGGGAGTTGGCTGAGATCGCATCGGGCATTACATTACCTCCAGTTCCGCTTCCAAGGCACCGGCAGCCCTGAGCGCCTGGAATATGATCATCAGATCCCGAGGAGACACGCCGAGGGCATTGAGGCCCCTGACCACATCGGCGATGGTCACACTCCGTTTCACAAGGAAGAGCTTGCTTTTTTCTTCTGCTACGGAAATGTTCGTGTCACTGGTCACCACGGTGCTGCCCCCTGGAGCGGTGATGGTGCTCCCGTCCCGAGAGGTCGTCGGCCCTGCCCCTTGAGCCGCACCCGGGGCAAAGGGCATAGGCTGTGAGACATCCGAATTCTCCTTGATCTCGATGCTGAGATTGCCGTGGGCGATGGCTACCGTGGAGATCCGGACGCTTTCTCCGATAACCACCGTTCCGGTCCGCTCATTAATGACCACTTTTGAGGACTTGTCCGGCTCAATATCCAGTTGCTCGATCATGGCCACCAGCTCGACCGTATGCCCTGAATATTCCTGCGGGATCTCAACCTCAATGGTCCCGGCATCCAGGGCACATGCCAACCGTCCCTTCAGCGCCGAATTAATGCTTTTCACAATCTTTATGGCGTTGGTAAAATCCGGATTTGTCAGAGACAATGACAAGGCGCCCTTCTTGACAAACGCATAGGGAATCTCATTCTCGATAATGCCGCCGCCCACAATTCGGCCCACGGTCGGAAAGTTCTTGCTCACCGTGGCAGCCTTTCCCGAGACCGCATAACCGCCGGTGCTGACCGGTCCCTGGGCAACGACATAAACCTTTCCATCGGCCCCCTTGAGCGGCGTAACCAATAAGGTTCCGCCCGTGAGGCTTTCTGCGTCGCCGATGGAACTGACCGTCACGTCAAGCTTGGAGCCTACCTTTGCAAAGGCAGGCAGATCCGCGGTAACCATCACTGCAGCGACATTCTCGATCTTTTCCACGTTCTTGGGGTCCACCGTCACCCCCATTCTCTCCAGCAGGCTGGCCAGGGATTGAAACGTAAATTGGGAATCCTTTCCATCCCCTGTGCCGCTCAATCCCACTACCAAACCATACCCCACCAACTGATTGGTGCGCACCCCCTTTACTTTTGTCAATTCCTTGATGCGGGAGGCATCGGCATGGCCGACAAAGAAGAGCAGGGCCACGCACACAATCGCCGCTTTGGCAACCCACTTACTTGAGCACAGGAAGCTGTTTCTCATGATTCTCTCCTGAAGCGCCGCAACATGCGCATCTCAACCTAAAATGGCGACAATACATTGAAAAGGTTCGAAAACCAGCCTGGGCGCTGCCGCTCATTGATAACGCCCCTGCCCCTGTAGACGAATTTTGCGTCGGAAATACAGGAGGAATCGACCTCATAGCGTTTCTTTTTGGATTCGTAGCGGATGTCCCTCGGCTGAATAATCCCCGATACGATAAGATCCTGGGTCTCATCGTTTACCGTAATCTCCCGGCCCCCCACAATCACCAGGTTCCCGTCGGGGAGTACCTTGACGACTCTGGCAGTTATGGTCCCTGTCAGGATCCCGGTCCGGGTGGTTTTCCCGCCGCCTTTGGAGCTGCTGCTCAGTTCCGCATCGGCCGAACCCTTGTAGTCGCCGCTTTTCCAATTGGTGCCGGACCAGCCGGCCTTCAGACTGCCGCCGACGCCCCCGGTTCTCTCGACGTCCGTATTGGCGCCTGACTCACCCCTGAGTTTGCTGTCCGGGTCCAGATAGACCGTCACGACGTCCCCGACGTTGCTGGCCTTATAATCCTTGAACAGCGAACTCAGCTCCCCGTTTTCCCGCCAGAGGGACCCCTCGTGCTTTATCGGCTGCAGCCTGTGATCGTAATTGATTTCAGGGCCGACAGACACCACCGGCATGGTTATCGTCTCCGTCTTGATTTCCTGGGCACTCCCTCCACATCCGGCAAGGGATGAAAGAAGGAGAAGAGAGGCCGCCCCGAATGGCATCAACACCTTGAACCGAGCACATCTGACAAACATCTCCCTGCCCCCTTCTCAGAAATCGACCCGTACCGTCTTGGAATCCACCACCTGGGCGTAGATGCCTTTTTTTGAGTCGAGGTTTTCAACCAGGATCCTCTCCCCTTCACGACCTTCCCGTTCCTTTACAACACCCATGGCCGTTATCCTCATACCCGCTGATTCCGCAAGCACCATTACCACATCCCCCCGTTTGACCAGGGGCGGGAATTCAATCATATCCGATCTCAACACCGTCCTGACATCAATGGCCTTTCGGGTCCTTTTCCCCAAAATGTCTCTATACTCCGTCAAGGGATTGGACGGCAGCCTCGCCACGTCCATCTCCTGCACTTCAACATCATCTTCCGTGATCTCCCGGGATCTCCCCAAAGGCCTCTTGGCGACAATCACCTTCTTCAGGACTTCAATATCCGCTACGGCCCAGACCTTTCTCTCGAGTTTCCCGCCCACATATATGCTGACGGCGAGAGGCACCTTGCCGAAAAGATTCCTGTTCCCGGGAGGTTCCACACTGAATGTGACAACGCCTTTCGGAAGAATGACCTCATTACTAAATTGAATCTCCTTGACGCGTATGGTGTCCTTCTCAAGAGGCATGGCCTGACGGATATAGGCCAGGACCACCTCCTCGATCCTCTCTTTTGAAACCCGCTCGGCTCCCCTTGCCACTTGAGCATCATCCGGGACGTTCAGTCCCACGTGCGACATGTCGATGCCAGACTGCTTCAGCCGAACCAGGATATGGGAGGCATCTATGCTGCGAGACTTTCCAGGCAAAGGGGACCTTCCCATCTCAACGCCCCGCAGCTTCCGAACCAGCTCCCGGTCATTGCCCGTCACCCGTGAAATATCCTCAATACATATCTCGTCCTTGTTTACCTCTGATTGCTGAGATACATCGATCAAGGCCTCGGGGGCTGCACACACGGGCGGTGCCGTTCCCAACCCCAGGGCCACGAAAGAGACGAGACAAAACGTCGAGATGAACACTCTTGAAGCAATCATGATCCGACCCTTACCGCTTAATGTTGTTTGCCATCTGAAGAATATCATCTGCGGCCTTGATGGCCTTGCTGTTGATCTCATAGGCCCTCTGGGCGGCAATCATGTGCACCATCTCTTCCACCACATTGACATTTGACATCTCCACATACCCTTGTGCGATGGTTCCGAAACCATCTTCGCCGGGCGTCCCGGTGATCTCAGCCCCCGACGCCTTTGTGGGAAGAAAGAGATTCTTGCCGATGCTGTTCAGCCCCCCCGCATTGAGGAACTTGACCAGCTCAATGCTCCCGATTTCGCTGGGCTCGGTATCTCCTGCCTGAATGACCGAAACCGTCCCATCCGATCCGATGGATATGGACGTCGCATCGTCGGGGATAGATACCTCCGGCTCGAGGGAATAGCCGTCAGAGGTGACGATTCGTCCATCGCTGTCCACCTTGAATGCCCCGGATCTCGTATAGGCGGTTTCTCCGTTGGGCTGAAGGACCTGGAAAAAGCCATCCCCTTCTATCGCCAAATCAAGCTCATTGTTCGTCGCCTGTAAATCTCCTCCCGTGAATATCTTCTGGGTAGCCACCGATCGTGTTCCATGACCCAACTGGATCCCTGTCGGCACCTCATTCCCCTGGGCGGAGGACACCCCTGCAGGCCGCATCGTCTGATACAACAGGTCCTGGAAATCGATCCGGCTTTTCTTGAAACCCGTCGTATTGACGTTGGCCAGATTATTGGCGATGACGTCGATATTCATATTCTGCGCTTGCATACCCGTAGACGCGATCCACAATGTTCGTAACATCTCTACCTCCTGCCGACCTGAATGCGGCGGCCAGCGTTTAACCTACAGTTTGCCCACATCCGTTATCGATCTCCGAGTGACGTCATCCAGGAATTGAATTACCTTTTGGTAGGATTCATATCCCCTCATCACATCAATCATCTCGGTCATGGCCCTCAACCCGTTCACATTGGACGATTCAATGAATCCTTGTTTCACAACGACATTCTCCGCCTTGACTTCTTCAGCTTCGCCCTGGGCCGGTGCAAACAGGGTGTCGCCCACCTTTTTGAGGCTGTTCGGATCCATGACCCCGACCACTTTTATGGCGCCTACAGGCGCTCCGTCCACATGCACCTCTCCGTTCTCGTCGATCCTGACATCCTGCCCGGATATCTTGATCGCGCCTCCCTCGCCCCGAACCGGATGACCTTGCTTGGTAACCAGCACCCCATCCTGATCGAGGGTAAAGCTCCCCTTTCGGGTATACCGCGTTCCATCGGGTGTATCGATACAGAAAAAGCCGTCCCCACTCAGGGCAAGGTCCAGAGGGTGATCGGTCTGTTTCAGGTCGCCTTGGGAAAAATCGACGGTGATCCCGGAAGGCACGGGAGGGGACGAGTAGAGAGAAGAGATCACTCCCGGTTTCTCCAACTTTGCTCCGTCCTCCTTCGGGATCCTGAAGATCAGCTTATCCTCTTTGTACCCATCCGTGTTGATATTGGACAGATTGTTTGCCAGGACATCCAGCCTCTCTTCATGATATTTGGCTCCTGAAGCAACGGAGAACAGCGCTTGACTCATATATTCACCTCCAAAAACTGTCGGGATGTGTTCCCAATCCTCTGATGTCATCATTCTGCCATGCAAGGGGCATACCAGACATTTTGGCCCCGTCCGGCCCCTCCATGGCTGAAGCCACGGGATTTTTGTGCTGAGACACAGGTACAGGCGGCAGCGTCGGTAGGCACTATTTTCCCCCCGGTCGCTTCTTAAACCGAATGCCGGGCGGAAAATATCCTCCCGGCCTCGATTAGGCCACGAACGATTTGCCGGGCCGGACGTTCTCTACGGCGCCGGATCTCAGACGGTTCACCTTTAAGACCAGTTCAATCTCCCCCTTGGGCAGACCGACTCTCTCAAAAATCTCTTCCGTATCAAGGCCCATATCGGCAAGCCTCTTGACCTCCCCGTAGCGGTCGGCCGTTGATGAAACAGGGCCATCACAACCCATTTCCCGGGCCTGTCCGCGTTCCTGAATCGGATCAGAGAGAGGATGCGCCATCGGAGCATCCCTTTTCGTGACGTTTTCCGAGGATCCGCTCTCCTCCCCCTCAAATTTGGCAAGGGTCGTGAGAGGCGTCCTGCCCGTCCCTACGAATTGCCTGAATTCCTGGCTGAAATTCGTTACGGTTCCTGCAAGGCCCCGCGCCTGGGAATTACGCCTGTATTTGGCCCTCTGCTGCGCCAGCAGCACCACGGTGACAACACACATGCAAAGAGCCACCAAGTCTCCGATCCATTGAATCTGTTCCGCCATCAAGACCTCATTCATATCCCGTCTGTTAACGCCTTAAGCCGCACTTATACGTGAATATCCACCACCGATCCCGGCGGAGCCGTTCCATCGGCCCGTCCCCCGTTGTCCGGCCCCCGCCCTTGTGCATCCTCATCGAGGGATGTATCCTTCGGACGATCATCCCACCCTGCCACGCCTTGAATATCGGCGTCGAGATCTGTCGTGTCTTCCGGATTTTTTTCGTTTTCTTCGGTGAGCTGGCGGTCAAATCGCCTTTTGTCAGAGTCCCGGTTCTCACGTTTCAAAGGAGTTATTTTCTGAGCAGGCGCAAACGTAAAACCCAATTTTTGTAAAGCAATTCTGTCTGCCAATTTTCAGTCCCCCCAACCGTGAAAGAGCTAAATATACCCTCTAAAAAAGCATTCTGGGGTTCCGATTATGCAACCAGTTCTTTTTGGACCGTCACTCCATCGCCAATCACAAATCAACAATCGCCAATCCAATAGACTCCCTGTTTGAGACGCCAAAACATGTCCAGTCCAACGGGTCACCACCTCCGGCCCAGGACTAAGGCCCTCCGGGCCTCTCATCATGCGAATTCAGCATCGCCGAAGCCCATTTTCCCCAACTTTTTTCTCAAATGAAGAATTGCCTGGGAGTGAATCTGAGAGACGCGCGATTCGGTGATTTCCAGGGTTGCGCCGATTTCCTTCATGTTCAATTCATCCCAGTAATAGAGCGACATCACGAGCTTTTCTTTCTCCGGCAATTCTTCAATGGCATCGGCAATGCAGCCCTTCAGCTCTTTCAGGCCCGTCAGGTTCGACGGGTCCTCTCCGCTCCCGTCAATCAGATAGTCCATAAGGCCGGACTTTTCCTCTTTTGAAGAAAGGCCTATCTCTTCAAAACTCACAAAAGACATGTTGGACATGGCCCGTATCCTGTAAAAATCATCGAGGCCAAGGTCCATCTCCTCTGCCATCTCCTCATCGGTCGCTTCTCTGCCAAGTTTCTGCTCGAGTGTTTTATGGGCCGTCATCAGTTCCCGTATCTTTCCCCGACTGGATCTCGACAAGAAGTCCCTTGAGCGGAGTTCCGAAAGGACGGCGCCTTTGATCCTGAAAACAGCATAGGTGGAAAATTTGTTGTCTCTTCGACGGTCATAATTCTCCATGGCGTTCATCAAGCCTATCACGCCTGCATTGATCAGATCATCCACCTCAACGGTTGGCGGGAGATGCATGGCAATCCGGTGCACGATATTCTTGACAAAGGGGAGATACTCGAGAATCGATTGATTCCTCACCACGACATCATCCTGCTCATATGCTTCGCATTCCCATTTTGGCAAACCCATAGCTAATACGCCGCCTCCACATTCATTTGTAACAGGCCGCTCCTCCTACGACGTCCATTGTCATTGCTGGCAATCCTTTCCGACGACACTTCTCCAGAAGAAATTGGAGCCTCCTTCCGGTGGTTGCAGGGCCGGGGTCTCGCAAATCTTCTTCGCCAGCGCAGTAAAACATTTGCTCGCCTGAGAATTGGGGGAGAGTTCGCTCACGACCCTTTGCAGCTTCACGCCTTTTCTGACCTCTTCATCGGCCAGTACATATCCGATATACTCCAATGTGATATCCAGAAATTTGTCCGTTACCAGTCTGAGCTGTCTGTACAACTCACCCGCTTCCTTTGCGGTTTTCGCAAAATTGACAATCAGCTTGAAATGCTTTTGCGAATAGTGGAGGTTCATGACTTTCATCAACGCGTATGCGTCCGTAACGGATGTCGGTTCCGGGGAAACCACGACAATGATCTCCTGGGCGCTGCTGTTGAAATACATCACATTGGATGAAATACCCGCGCCTGTATCAATCAGAAAGATGTCTACGGAATCAAGCATTCGCTCAAGGGAAGAAAGGAGCCTCACCCTCTGCTGATCCGTCAGGTGCGTCAGGGATTCGATGCCCGAGGAGGCGGGGAGAATTTTCATGTTGCCAGGACCGGTTATGGCAATATCCGATATGTTCATCGTACCCATGGCGACATGGGAGATGTTATGCTTGGGCGCGAGCCCCAGCAAGACATCCATATTCCCGAGACCCAGATCGGCGTCGAAGATCAGGACCTTCTTGTTTAACTGAGTCATGGCGAAGCCGAGGTTGGCGACGATATTTGTCTTCCCTACCCCCCCTTTTCCGCTCGTTATGGCAATAACACGGGTATTTGACTTTCGCGCCTGTTCGGGCTCCTTGCTCAAGGCAGCTCCTTTCTCGGCGAGTTTGTCCGTCAATCTGATGACCTTGTTGCGGGAAGTATCTCGTTGCATTTTATTTTTCCCCATTGACGCAAGCATACTGTTGTCGGTAATCGACAATTCCTTTCATTCCATCATTTCCGGCCCCCGCCGACGATGGTTCATCATCTTCTTCGGCAAATGCGGCTTGACAGGCCCTGCAAGGACGAAAATGGTTCGCCAACGCTGCCTCGCGGGTATTGAAAACGACCTTGTTTCGCTTGTCAATTCTTTCCACCCACTTGCAGGAAGGGTGGTGAAAAAGATCGGAGTTCTTGTTGGCCACATATGTCTTGGTTTCGGCCCCCCTTCCCCGATCCCATTCGACCTCGCCAGGGTTCTCTGCCTGCAATTCCCTGGATCCGCGGACACGCCTTTTCTGCCCCGCACACAACAGGTCTATTAGGCGATCCACAGATCCTTCCTCTATGTTCTCCGGGATCTCCTGTCCATTCCCAAAATATGACACCGGGAGCTTTGTGCGCACGACGGCATTCAGCATGGATCCATATTCAACGGTCTCATCGATCTTTGTAAACAGCAGGCAGTCGATGGGAAGCATACTGAATTTTTTGAAAATGCTTTCGAAATCCTTCCCCCTGGTTCCGGCCGCGGCCAAAAGATGAATCTCTACGGGCTCCAGACCCTCAAGAAGCGTCTTCAGCTCGGTGATTCCATATATATCATTGTGACTGATCCCGGGCGTATCGATCAGGATGAGATCTTTTTCCCTGAACCTTCTCAAGGAGGCCTTAAGGTCCTTCTGGTTCGACACGGCGGCTACGGGCACGCTGAGGATGTTTCCATAGGCATCGATCTGTGCGGAGGCCCCAATTCGATGATCATTGAGGGTGATGAGTGCAATCTCTTTACCATTCTGAAATGTCTCGGTCACGGCAATTTTTGCCAGGGTCGTTGTTTTCCCAACGCCGGTCGGTCCCACAAAGACCACAACGCGACGCTTTTCATCGTTCACTCTGTCGATATGGTCCGCCACGCCCAGCCCCTTGAGAACGTCCTTCAGATGAGCCTTGACCTCCGTGTCCCCCAATACCTTTATAGATGCCGTTCTCTCTCTGAGACTTTCGATCAAACCCGAGGCGAGGGTTTCTTCCACTCCTTGTTTCATCAATTCCTCATAGAGATTCAGAAAACGGATAAGGTTGTCGTTTCTTCGAAAATGCAACCTCTCCTTGTCGGGAGGCAGACTCCTTTTCATCCGGCTTTTCTGTCCAAGGTTCAGGGGACCTGACTCGCCTGAATCCGATTGAGCTTTCTGGGCAGCATCTGCAGATACATCCTTTCGAAGCGTCCATTTCCTGGCCGCAAAATTTTCCACTTTGGGCTTCCCGTTCCCATGATGGGTGTCGGTCGCCGCGGTCACCTCCACGCCGGGACTTCTCAGCAACCCGAGGACCCCTTTCCCTTTGGTGATGTCCCTGGCCGAAAGAATAACCGCCTGGGGCCCGAATTCCCGCTTGATCATTTTCAGGGCCTCTGCCATATCTCGTGCCTCAAATCTTTTGATCTGCATGTCACACCTTCACTGTTCCAATGGATTGAATTTTGGCGCTGCTGACGATTTCGTTGTATGACAGGACCGCCAAATCCGGGACAAAGCGTTCCACAAGCCTCTTAAAATGGGGCCGGATTTGCGGTGAACATAAGACAATGGGGTGCCTGTTGAGTTCTGAAAATTTTTCCATATTCTCACTGAGACTGGCTATGATCTTCTGTGCCAGATTGGGTTCCAGAGGTAGAAAGTGTCCATGATCACTCTGCTGAAGGGTCTCCGCGATGGTCTTTTCTATCTGTGGATCGATCGTAATTACCGATATATCCCCCCCAGGAGACTGATAGAGCGTCGTGATGGTCCTTTTCAGTGCCTGGCGGACATACTCGGTCAAAAGATCCGGGTCTTTCATCATCGGTGCCCAGTCCGCCAGCGTCTCCAAAATCGTCAGCAGATCCCGGATGGATATCTGCTCTCTCAAAAGATTCTGCAAGACCCGGACCACCGCCCCGAGAGGGAGCGCATTGGGTATCAGTTCTTCGATGACCTTGGGATTCGTAACCTTCAAACCGTCCAGGAGTTTTTGGACCTCCTGCCTTCCCAGACATTCATGGGAATGACGCCGAATAACATCGGACACATGGGTTATCAAGACAGTGGCCAGATCAACAACCGTATATCCCTTGGCCAGCGCATTCTCTCTGTCCTTCTCCTTGATCCAGATGGCCGGAAGACCGTATGTCGGTTCCTTTGTCGCAATTCCGTCGATCTTTTCAGTGGTTGTACCGGGATTCATCGCTAAAAGATGCTTTTTCATCAATTCCCCGCTTGCCACTTCGTTCCCCCTCAGCAGGATGGAATATGCATTGGGTTTCAATTTCATATTATCCTGGATATGAATGGGAGGGACGATAATGCCCATGTCTCGAGCCATCTGTTCCCGGATGGATTTGACCCGCTCCATGAATTGTCCGCCCTGGTCCGCATCCACCAGAGGGATCAGTCCATATCCCACTTCCATAGCCATCACATCCACCGGAGGAACCGCCTCAACCCGCGCCGGCGTCGTGGCTTTCGATTCAGTCACCGCACGGTCTCTGGCCTTGGCTGCATCCGCCTTTCTGGTTTTGCCGACCACATACGCAACGCCCCCGGCGACAGCCGATAACACCAGAAACGGGACCGTCGGAAGTCCTGGGACCATGCCGAAACCGAAGAGCACCGCGGAGGCAACGATCAGCGCCCTGGGCTCGGTCAGGATCTGGGATATCACCTCATGCCCCAGTGCGGACTCGGAGCCGGCCCTGCTGACGACGATGCCGGCCGCAGTGGATATCATCAGTGCAGGGATCTGCGTGACCAGCCCGTCTCCCACCGTCAGAAGGGTGTAGGTCTGGGCCGCGTCGCCGAAATTCATTCCGTTTTGCAGGACCCCGATGGCAAGCCCTCCCACGATGTTAATGAGCGTGATGATGATGCCTGCAATGGCATCTCCCTTTACGAACTTGCTGGCGCCGTCCATGGCCCCGTAAAAATCCGCTTCCCTGGCAATCTCGCGGCGTCGCGACTTCGCCTCTGCCTCGTCAATGAGCCCTGCATTCAGGTCGGCATCGATACTCATCTGCTTGCCGGGCATGGCGTCCAGGGTAAATCGGGCGGCCACTTCGCCGATCCGCCCCGATCCTTTTGTAATGACCATCAAATTAATGAGGACGAGAACCATAAAAACAATAGCGCCCACCACATAATTGCCGCCGACCACAAAACCGCCAAAGGCCTTTATCACATTCCCGGCGGCTGCAGGCCCCTCACTGCCGTGCAGTAGAATAATGCGGGTTGAGGCGATATTAAGAGAGAGCCTGAACAACGTAGCAATCAAAAGCACCGATGGAAACGACGAAAAGTCCAATGGTCGCAACAGATACGTTCCTACCAGAAGAATCGTCAAGGCAAAGGTGATATTGAACGACAGTAAAAGATCCAGCACGACCGCCGGCAGGGGCATCACCATCAAGACCACAATGCCCACAACCCCTACGGAGGCAATAACCTCGCTGTTCTTGGTCAAAAATGGAATATTAATTGAATGACTTGCCTGGTTCGATAGTGCCATAATTTCACTCTTTAGATTAGGGGTGCCGCGCCATCGGTTTCACGAATCTCTGCATCACGATACGCTTTCTCTTCGGTCAGGAGAGGCTTTTGCATTTTCCGTGCCTGACTGGAACGGAAAATGGGCCACCCACTTGGGGAATGGGTAACTATATGATCATATTGAGGATATCGTCCGCAGAGAATCATCCGGACGCGGCGGGGGCGTTTCGGCGGGTTTGTCTGTCAAGACGGGGAGAAATATGCGGGGAAGCGGGCTTCAGGTCGGGCCGGGGGATCCATAACACACGCACAGAATCCGATGCCCCCCATAATTTGACTGGGGCGTCAAAAAATTGAACCTTCTTTGAGGGTCTCGAGCGCCCATGCATCTCAACTTGAATTGCCCATTCTACGCAGCTTGTAGACATAGGCCAGTATTTCCGCCACTGCACGGTAAAGCGTGTCGGGGATAGTATCGCCTATCTCACAAGTTTTATAGAGAACTTGCGCCAACGGCTTGTTTTCGACGGTAGGGACCCCGTTTTCCCGGGCAATCTCCTTAATCCTCTCCGCAATAAGCGCTGCGCCTTTTGCCGCCACCTGGGGGGCGACCATCTCTTCCGCGTTATATTTAAGGGCGATGGCCAAATGGGTGGGATTGGTGATAATGACGTCCGCATCCGGAACCGCCTGCATCATACGCCGCATGGCCATTTCCCTCTGGGCCTGTCTGATTTTACCCTTGATCCGTGGATCTCCTTCGGTCTGCTTCCATTCATCCTTGACCTCCTGT
>Ga0209164_1001167_pt1 | contig 37540 bp, 31 predicted proteins | sample MTBNYHSulfiMetaG_FD_187458 | JGI IMG/M metagenome (GOLD analysis project Ga0209164, IMG submission 187458) | Enrichment culture microbial communities from rom New York Harbor, USA that are MTBE-degrading - MTBE-NYH (New York Harbor Sulfidogenic)... | ecosystem: Environmental > Aquatic > Marine >... | reverse complement strand
ATCCACACCAAGTCCCACATCCTGGTCGCCGAGCTCAACAAGCCCCCGGGCCGTGAGGTGTCCATCGGGCTGCCCGAGGGAGACTACCGCGCTCTCCTCATCGCCGACGGGTACATCTTCGAAGCCCGCGTCAGCCTGAAGAGAGGGAGAGGCCAATCGCTCGGACGGGACCGCTTCGAACGGATGGAAAAGATTCCCACCCGCAGCCGGGGCGACGCCGCGGCGGACTACGTGATGTTCGGGGGCCGGAGGAGGGGCCGCTGGCGGATCGAACTGTTCGGCGGGGCCGCGGGCCTGGATCCCGCCGACCTGAACAAGCGGGTTCAGATGGACGAGGGCCTGATCGATTTCAATCTCGAGCAGAGGTACTCTTATCTCCGCCAGACGGGTGAGGTCACGTTTTTCACGAGCGATATCGAAGGCGGCCTCCTGCCGCTCCGCTTTTCGATCCCCTGGGGAATCCGGCTGCGCCGGTCATTGACCGACGGGATCGATGTCTCTCTGGGTCTGACCGGATTGTCCGGAAGCCGCACTTCATCCTATCTTCACCGCCTCTCGGTGGCGGAAGCGTCCGGGCGCCAATACGTCTATTTCGTCAAAATCACGGATTTCACGCTGGCCGCCCGGGGATTCGTTCCCGTCGTGGGCCTGCATCTCGGCAGAAATCTCAGCCCGCGCCTCCGTCTGGAAGCCCAGATCGCCGGAGGGCCGCTGTTCGCCTCGTGCCTTTATTCCGAAAGACAAGAAGAGGCTCCCACTTCGGACCTGGGGGATTATTATGAACCCCCCTACAACGGCTATATCGAGGAGAAAGGGGCGGGAACGGGTTCGGCCCTGAGCGTCGGAACCGAGTTGACCATGGCTCTGGGACCGAAACTCGGCGTTTTTCTCGAAGCCGGATATGCATGGCTAAGGGTCGGAAAAATCTCCGGCCCGGGATCCAACGCCGATAACATCGACAACAAGAGTTGGGACGGTCAGTGGGCCATGAAAGCCTATTCCCTCGCCCGGGACTGGGGAAATTTTTATCAGGAATATCCTTCCAACTACTGGCCGGAAGACCAGTTGTCGCTGCGGGCCAGGCCTTTCAGGCTGGACCTGTCCGGCGTTCAGCTCAGGGTCGGATTCTCCTACCGGCTCTGACACGGGAAACATGCCGTCGGATCGGCAAGAACGGTCATCCGTTTTCTGCTCTTCACTACACTCCGAAGCGCCACCCGATCGCTGACGCTCTGACTGACGGCCAGGAAGGAGGCGGCCTGAGGAATAACGGGTATTGAGTCCGCTCGGAATTTCCAATATATATCCAGCCATGGCGGACGGTCGATCACCCAGAAGCGCGCCCCGGGCGGCTCTCGCCGCGGGCGTATTGTGCATCGGCTTCTCGGCCATATTCGTCCGCTGGGCGGGCGTGCCGGGCGTCGTCTCGGCCTTCTATCGCGTTCTCATCGCTTCGGCCGGGCTGCTCGTCCTGTGGCTCGTCCGCGGCGCCGGCCTTCCCGACCACCGCACTCTCCGGCTCGCCGTGCTGGCCGGAGTTTTCTTCGGGGTGGACCTCGCGCTCTGGAACAGCGCCGTCATGGCGACCAACGTCGCCAACGCCACGGTCCTGGCCTATCTCGCCCCCGTATGGGTGGGCCTGGCGGCGCTCTTTATCTTCAAGGAAAAACTGAAAAAAGCCTACTGGCCGGGCATGGCGTTGGCGCTGCTGGGGATGATCGTCATCCTCGGTTTGAGAAATATGACCGAGCTCCGCGTCGGCCGGGGCGAGATCCTGGCCGTGGTCGCGAGCTTTTTCTACGCCGGCTACCTGCTCACCGCCCAGGAAGCCCGGCGCCGCACGGACACCCTATTGTTCACGGCTGTCTCGGTATCGGTCAGTGCCGTCCTCCTTTTTCTCGTGGCGCTTTTAAGGAACGAAACCCTCGCCGGCTTCGGCCGGCAGACCTGGCTGGCCTTTCTGGGCGCGGGATTGATTTCGCACCTCGGAGGCTGGCTGGCCATCAACTACGCCCTCGGTCATATGAAGGCCTCGGTCGTCTCTGTCTCCCTTCTCAACCAGCCGGTGGTCACGGCGCTCGCCGCCTGGCCGCTCCTCGGCGAGCCGCTGGGCCTCGCCCAGATCGCGGGCGGCGTCCTCATCCTGTCCGGTGTTTTTATCGTCCACAGATCCTAGCCGCGCGCAAGGAACTGACCGGCCACAATATCTTTGCGGCCGGAGCCGTGCCTGAACGGCCGGCCGGAACCGAAAAGACCGGACTGCTACGGCTCGACTTGGCGAGAAGAAAGCGCCCCGGTCCCGCCGTGTCGCTCCTCCGGTGAAATCAGAACAGTCTCTTGGCCAATCCCAAGAGGTCGTCGATGGGCGAGGACTCGCCGTCGGCGTCGAGCAGTCCGAGGAGCGAGCCGAGGGTCGAGGACGAACGTCCGCCCATGAGCTGTTCCAACAGGCCGGACTGTCCGCCCTGCTTCCTCAGCGCTCCCATGACCAGGCCGGCGACGAGGGGCAGGATTTTCTTCAATATGTCCGGGCTCAGCCCTGTTTTCTCCGCCGTCCGGCTCGCCAGGGCGCGGCTCGTCTTTTTCTTCCTTAACAAATGGCCCAGAATCCCGTTGCCGTCTTCGACGGCGTCCTCGGACGTCAGGGCCCCGGATTCGTCCAGGTACCGCTGATGATTTCCCGTGTTCAGCGCTTCGAGGAGATTGTCCAGCCCCCTTTTTTTCTGGATGTTCCTCTTGACTCCGTTCGTCAGGGCGGGGATGTATTGCCGGATGACCTCGGCCATGGTGTCCTCACTCACCCCGAATTTTCGCGACAGGCCGGAAAGCGGAGATGCCTTGCCGCCCATGATGGCTTCCATCAAATTCATTTCCGTCTCCTTGACAGTCAGATCGAGGAAGACGCGGCTTCTCTCAGATCCATTATAAGCCTCGACGCGCTGAAGACCATAGCAAAAAAGCACGTTCATTCCCGGCCGCGGCCCCCAATGAAAAGGGGGAGGAGGGTCCGAGCCCTCCTCCCCCGGGTTGACGTTCGGGGCGGCGCCGTCCGGATCATCCCTCCGGCCGGCGCCCGGAATTCATTTCTTCTTCAGCCTGATCTCGCCGCTGAAGGTCTTGCAGGTGACGTCGGCTCCGCCGCCGTTCACCTCGCCGCGAATGTCGTGCTTATCGCTCTTGAGTTTGCCCTGGAGCTCGACGATGGCCTTGAAGTCCGAGGTGATGTCGCCGTTGAAGGTCTTGGCGGTGAAATCAAAAGCGGCATTTTCGGGAAGGACAAGGGTGACGTTTCCGCTGTGGGTCTCAAAGGCGTAGGACCCGTCCGGATTGAGCGTCCCCTCAAAAAGGACATCGCCGCTCAGGACGCTGACCTCGACGGTCTTGGAGGCGGCGAGGCCCTTGAGCCTCACGTCGCCCGAGACGGTCTTGGTCGCGACCGAGCCTTCGACCTTCGTGACTTCGATATCGCCCGAAACGGTCTTGGCCTTCATGTCGCCTCGGATGTCCGACAGATCGATGTCGCCGCTCACCGTGACGAACATCCCGCCGCCCGCCATGTTCGCCGCCGTCACGTCGCCCGAGACCGTCTCAAGCTTGGCCCGTCCGCCGAGTTTCTCGGCCCTGACGTCGCCGCTGACATTCTTAACCTCGACCTCGGCCTTGGCCGGGACGGTCAGGACATAGTTCACCGACACGTGGCTGTCCTTGAAGACGTTCCGACCCTCGGGGTACTTGGTCTTGATCTCCAGGCGACCGTTCGTGCGGTTCACCTCGATCTTCACCAGGCCGGCGTTCTGCTTTGCTTTTTCCATCGAGGCGGCCTTGGAGATTTTGAGGGCGTCAATGAACACCTCGTTCTTGTTCCAGGTCAGAACCTTGATGTCGCCCGAAACGTTGGCCAGGTAGACCCTCCCGTCGGCGGCCAGGCTTTCGGTCTTCTGGAATTTCTCCTCGTACTTCTCCTTGCCTTCCTGATCGATCCCGTTCGCCGCGACGGGAACGGCGGCCAGAGCCAGTAGAGCGATGACGGCCAGGAGCGATGTCGTTTTTCTGATTCTCATGCGTTCTCTCCTTTTGATTATGTTTTTATTTTTAAAGTCTGACGGATGAGCGGCTCTCGGAAGCCACCGCCTTCTGAGCCGAAACCCATTCGTTCAGAATCTGCACCTTTTGGCTATAGGAGGCCAGAAGCGCGTTCCGGGCCCCGAGATCTCGCGGATCGCTCCGGACGGCCTGACGGCTTGCCTCGATCGAAGCGTCCACGACCCCGAGGTTGGCGGCGAAGACCACGGCCAGCCCGGGATCGAGGCTCCCGCCCTGGGACTCGACGGCCTCGCGCAGTGCCCTTATGGCCTCATGGTAGTGCCACTCCGCCTCGTTGAGCTTGTCCAGCGTCTTCTTGTTGAGAGCCGCCTCCTCCGCTTCGAGGGGAGCGGGGCCCGGCTTCCAGGGCTGGAAGACCACCAAACCCCCGGTGACGACGAGAAGCGCCGCCGCCGAGGCCAGGGCAAAGCGGAATCCTAAGCGCGGCCGCGCCGGCGCGGGAACAAGGCCGGGTCTCTCGGCCGCGGCGGCCCGCCGCTCTCGGAGGCCGGCCCGGATCTTGAACCACACCCTGTCGGGCGGATCGAGAGGCGCCAGGCGCTTTGCCTGGCCGGTTATTTTCCCGAGGTCGGCCAAGAGGGCCCGGCAGTCGGCGCAGCTCCCTAGGTGCTTTTGGAGCGCGGACAGGCGTCCGGCGTCGAGCGTTCCGTCCAGATATTGGCTGATGCTTTTGTGGGCAAGACGGCAATTCATGGTCGTCACTCCTCGTTTTTTCTGTCCGCCAGGGCCCCGGATTTCAGGAGGCGGCGCCGGAGTTTGAGCCGCGCCTTGAAGAGATGGGATTTCGTCGTCCCGGTGGAAAGGCCGAGCATGGATGAAATCTCCTCGTGCTTGAAGCCCTGGACATCGTGCAGCAGGAACACGCTCTTCAGGCGCGCCGGCAACTCCCGGATGGCGTCCTCGAGCGGACGCCGCAGATCGCCGCCGTCCACGGACGCGGCGGGAGCGGCCAGCATGCCCTCGAGGTCGCCGAGCGGGACTGCGGCCCGTCTCTCGTGCCGGCTGGCGCGGAGATGGCTGAGCGAGACATTGATCGTGATCCGGTAGAGCCAGGCGGAGAAGGTCGCCGGGTTGTTCACCTCGCCCAGGCGGGTGAAGGCCCTGAGGAAGGCCTCCTGGAGAATGTCCTCGGCCGCCGAGGCGTTGCCCGCATACCGGCAGGCCAGGCTGAAAAGCGGGCGCTTGAAGCGGAGGTAAATCTGTTCCAGGGCCCGCTCGTCTCCCCCCGCCCCTCGCCGGATGAGATCCGCAAGTTGAGCGTTTTCTTGGAATTCCATCATGACGACGACCGATTCCTGCGCAGAATAATCAGGATGATAGGGATTATCCACCAATCCTGCGCTTTTGGCCAGTCTCACAGCGGGGGCGAAACCTTCCACTTCGACATCTCCTGAACTTATAGATGCCGGATAGCGGAAAAAGGTTGCCCCGGGGCCGGCTCGTGCTGTATAAAAACTTCATGGACGACAAAAAGAGAAAAAGCTTCCGGCTGGAGGTTGTCGCCGAAATCGGTTATGAGCACAAGGGAGTTCAGTTTAACGACCGGATCGCGGACCTGTCATCCGGCGGATTTTACATCGATACGCTCCATCCCCTGCCCGAGAAGTCGGTCATCAGCTTCCAGCTTGCCCTTCCCGGCGAAGAGTCCAGAACGCCCGTCTCGGGAGAAGGCGAAATCGCCTGGATTCAGAAGATGCAGGGTATGGGCGTCCGCATCACCCGGATGTCGGACGAGAACAGGACGCGCCTGGAAGATTTCCTGTCCCGTTTCCGGGGCTCCCTCTGACAAGACGCCCCGGCGTCCCCGCCTCTGAGCTCCGGCAGAGGGGGACGGCCTTACCGGTCTTCCGACGAGACGAAGTCCCGGACGCCCCGGACGAACACATCGAGCTCATGGAGCGTGGTGTAGACGCTGGGCGTGACCCTGATGACCGTCGGTCCCTCCGGGAGCTTGATGGTCGTGGTGATGACCTTGTAGCGCTCCCGGAGAAAAGCGCCCAGCTTCTCCATGTCCGCCCCCTCGAGCCCGAACGTTCCGATGCCGCACGATTGTTTGGGGTTCAGGGAAGTCATAAAGCGAAAACCGGGAAGATCGCCAAGGCGCAGCCGCCAGTATTCGCGGAGATAGCGGAGCCGCTCCTCTTTATTTTTAGGACCGATGCCCTCGTGGAAGGCGATGGCCTCCGGAACGGCGGCCCACAGGGCTTCCTGCTGGGTGCCGATGGCTTCGAACTTGCGGATGTCGTCGCCCAGGGGGTCGGCCGCGGGGAAGAGGGGCCAGATCTTCTCGATCTTCTCCTTTCGGACGTAGAGGAACCCGTTGCCGATGGGAGCCATCATCCACTTGTGAAGGTTCGCCCCGTAGATGTCGCACCCGAGGTCTTCGACCTTGAAATCGAAGTGGCCGAAGGCGTGGGCGCCATCCACGACGACCTCGATGCCCCGCTCGCGGGCCATGCGGCAGATGTCCTTGATGGGGAAGATCTGACCCGTGAGATTGGTGATGTGGCAGACCAGGATGAGTTTCGTCCGCGGCGTCACGTTCTTCTCAAAGAGCGCGGCCAGCTCCCCGAGGCTCGCCGGAGGCGTGGGAAAGGAAAACGTCTTGACCACCACTCCGTCCCTCTTTTGCCTCTGAAAAAGCGCGTTTTTCATCGAGGGGTAGTCATGTTCCGTGGTCAGGACTTCGTCCCCGGGCCGGAGATCGATTCCCAGGAGGGCGATCTGGAGCGCCTCGGTGACATTCCGGACAAGGGCGATCTCCTCGCTCGAGCAGCCGAACGTGTCGGCCACGAGACGGCGGACATGCTCCTTGCGCGGCCGCAGGAATCCCCAGGAGTTGTGGGTCGGCGCGCCGTTGGCGAAATCCAAATAGCGGTGAACGGCGTTCATGACCACGCGGGGCGAGGGATGGACGCCGCCGTTGTTGAGGTTGATGACGCTCCGGTCGATGTCGAAGGCCTGCTGAACGGGGAACCAGAACGACTCGTCCCGGGCGATTTCGGCGGGCGTCCGCGCCGGCGGAGATACCGACCGGTCCCGCTTCAGCCCGGCCGCTTCGCCGGGCTTCAGGGCCAGGAGTAAGATTGCGGAAAGACAGACGGCCCGGGCGGCTGAAAGCTTCGTTCGGTTCATCATGGCGTCCTCCCCGGCCCATTTCTATAACGGCGCCCCATCCGTGTCAACCGGCGGCCCCGAGCATCGAGGCGGCCGAATCCGCCCACCCTATCTCCCCGGGCCGGCGGACTCAATCACGGCTCGATTGCCTTCCGGACGGCAATTTGACATGCGGACCCGAGGGTCCATACAATAAGCGCCACCTTTCGACTCTCACGGGAGAATCCGCCTTAATACGGAGAAGGGAAGCGCCGGACTGATTCGACCTCCCCGGACCGGCGGTCTAAAGAGAGAGGGGCGAGGTGAACAAAGAGTCGGAAGGAGGAAACACGTGATCATTATCAATTCCGTTTTTGGCGGTGCGCTGGCCGGCGTCTCGATGGCTCTCCTCAACATCCTCGTCGAGGTCGTCAGGGGCCGGTCGGCCTTCGTCTGGAAAGACCTTCTGCCCGTCTCCTTGTGGCATGCGCTTTGGGGCGCGGCCGCCGGGCTTCTGCTCGGGATGGCCTGGGCGCTTTGGCGTCGCTTCTCCCGCAAGGCCCGGCCCGCCCGTCCCGACGCCGTTGTCTCCGCCTTCCTGGTCGGAGGAGCCCTGACTCTGGCCATCGGCTACGTCAACATCCATCTCATCCCGCCGGGCATTTCTTTTCTCAGTCTGGCGTCCAATGTTCTCCTCGTCCTTGCCGGCGCGGCGGCCTGTCGTTATGTTTACCTTCGTCTCCATCGCCGTTCGGGACGGCTCTCGCCGGCTACTCTGATTCCCATCGGCCTCCTGGTCCTTGTTCTGGCCGTCTCGCCCTTCATCGGCCGTCCGCGAGCCGCTTCCGGAAAGCCGGCTGCCGCGGCCGGGCCCGAGGGACGCCCGAATGTCCTGATTCTCGTCCTCGACGCCGTCCGGGCGGATCACCTCGGCTGCTACGGCTACGCGCGCCAAACCAGCCCGAACATCGACGCCCTGGCCGCCGAGGGCGCGGTCTTCGAGAAAGCCTTCTCCCAGTCGCCCCGGACCCACCAATCCGTCCCCTCGCTCTTCACCTCGACGTATCCCTCGACGCACGGCCTGCGGGGCCTGGCCGACGCCCTGCCGCGCCGGATGGTGCTCCTGCCGGAGGTCTTCAAAGCCGCCGGCTACCGGACGGCCGTTCTGTCCGTCAACCCTTACATCTCTCCGGAATTCGGATTCGGGAAGGGCGTGGATGACTTTTTCGTTCCGGGCGGGTCGCGCATTCACCACACCGTCCTCAACGGACTCCTGACTAAAACGTCGGAATATCTGAGGTTCCTTCAGCCCGTTCTCGATCCGCTTCTCGATCGCAGCCGCCGCCTTTTTCCTGTCCGGGGCTCCCTGTCCGGCACGGATGCCCGAACGGTCACGCGGAAGATTCTGTCCTGGATCCGGAATCCCCTCAACCACCCGTTTTTCATGTACGTCCATTACCTGGGCGCCCACGCCCCTTATGACCCGCCGCCGCCCTTCGACACCCTGTTCGACTCCGACTACGGCGGCCGGCCCGTCAAAGAACACCCTCCCCATCTAGGAATCCCTTACCCCTTCTCCGAGGGACGATCCCTGGGCGAGGCCGAAAAGCGGAACCTCATCGCCCGCTACAACGGCGAAATCGCCCACCATGACGCCGCGCTCGGGGAAGTGTTCGACGAGCTTCGCGCCTCGGGCCTCGATAACAACACGATCGTCGTCGTCACCGCCGATCACGGCGAGGAGTTCTTCGAACACCGGGGATGGGGGCACGGCCGCTCCCTGTTCGACGAGGTTCTCCGGGTGCCGCTGATCGTCCGCGCCCCGGGCCTGATTCCGGGCGGCCGGCGCATTGGCGGCCTGGCGGCGCTGATCGACCTGTTCGTCACCCTGCCCCGGCTGTGCGGAATCGGCCCGGGGCCCGCTCCTCCCTATCCGCTCGCCGGCGCGGACCACTCCCCGCTTCTCCTGGGCGCGGGCGAATTTCCGTCCCGGGAAATGATCTTTTCGGAGCTCGGCTCGGGCGGGATGTCGGGCCTGTGCGTCCGGACTCTGACGTCCAAGGCCCTCATTCTCAAGCACGGGCTCCAATCCCGCCGCCTGTTCTTCGACCTGGCCGCCGATCCCGGAGAGCTCCGGGACATCTTCGAACCGGATTCCGAAAAGCAAACCGAGCTCTTCGCCGTCTTGGAAATGTTTTCCAAACAAGGGGGGAGGCTGCATCCGGAATCCATAAGAGTCGACCCGGCGACGATTGAACGTCTGAAATCGCTGGGCTACATTCATTAAGGCCGCAACCGGGAAATCGTTCCGTCTCCTCCCGAGCGCCCCTCCGCTGAGCGAGCTTCTGGACCAATCCGGCCTCCGCGCCGAAGCGCCGATCCCAAAAAGAAAGAGAGCCGGGAACGAGGAAGATTTGTCGTCGAGGCCGCGCTACAGAGGCCAGCGCCGGAGGATGAGGGGCACGGACGTCAGGACGATGATGATCTCGAGCGGAAGCCCCAAGCGCCAGTAGTCTCCGAACCGGTAGCCGGCCGGCCCCATGACCAGAGTGTTCGACTGATGCCCGACCGGCGTCAGAAACGCGCACGACGCTCCGACGGCCACGGTCATGAGGAAGGGATCCGCGGAGACTCCGAGCGAGGAGGCCAGCGTGACCGCGACCGGCGCCATCAAGACCGCGGTGGCGGCGTTGTTGATCACATCCGAAAGAAACATCGTTCCCACGAGAAGAATGACCAGGGACGCCGAGGGGGGCATGTCTCCGGTGAATCGGACGATGAGTCCGACGATGCTCTCCACCCCCCCGCTCGTTTCCAGGGCGCGGCCGACGGGGATCATGGCCCCCAGAAGGACGATGACCGGCCAGTCCACGCTGTCGTAAATCTCCCTGACCGAGACCAGCCCGGCCAACACCATGGCCGCGGCCGCGGCCATGAGGGCCACCGGCGCGGAGAGGACGCCCAGGGTCGCGGCCGCGATGCCGGAGGAGAAGAACGCCGCTCCGAGAAAGACCCGCTGGGGCTTTCCGAATCCCGGGCTCTTCCGGAAAAGAGGCAGGCAGCCGAGCCGCTGTAACGTTTCCTGGAGCGCCTCCCGGGGACCGCTGAACAGAAGAATGTCGCCCGCCTGAAAGCGCAGAACCGCCAACCGGCCCTTGAGCCGCACCCCCCTTCGGGCCACGGCCAGAAGGTTCAGGTCGTGCCGCCGCCGGAGGTTCAGTCCGAACGCCGTGTTCCCGATGAGGGGCGAATCGGACATGACGACGGCCTCATGGAGCTCCATGTCTTCCGAGCCCAGGATGTCCTTGCCCAGCTTTTTTTCCTCGGCCAGCTCGATTTTGGACGCGCGGAGGAATTTTTCGAGGTCGTCCGAGTCCGCCTCCACGACCAGCACGTCTCCCTCCTCAAGGATTTCGCGGGGCGAAGGAGCGACGATCTTCCGTTTGCCGCGGCCTATGCCGATAACGTTGACCTGGACGTCCTTGAGTTTTTTGATCGCGCTCAGCCTCTCCCCGGCCAAAGGCGAATCCTTCGTCACCCGGACCTCGGTCAGGTAATCCTCGACGTGGAAGAGCTCTTCCGTCGAGGTCCGGCCCTTCCGCACCGGAATCAGCCTCCAGCCGACGAGGGATATGAAAAACAATCCGGCGGCGGCGACGCCGAGCCCGACGGGGGCGAAATCGAACATGGCGAAGGGCTCGCCTCCGGATTTTGCCCGGGCCATGGCGATGATGATGTTCGGCGGCGTCCCGATCATCGTCACCAGCCCCCCCAGCAGAGAGCCGAAGGCGATGGGCATAAGGAGGTAGTAAGGCGAACGCCCGCTCTTCCTTGAAATCTGAACGGCTACGGGCAGCATGACGGCCAGGGCCCCCACGTTATTCATGAACATCGAAAAGCAGGCCGTGATGCCGGCGAGCGCCGCAACCTGAGCCATAGGCCTCCGCCCGACCTTGACGAAGAGGTTCGTGATGCCGTCGATGAGTCCGGAGTTCATCAGCCCCCGGCTCAGGATGAGCACGGCGGCCACGGTGATGACCGCCGGGTGGCCGAATCCCATGAACGCCTCACCCGCCGGGACGATACCGGCCAAGGTCACGACGAGAAGGGCCAGGACGGCGACGACGTCATACCGCAGGCGGCCCCAGACAAAGAGGGCGAAGGTCAGGACGAGGACGCCGAAAATGACGATCTGCTGGGTGATCATGCCCCGCTTCCCCGCCTCACAGACCCCTAAAAAGCGGAAGAAAAATCATAGCCGCCGCGAACAGAAGCACGCTGAGAACGGCGCCGGCGCGGACATAATCCCCCGACGTGTAGTTCCCCGGACCCATAACCAGCAGGTTGGCCTGCTGGGCCACGGGGCTCATGAAACCGTTCGAGGCGCCCAGGGCCACGGCGATCAGCAGGGTCGCGGGATCGATGCCGAACGAGGACGCCGCCTGGACGGCCACCGGGCTGATGAGGACGGCGGATGTGATGTTGGACGTCACCAGGGCCGTGCCGGCGGCCAGCAAAAAGACGGCCGCCAGGACAAAAATCGATCCGGAAGCCGCGAGCGGCGCCATGGCGCCGCCGATGAACGCCTCGATAAGGCCGGTCTTGGCCATGGCCGCACCCAGGGACAGGAATCCCCCGATCATAACGATCATCCGCCACTCGACCGCCCGGTAGGCGTCGGCCGGGGCGAGGCATCCGCCGACAACCATGATCGCCGCGGCCGCCAAGGCGGCCTGGGACAGCGAAAGAGCGCCCAGAACGACGGCGGCGATCATCGCCGTCAGAATCCCTCCGGCGAGCATCATTTTCGCCGACGGCGCTCTGCGGACGGCGGCGCCGGTCCCCGAAAGAAGGAGGAATTCCTCCGACGCCTCGAGGCTCATGATCCGGGGCCACGGCCCGCGGACGAGAAGCGCGTCGCCGAAATGGAGAGGCTCCTCGCCCAGGCGGGCGCGGATGGGCTTCCCCCCTCTCCAGATGGCCAGGGCCGTCAATCCGTATCTTTCGCGCATCATGACGTCTTTCAGTTTCTTGCCCACGAAGGGCGACCGCGGAGGAAGGACGATCTCGGCGATGCCCATGTCCCGGGACAGAAGATCCTCCGGTTCCAGGCATTCCCTGCGGAACACCTCGAGGCCGAGCGCCTCGGACGCGGCGTTGAGGTCGCCCTCCCGTCCCTGGACGACGAGCCGGTCGCCGGAAAGGATCACGTCGCGGCTGGACGGGGAGAACAGGCGTTCCTCCCTCCGGAGGATCGCCACGACATTGATGCCGAAACGCCGCCCGAGGTCGCTCTCGCCGAGCGTCTTGCCGACGACCGGGCTGCCCGGACGGACGGAAAGCTCGAACAGCCGTTCCTCCAGCCGATAGATCGAAGGCAGCTCTTCTGGAGAAACGGCGCATCGGATCTTCTCGTCGATATGGCGGACGGGAAGAAGCCGCCGTCCGGCGACGGCCATGGCGGCGATGCCCAGCACGGTCGCAATCGCGCCCACGGGCGTCAGGGCGAAGAATCCGAGGTCTTTTCCTGAAGCCGCTTTGAGCGCCGCTCCGGCGACGATGTTCGTCTGGGAGCCGACGATGGTCAGCGTCCCTCCCAGGATCGCGCCGTAGGCCAGGGGGATCAGGAGGCGCGAGGGAGCGTGCCCGGACCTTCGGCTGAGAGCCATGGCCGACGGCAGGAGAATCGCGGCCGCGGCGGTGTTGGTGATGACCGAGGAAAGCAGCGCCGCGGAGGCCATGACGACCGCCACGGCCCGGCCTTCTCCGCTTCCGCCGATCCTCGCCAGGAGGCGCCCGATCAGGCCGGAGAGCCCGGTGCGCTCGAGCCCGCCGCTCACGACGAACAGGGCCGCGACGGCGACGATCAACGGGCTGCCGAACGAGGCGAAGGCCTCTTCGACGGTCAGGATTCTCGAAAAAAGAAGCGCCAGGACGATGAAGACCGCCACGAGGTCCCCGCTCACCCTGGCGGCGAGAAGCAGGAGGACGGCCGCGGCCAGGACGGCCGTCAGGAATATCATGGCCGGAGTCACGGTCGCTTTCCCCTGTCATCACTTTGCCGAATTCCCCGAAGATGTCAAGCCCCGCCGTTTCCGAGGGCCTGCGCGAAGCCGCCCGCGACACGCTGTCGAAGCGGAAAGGCTGATGGGGACCGTGGACCGAGAGGCCCTAGGATTTCTTCGGATTGCCGGCCAGGCCGGCTTTCTTGGCCAGGAAGGAGGCGACCTCCTCGGGATCGGGAAGGTCGAGCCAGATCTCGCTGTCTTCTTTCAGAAGGTTGAGCACGGAGTTGACGAACTTTTCCTTGTCGAACGGCTTTTCGAAATAATCCGAGGCGCCGAAGGAGGTCAAGGCCTCGTTTCGGTATTGCGGGCCGCGGTAGGTTCCGGTGACGATGATGACCGGGATGCGCCCCTTGGTTTCCGAGGCGATCCTCTCGGTCAGCTCGAAGCCGTGGATCTTGGGCAGGATGGCCTCCATGATGACCAGGTCGGGTCTCTCCTCCTTGAACTTTTCGTAGGCTTCCTGCCCGTCCGAGGCGGTGAGGATGTGAAATTTGTAAGGCTTGAGCAGCTGGCTCAGCGTCTCACGGGCCGCACTGTCGATGTCCACGACGAGGATTTTCTTGTTGGTCATGACTTTCACTCCACGGTGCACGCCGCCGGCTCGCTCTCTCGGCCGCGAAGACTGACGGCCGTCACCAGGAAGGTCAGCCGTCTCCTTCCGCCCCGGGCATAAACATAATCACAGCGGTTGAGCGGCCGCGGGCCGAGAAGCTCCGGAGTTCCTCCCTGGCCGGCCAGATAAACATGATACCGGCTGAGGTCCCGATTGTCACGCTCGGGCCGCCAGGCGAGAAGGACGTAGTCCCGTCCGTCGCGCGTTTTCTCCCAGGATCCCCGCAGGTGGCGCGGAGGCCTGACGGTCTGCGGCAGGATGGTGATGTTCAGTGGGATGCGCAGGGGAGTGTTGTCCGCCCCGGGACCTTCTATGGTCAGCGTCTCCCTGTATTCCCCCTCGGCCATGAACCGCGGCCGGAAGGAGACGCTCGCCTCCTCCCACTCCCCCCACGAGGCGCCGGATGAGGGGGAGCACGAAATCCAGGACTTGGAGGCGGAAAGGGTGAAGTCGAGCCTTCCCGAGCCCTCGTTTTTGATCCGCAGCGGGACTTCCGCCCGGCCCCGCGCCCCCTCCTCAACGGCGACCGTCAGGCTTTGGGGATCCGCAAGGAGCCGGGGCGGAGGATTCTCCAGGACGATGCGGCTCAGAATGTTTTGCGATTCCCCGGCCGTCATGTCGGCGGGCGGCGGGATGTAGTCGGCGGTCAGAGTCCGGGCTTCGATCGTCAGCCGGGCGTATCCCGGGGGACCGAAGAAATCGGGATTCGGTCCCGAGGACTGGCCGTAATGCTTCCGCCACAAGGCCGCCTGCCACCACCACACCTCGCCCATGTTTTTCGTGGAGCCGGCGCACAGGCTGCGCATTTCCTTCCGGTTCCAGCCGGAGCCCAGGCGGCGGCTGTGGAAAATATGGTCATGTCCGTAGAGAAAGGCTCCGACCCCCGCCTGGGCGGCCAGGTCGGTGATGCGCACCTGCTCGACGGACTGGGGATCGGCGTATTCCCGGTAGTCGTCGGCGAGAAAAAGCGGGCCCCGTCCGTAGGCCACGTCGCTCCGATGCTCTTCCGGCCCGGCCGGCCAGCCGCCCAGAACGTGGTGGAAGCAAGGGAGGATCCAATGTTTTTCCCGTCTCTTAAGCACGCCGCCCAGCCACTCCAGCTGTTCCCGGCCGAGAGTCCAATCCTCAAGCCTCCTGGGCTCCGAAGCGCCGCAAAACGCCGTGCAGTCGAGGACGATGAATTCCACGCCGCCCCTCCCGTCCTCGTCCGCCCCCCAGGTGAAGGCGTAATAATTGCCCTGCGGGTGGCCTCCCTCCGGGTAGGTCCTGTCCGTGGGCAGGGGGAAAAACTTCAGTCTCCATTCGCGGGCGGCGGTTCGGAGGGAATTCCAGCTTTCCTCGCCGTCATGGTTTCCCAGGACGATGAACATCGGCAGGCTGGGCGTCAGGGCGGAATACATCTTTCTCATCCGCAGCCATAGCGTCCGGGCGATGAGGTTCCTCTCCTGGTCGGTCGCGGGATGCTCGGGCAGGCCCAGCGCCTTGAAGCGATAGCTCGAGCCGATTCCGGTCGTGTCGCCCAGATGGATGAGAAAATCCGGGTCTTCGGCCTCGAGAACGTGGCGCATGGCCCGCGCCAGGCTGAAGCCGTTGACCAGCCTTTGGAGCGGCCTTTCGGGCGTCCAGTCCGGCTGGTTCCGGAGATTTCTCAGAAATTCATTGACGTAGTCGCCGCTGAGCATCAGCTCTTTGTGGGAGAACGGCATGTCCGGGTCGGCATCGTCGAAAGTGTGGTCGTCGGCAAAGACCAGCACCCGCACCGGCTGCCCCTGCGACAGGCGGGCATTGGGCAGCCGGAAGCTTTTGGGGCTGAGAGCCGACCAGCTCTCTCCCCCCCTCCGGAACTGAACCTGGTAGTGAAGCCGCTGGCTCTCGTTCCCCGAAAGGGGGACGGTCAGACTGTCCTTGACGCCGCTGAAGGAGTGGATGACGTTCGTCGTGGCCAGGCGCTCTCTCTCCTCGGCGACATAGATCTTGATATCGAGTGTCGCCTCCTCCCTGAGGAGGAGATTGAGGTCCGCCCGCCACTTGGATGCTCCGTCCGAAGCGGGCCTCAGATCGAAAAGGCGTTCGGCGCACAGAAAAACAGAAGAATCATAGGGAAAGGAATATTCTTCGTCGGCCAGCTGCGGAAGGAGAGGCGCCGCGGCGGAGCTTGCTCCTCCCGGCGGAGGGGAAAACAACCGCCCCGGATTCAGGCCGGCGGCCGCCAATCCCACGCCCGCCATCCTGAGGAATTGCCTTCTCTTTAAATCCATGAGCGGGCGCCTTCGATCGGCACGGGATAAGTTTAATACCAGAAAAACACCGGCGCGGCAACCGGCCCCGGTCCCGGTCGCTTTCCCGACCGTCGAGGCATTTTTTCCCCCGCCATCCGTCCCATCCCGCCCCCCCGGCCGGGCGGCGATAGAAACGCGGGGCGAGTGTTTGTTCCCTTCATCTCCAGCAGACAAGTTCTGAATCAAAAGACGTGACATCTGCGGCCGGGGAGCGGCTGAGGCGGATTGCCGGTTCCTTCTTTTTCTGATAATATGGCCGCCGATGAAAAAAACCCCCGCCCCGCGCCTGTCCCTCGTCATCCCGGTGTTCAACGAGGAAAAGAACCTGGCGCTTCTCCACAAGGAGGTGCGCCGGGTCTGCGACGGCCTGGGCTTCGGCTACGAGATTCTGTTCATCGAAGACGGAAGCCGGGACGGCTCGTTCGCCGTCCTGGCCGCCCTTCAAAAAAAGGACCGCCGCGTCAAGGTGCTGCGCCTGCGAAAGAATTTCGGCCAGACGGCGGCCCTGTCCGCGGGATTCGACTACGCCCGGGGCGGAATCATCGTCACCCTGGACGCCGACCTGCAGAACGATCCGCGCGACATCCCCCGCCTCCTGGACAAGATGGCCGAGGGCTACGACATCGTCAACGGCTGGCGCCGGAAGCGGAAGGACAAGTTCCTGACGCGGCGCCTGCCTTCGAACGCCGCCAACTGGCTGATCGCCCTCATCACCGGAATCAAGCTCCACGACTTCGGCTGCACGCTCAAGGCCTTCCGCGGCGAGGTGGTGAAAAGCATCAAGCTCTACGGCGAGCTTCATCGCTTCATCCCCGCCATCGCTTCGAGCATCGGCGTGCGCATCGCCGAGATCGAGGTCCACCACCGGCCCCGCATCCACGGCAAGTCCAAATACAACCTTTTCCGTTTCGTGAAGGTCATCCTGGACATGGTCCTCCTCCGTTTCCTGATGAGCTACTCGACGCGGCCGCTTCAGATCTTCGGACTGGTCGGCCTCATCAGCGGCCTGGGCGGAACCGTGCTCCTGGCGGTCATGACCTACCAGCGGCTGTTTCTGCAAGTGGGCCTGGGCAACCGTCCTCTCCTCCTGGGCGCCATCCTGCTCATCGTCCTGGGCGTCCAGCTCATCACCCTCGGCCTGCTGGCCGAAATCCAGGTCCGCGCCTACCACGAGGCTTCGGGCAAGCCCATTTATTTCGTCCGCGAAGTCCTGGACGCCGAGAGACCGCGCCCTCGCTCCCGATCCTAGATGAACGTCCTGATGCTCGCCCCCGAGCCTTATTTCCAGGCGCGGGGCACGCCGATCAGCGTTTTCTTCCGGCTCCAGGCCCTCTCCGAACTCGGCCACCGCGTCACGCTCGTGACTTACCCTCTGGGGGAGGACCGCGTCTTCCCGGGACTGAAGCTCGTTCGCGTGCCCAACGTCCTCGGGCTGCGGTCGATCAAAATCGGGCCGTCTCTCGTGAAAATCCCTCTCGACGCCCTTCTCTTCTTTCGGGCCTTCCTCGAAATGGCCGGAGGCGGCTACGACCTGATTTTCTCCCACGAGGAGGCTTCGCTTTTCGGAGTGTGGCTGGCGAAGCTCTTCGGGCGGCCGCACCTCTACGACATGCATTCCAGCCTGCCCCAGCAGCTCGAGAACTTCAATTTTTCCCGGTCCCCGCTTCTCAAGTCCCTGTTCGGCCGCATGGAACGCTATGTTCTGCGCAATTCGGGCGCCGTCATCGTCATCTGCCGCGACCTCGAGCGCCAGGTCCGCCTCCTGGGCCAGGCGGACAGGGCGGTGTTCCTCGAGAATTTTCTCGACTTCGACGCCCAACCTCCCGCGGCCGCCGAGGTCCGAAACGCCCGCCGTAAGCTCGCGCCTCGGGGAGGGAAGATCGTGCTCTATGCCGGAAATTTTCTTCCCTACCAGGGGATTCCCCTCCTGATAGAGGCGGCGGCCCGGGTCAGGAAGAGCGCGGTCTTTGTTCTCGTGGGAGGAAGCGGTTTGGAACTGGAGCGCATGAAAGACAAGGCGCGGTCCCTGGGAATCGCCGACACAGTGATTTTCGTCGAGCGCGTCCCGCCGGACCGGATTCCCCTCTTCGTCGCCGCGGCCGACGTTCTCGTTTCGCCGCGCCTGGCCGGCACGAACACCCCTCTGAAGATCTATTCCTATCTTAAAGCCGGAAAACCCCTGGTGGCCACCAACCTCTGGACGCACACCCAGGTTGTGGACTCGCGGACGGCGATCCTGGTCGATCCCGAACCGAACGCCTTGGCCCGCGGCCTGGAGGCCGCCCTGGCGGGAGGGCCGGCCCAGTCCCGGGCCCGCGCGGCGAAGAAAAAAGCGGACCGGGAATACACCCGGACCGCCTATCTGAAAAAAATCGGAGAAGCCCTGGCCAAAGCCCTGGCTCACCGAAAAAGAGGAGCCTAGCCCGTGAAGGCTTTCCTCACCGGCGCTTCGGGCTTCATCGGCCGCCACCTGGCCAGGGAGCTCCTCCGCCGCTGCTGGACGGTCACCGCCCTGACTCACCGCCGTTCGCCCGTCGAAGCGCCGGGGCTCAAACACGTCCGGGGGGACATCGCCGATCGCGACCTCCTGGAAAAAGAGCTCCGGGGGACGGACACGCTTTTCCACCTTGCGTCCGCCCTGGGATCGGCGCTCATCCCGCGGGCCGAATTTTTCCGGGTCAACGTCCACGGCACCCGGACCGTGCTTGAGGCGGCCGCCGCGGCCGGAGTGAAGATCGTCATCCACTTCAGCTCGGCGGGCGTCCTGGGCCATGTCCGGAAGGGCGACATCGCCGCCGAAGACTATCCCCTCCGGCCCAAAGACGTTTACGACCGCAGCAAGCTCGAGGGGGAAATGATCGCCCTGGAATTCGCCCGGCAGGGATTGGACGTCCGTGTCATTCGCCCCGGCTGGGTCTACGGGCCGGAAGACCGGAGGACGTTCAAGCTCGTCCGGGCCGTGGTCCGCGGGCGGCTCGTTCTGCCCGGCTCGGGACGCACGCTCCAGACGCCCGTCCACATCAGCGACCTTATGGCCGGCACGCTTCTCTGCCACGAGTTCGGGCGGCGCGGCGAGATCTATCACCTGGCGGGCGATGAGGCTCTGTCGGTCCGGGACATAACGGCGGCCATCGCCCGGGCCGCGGACCGAAAGCCGCCGCGCCTCAGGCTTCCCCTCCTGCCGGTGAAAATCGGCGCCTGCCTGATGGGCGGGGCCTTCCGTCTGTTCAAGAGGGAGGCGCCGGTCAACATGTCCCGTCTGGCCTTCTTCATCCACGCCAAGCCTCTCGACATCCGCAAAGCGACGCTCGAGCTGGGCTATAGGCCGAAGATGAAATTCGAGGAGGGCATGCGGCACACCGTCCGCTGGTACCGGAATGAAGGCTGGCTCTGAAGCCTCCGCCGGGCGGCGGCCGGAAAGGCGGGGAAAGCCGCTTCAGGCCCGAACGTAATCGACCGCCGCCGGCCGGGAGGAGCCCCGGGCGCGGACGAGGGCATCGATGTCCTGCCCTTTTTCGCTGAAGTGATTTCGGATGTAATCCCGGACGATGTCTTCCTGCTTCCTGATGATGTAGTCGAGCGTCATCTTTTCATCCTGCTCGACGGGCTTGCCCAGGAGGTTCCTCTTCCAGTGGATGAGCCAGCCGGAGAGGCACAGGGGCTGGGACCGGCGGAAGACGTCCTTGGTCATCAGGCCCTTGACTTTCTTGCTGTGGTCGAGGCTGAGGTAGTCGATGTCGAAGCCCAACTCGCGGAGCTTTTCCCTTCGCTCTTCCCTCGAGCCGAAGTTCCAGACGGGGGTCAGGAAGTCGACGTTGTAGCTCCGGGCGAAATCCTTGTGCCGGTTGACGATGCTGGGGAAATTCTCCGCCGTGCCGGCCGGACTGTCCGGGCCGGGGATCTGCTCGCGGTTCGACCCGTCGGCGTAGCCGGCCAGGCCGTTCTCCAGGGCGAAGATCAGGGCGCCGGCGTTCATCGACATCCGGCAACCGACGCACCAACAGATTTCCATGTTGTAGCTCTTGCGGTCCCGGCGGAGGCTTCGGACCGAGACGGTCTTCACGAGTTTTTTGATGTCGATGATCTGATGGGTGAACCGATCCTCGCCGAACGTGTCCTTCAGCCGCTCGACGTTGGGCTGGTTGTTCTTGACGCCGAATTCCAGGTAACCCTTGTCGAAGGTGATGAGGTGGACCCGGTCGTATTTCTGATTGAGAAGGACGGCGCCCAGAAGGGAGTCGATCCCTCCCGAAAACATGACCGCGGCTTCGTTCTTGACCGACATCGCGTTCTCCATGAAGCGTTTCCTTCCGCCCCCATTATCCACAGGACTGCGGATTGTTCAAGCGCCGGGCTCTCCGGGCGCCCCTTTCAGAACGGGACGGACGATGTCCCGGCGGCTTATTTTCTCTCGGACGCGGCGGACGCAGCAGCCCCCCTGGTGGAACCACAAGAAAACGAGCCCGCCGACGACAAGGGCCAGGAACCCGAAGACGCTCAGAAGGACAATCAGGAAAACGCTCATCGTCACTCTCCTTCGGCCTCTCCGCGGATCGATCGTCCGGGCCAAGCCGTCGTTAATTATACTATTTCCATAGGAATAATATTCATAAAGGGCGACCCTGTCAAGAGGCGCCGGAATATCTTTTGCCTCCGCGCCCCCTGCGGCGCGGAGGCCTTGACCGCCGGAGCGAATTTATATATTATAAAATCTGTATGTTTTATATGCTTTGATTTCAAGGAGACGTCACATGCCCCGAACGAATTCCTTTCCCTCGCCCCGCCTGCGGGCCGCATCCCTCGTCGTTCTGGCCGCGCTCTTGGCCGCGGCCCTGCCCTCCCCGGCCTCGGCCGTGGAGGCCCCGCCCTATCGGCTGACCGGCCACATGGAGCTCGGCTTCCTGGCCGTTGTTTCGCACCGCATCCAATTCTCCAACGACGGGACATATTTCTCGTATACGGACGAAGGGGGGCAGAACAACCTTTTCGCCGTCAGCCGCCTGAGCCTCGATCTGAAATTGTCGCCCAGACACACCCTCATCTTTCTCTATCAGCCCCTGCTCCTCGAGACCCGGGCCCTTCTGCGCAACGACCTCCGCGTGGACGGCCTCGACTTTCCGGCCGGCACGCCCATGAAGTTCGTCTACGGCTTCCCCTTCTACCGCCTGAGCTGGCTTTACAACCTTTCCAAAGATCCGAAAAAAGAGCTGTCGTTGGGCTTGTCCCTGCAAATCCGCAATGCCACCATCGAGTTCGAATCCCTGGACGGCGCCCTCTTCCGCACCAACAACGACATCGGCCCCGTGCCCATCCTCAAGGTCCGGACCCGGCGCGTTTTCGCCGGCGGTTTCTGGATCGGCGCCGAGGCGGACGGCTTCTACGCCCCCGTCAGCTATATCAACGGCAGCGACAACGAAGTCGTCGGAGCCATACTCGACGCCAGCCTCCGGGCGGGGCTCATCCTTCCCAAGAACGCCGAGGCGTTCCTGAACATCCGCTATCTCGGCGGCGGGGCCGTCGGCACGTCGGACGACGTTGGCCCGGGAGACGGCTATGTCAAGAACTGGCTGCACTTTTTGACCGTGACCGCGGGGCTGACCCTTCATCTTTTTTAAACTCACGGCGGACCCCGGCCGCCCGGTTCCGAATTTGAAAAGGGAGGATCGACTCATGCCGACTCAAGCCCGAAACTTCTGGACAAGAGGTCTTTGGCCGTATGTCATTCTCCTCATCCCGGCGCTGTTCCTGGCTGCGTTTAGACAGTCGGCGCTCGGATGCACCGTGGCCGTCGTTTCGGGCAAGGCCACGCCCGACGGCCGCCCCCTCCTCTGGAAAAACCGAGACGCGGCGGCGGTCGACAACAAAATGATGTTTTTTCGCGGCGAAAAATTCGCCTTCGTCGCCGTCGTCTCCTCGGAGCGGACCGATCCCGGGAGCGTCTGGGCCGGCCTGAACACCGAAGGGCTGGCGGTCATGAACTCGGCCGCCTCCGATCTGGGCACGGAGAGCAGGCCGGGCGATCAAAACGGCGTTTTCATCAAGGCCGCCCTTGGGGAATGCGCGACGGTCGCCGAATTCGAGGCCTTCCTGGAGCGGACGAAGGGGCAGTACGATCTGGCGGCCGACTTCGGCGTCATCGACGCCGGGGGCGAAGCTTGCTTTTTCGAAGCGTCGAGCGAAAATTTCGTCAAGTTCGACGCCCGGGATCCGCGCGTCGCACCCTTCGGTTATATCGTCCGAACCAATTACGCCTTCACGTCCTCCGACCCGCTCGAAGGAGGAGGATTCATCCGTTTCGAGCGCGTCTCCCGCCTTTTCGAGCGCGCCCGGGCCGAGAAGCGGCTCGACCTCGGCTTCATCCTTCGCGAGGCGTCGCGCGACCTGGTCCATGAAAAGCTCCACTCCCATCCCCTCGACCGGCCGCTTCCGGCCGATCCCGCGGCGCCGCTCTATATCAACACCAACGATACGATCAACCGGAACTCGACCGTTTCGGTGAGCGTTTTCCACGGAGCGCCCTCGCGCGCCCGGGCCGACCTGGCGACGATGTGGGTTCTTCTCGGCCAACCCGTGGCCGGCGTGGCGGTCCCGGTCTGGCCGGCGGCGGTCGCGGTTCCGTCGGCGACGGCCGGAGAAAAAACGGCTCCCCTGTGCGATTTCGACCGGGCCCTGGTGTCTTATCTTTACCCCGACTCCCGGGGACGCATGGCGGGCTATCTGAACGTCAACCGGCTGAGGACCTGCGGCGGCGAGGGCGTTCTTCCCAAGCTCCTGCGGATCGAGGCCGAGGTCATGAGCCGGGCGGAAGCGGCGCTGGCCGGCTGGGAAAAAGCCAGACCCACTCCGGCGGCCGTGGCCGCCTTCCAGGACAAGCTCGCTTCCTGGGCCCTCGAGGCCTTGAGACGCGAATTCCCGGACATCAGAATGCCGTGATGTCCCCCCGCGTCTCCCGGACATCGGAGAACGCGCCGGCGCGGGCGGCCGGCCCGGGGAAAGACTGGAATGCGTCAAATTGACTCAAAGACCCGCGACGGATAAAATTGGCCCCCATGAACAAAGAGCAGGTCGGCCGGTTCTATGACGTCGTCTGGACGGAATACGTCCCCGAGTATGAGGCCTCGGAGAAGCATTGGGAGCTTTTTTACGACCCGGAGGAGGTTCGGGGCAAGGCCGTTCTGGACGCCGGCTGCGGCACGGGAATCTTCAGCGTCATCTTCGCCCGGAACGGCGCCGGGAAGGTGACGGGCATCGACATCAGTTCCGGCAGCCTGGAAACGGCCCGGAGCCTGGCCGCCCGGTCCAACCTCAAGAACACCGAGTTCCGCCGAGAGGACATGCTCCGCCTGCCCTTTCCGCCTGAATCGTTCGACATCGTCTGGGCCTGGGGGACGGTCCACCATACGACCGATCCCTTCGGCGCGGTCGCCGGTCTGCTCCGCCTCCTCAAGCCGGGCGGATCGATTTTGCTGGCCGTCTACAAGAAGACCAAGGTCACCTTTCTCCACGAGGCCGTGCGCAAGACGCTTATCCGCACCCCGCGCTGGTCCTGGACGACCCTGTCCAAGGTCATGGCTTTTTTCCTGGCACCCGTTGTTTTCCTCTTCAAGAAACGGGAAAAATCGCGGAAGGGCGAGAAACTCGAGGAGCTCATCCTGGACTGGTATTTCGTCCCCATCCGGCACCACTACACACCGGAAGAGGTCCGCGTATATCTCGAGGGCAAGGGCCTGACGATCGAAAAGTTTCTGCCCGCCTCGGGCCGCTTCGACAGCTCTTCGAACTTCATCTTCAAGGCCCGCAAGCCGGCCCGATCCGGCCGCTGAACGGGCCCGTTATTTCCGCTCGAGCAGATCATCCGACCGGTCGGCGCCGACGGCGTAATTTTTCAGGATCGCTTCCCGCCGCGCCTCCGCTTTCTCCCGGGACAGGACCACGCTGATCCCGCTTTCGGTGACGAATTCGTGATAGGGGCCCTGGTTCGATTCCACGGCCCGGACGAGGTCGGCAAAATTTTTCAGCCGGATGCCGTTCGCCTCGACGATGACCTCGTCCTGCAGGAAATGGTAGCCCAGGTTGACTTCGTCGGCGAGGACCTGCACGAGGATCACGACCTCGAGCCTATCGGCCCTTCTTTCGGCCAGTTCGCTGTAGTAAATATAGAGGAGAGGAGGCATGCCGCTCATCTGCCACTGGGCGAGGTGATTGTAAGCCAGCGGGGCGAAGACGAGACCGCCGACGATGAAAAAGGTCGGGTCCTGGTCGTACTGGAGAAAGGGCACCAGGCGGCAGGAATCGAGGGGCGCGGAGAGCACGACACGAACTTTCCGGCTTCGTCCCTCGCGGAGGACTTCGAGCTCGAGGGAATCGTTCATGTCCTTTTCCTGGACGAGGAAGTTGAAATCCGTCCTCTCGCCCGGCCGGAATTCCACCGTGCCGTCATAGGCCACCGGCCGCCCGTCCACGGCGAGGATGACATCCCCCGGCAGAAGGAGGCCTCCGGCCGGCGAGCCGTGAGGGACACGGCTGACGGCCACTCCGCGAAATTCGTGATCCTCGGAGACGAGACTGAGCTTGGCCCGCAGATCCGGGTTTTCCAGGGCTTGGGTTTTGATCTCCAGGCTGGGAATGCCGTCGTACCGGCTGTCGGACAGGTCCCGCAGAAACCGCCGGACGACGGGCGCGGGAACCATGTAGCTGATGTTCTCGCCCTTCCTCGCCTGGAAGGCGATGCCGACCAGGCTCTTGTCCCGGATGACCGGCCCGCCGCTGCTTCCGGGGTTGATGGCGGCGTCGATCTGGGCGCACAGCAGACGCGCCCGGCTGTGGGCGTAGACGTTCTGCTCGACCCGGGAGACGATGCCGGCGGTCACCGACAGCTCCTCGCCTCCCTCGGGAAAACCGTAGACCGTCACCGAATCGCGCGGGCTGACGAGATTGCCGAGGACGAGAGGAGCCGCGCCGGTGAAGAAATTTTCATCCTCGACCTCGAGGACGGCCAGGTCGCATTCATGGGCGATGTTGCGGACGCGGGCCGCGTACTTCTCGGCCGTTCCGGCCCTCTTGACGATGATGAACCGGGCGTCGGCCACGACATGGGCGCTGGTGAGGATGCGGCGGCCGTCGATCACGCAGCCTGACCCGTAGACCGCCGAGGGGGCTTCCCGCCGCCAGGGCGTCCAGTAATCCCGCTCGGCCGAGACGACGTAGATCTTGACCACCGCGCCGGTGATGTCCCGCTCGGCCTCAGCCCAAGGGACTCCCCCCAGGATCGCGACGCTCATGACGACGACACCCAGGAATTTCTTCATGATAGGCTCCTCTCGGACTCGTTCTTGGGAACAAATTATCATAAAACTTTCCCGTCCGCCCCAAAATAAGAGAAAAAAAAGCTTGACAAATGACCCCATGTGCCCTATTAGTATATTGAGTATATACAGTAAACATGGAGGCGCCCTTGTTCGTCACGCTTTCGCCTAGCAGCCCCGACCCGATGTACAAACAGATCACGGACCAGATTCGGGACGCGATCGCCGCCGGCGACCTCTCCTCGGGAGAAAAGCTCCCTTCGGTCCGTGAACTGGCCGAAGCGCTGAAAACCAGCCCGATCACGATCAAACGAGCCTATCTGGACCTCGAAAACGAGGGATGCATCATCACCCGGGCAGGCCTGGGCACCTTTGTGGCCGAAGTGGACCGCGGGCGGCTGCGCGAGCGCAAGATCAACGAGTTCAGGGCGCAGCTCGCCCGGATCCTAAAAACCGGCGCCAAGTTCAACATCGGCGCCGGCGACCTGGTGCGGATTATCCGCAACATCAAGGAGAAATGACATGGAACCTCTGTTGGAAGCCCGCGACTTGGAAAAAAGCTACCCCGAATTCCGTCTGGGCGGAATATCTCTCGAAGTCCTTCCCGGCTCGATCCTCGGCGTCTTCGGCCCGAACGGCGCGGGAAAGACGACTCTGGTCAAGCTCCTGGCCGGTCAGATCCCGGCCGATTCCGGAACCGTCCGCGTCTTCGGCGACAGCTATCCCGAAAGGGACAAAGAAATCAAGGACCGCGTCGGCTACGCGCCCCAGGAGCCGCCCTATTTCCCGGACCGCTCCGTCGGCTATCTCGGCCGCTTCGCCGGCCGCATTTTCAGCCGCTGGGACGGCGGCATCTTTTCCCGGTCGCTCGACCGGTTCCATATCCCGGCCGAAAAGAAATTTCGCCACCTGAGCGGCGGACAGAAAACGCTTTTTTCGCTGGCGATGGCTCTCTCCCCCCAGCCCGACCTCCTTCTTCTCGACGAACCCGCGGCCGGGCTGGACGATGCGCATCGCCGCTGGCTGTTCGATATCCTGCGGGATTTCGCCGCCGACGGCAAAAAGGCGGTCGTCGTCTGTTCGCACGTTTCCGAGGGACTGGACGATGTTTGCGAGCGCGTCCTCATCATCCATCACGGACGGCTTATCCTCGCCGCCGACAAGGAAGAGCTGCTCGAGCGCTGGAAGTGGGTCCATTTCCGCGACGACGCCCTGGACGCGTCGCTCGCCGCTCGTCTGAAATCGGTCCGGAGGCGCCCCTTCGGCAGCTCCGGCCTGTGTGGCGATTTCCCGGCGCTTCGCGGATTTCTCGCCGACGGCATGGCCGCGGGCGACGTCAAGGTGGAAAACGCGAAGCTGGCCGACATCCTTATCCACCTGACTGAAGGAGATTGACATGTGGACAATCGTCCGGCGCAACGCTTTCTGGTATTTCACCCACCTCTTGACGTTCGGTTTCCCGCTCTATAACTTCGTCTTCAACGAGGGCCGGCGCGGGTACATCGTTTTTCTGACCTTCATGGCCCCGGTTTGGCTGTGCAGCTCGGTGCTGTGGAGCGAGCGCCAGGAGTCCTATGGCTTCCTGCGCATGCTGCCGGTCCGCGACGGCGATATCGCCCGAGCCAAATTGAGACTGGGGCTCGGCGGCGTCTTCGTCTACTGGCTGTTCCTGTCCCTCTACACGCTTCTGGCCTGGGGGATGTCGCCCGCCTTTGCCGCCTGTTTCTCCCTGATCAATATCATGATCGCCGTCACCCTGCCGCTTGTCGCCCTCTGCTACCTCGGCGTGTGGAAGTTCGGGGCCCGGGCCATGACCGTCCCGATCCTCGTTTTTATGGCTGCTACTTTTATTACGGTGATGAGCTCCGGCATCCGTTTTTGGCGCGGCCCCGACCTCGGAACCGGCCTGCGGGCCGCGCCTTGGCCGGTTCAGGTCTTTCTGCCCGTCGCCGCGCTCATGGCCTGGTGGCTTATGTCCAGGGCGGCGCCGCGGATCAAATGGACGAACGAAGCCCACCTGCAGGCGCCGTGAGACCCGCTGAAATCATCGTGAGGTGCCCATCATGAAAAAAATCTTTCTCCCGATTATCCTGATCTGGTTCGCGCTGTGCGCCCGCTCCGCCGGGGGCCAAACCGAGGAGTTTTATTTCGCTATGGACATCAACGGCGTCACCTGCGGCTACACCCGCGTCGTCCTCTCTCCCCTTCGCTTCGACGATCGTGAGCTGCTCGAGCTCAAGCAAAATTCCCTGACGCTCATGACCGTTCTCGGCCGACGGATCGACAGCCGCTTGACCTTGACCTACCATATCGATCCGGCCGCCGGCCTCTTTGTCTATCATGACAGCCTCATCGTTCAGGGAGGGACGCGCCTGGCGTCGTCTATCCGCATCGTGGGCGACGAAGCCCTGATCGAGTCCGGCGACAAGAGGCAGGCCGTCGCGCTTCCTCAGGGAACGATCCTGGGAAACACGCTGTTTTACCCTTATCTCCTGGAGGACTTCGTCCGAGAGGATTCGAAAGAAAGCTCTTACTTGATCTTCGACGGCCGGGATGGGACGGTCCAGGAGACCGTCTTCAGACGGGTGGGTGAGGAAACCCTGAATCTCACCGGCCGCGCTCTGGAGACCGTCGTTCTCGATGCCTTCAACAGGCGCACCGGACAGAGGACGAGGTTCTGGCTCGAGACCGGGCGCGGCATCGCCGTGCAAAAAACCGTCTTGACCGGCGGGCTGGTCTATCTCGCCGACGCTTCGGTCGTCGGCCGCATCCGGCCCGCGAACATGGACCACGCCGTCTATAGCGCCAGCGGCCGCGCCGTCTCCGATCCCAAGGCCATCGTCTATCTGAAAGCGCGGCTCGAGCTCGAGCCGGTCGGCCTGCGCGTCTCGACCGAATCCCTCAACGTCCCGGGGCAGCATTTTGACGGCACGATCGCCGACAACCGGGTGGAGGGGATGTTCGAGGTGGCCCACCGCCCTTATGACGGCGCCGGCGCGCCTCCTTTCCCTCCCGATTTCAGCGGTAGACCCGACCTGGCTGAATTCCTGGCCGCAGATGAGATGATCCAATCCGAAGACCCCCTGCTTACCGCCGCCGCTCGGGACATCAGCCGGAGCGCCCGGGATTCCTGGGAGGCGGTCCGGCTCCTGGGCCGCTGGGTGGCCGGCAACATCAAGGGCGCCATCCCGGGCGGCATTACCGCCCGCGGCACCTTCGACCAGCGCGCCGGAACATGCGCCGGCCATTCTTTTCTCCTGGCCGCCTTCTGCCGCAGCCTGGGCATTCCGGCCCGGGTGGTCTGGGGCATCGTGCATACCAAAGGGGAGTTCGGACAACACGCCTGGAACGAAGTGTTCATGGGAGAAGCCGGATGGATCCCGCTCGACACCACGAGGGGCGAGATCGAAGCCGTCGATTCGGGACATGTCCGGATCGGACACTTTCAGTCGCTGTCCTCATCGGTCAACCTGCGCCGCTGCGAAATCATCGACTTGCGAACCGATCCGGAGCGGCGTTGAATCCGCCCGGTCGAGAGCCGGCCGCCGAGCGGTTCAGAGAAAGACCGATGCGTATTCCGAGCGGTCAGGGCCGGCTTTCCGCTCGACGGGCCGTCCCTTCCGCTTCGCTCCGACGATCGGCCATGTCCCACACCGCGGCAAAGATCATCCGGGTGACGGCCGCCAGACGGCCGTAATCGATCTTGTCCGCCGTGTCCGTGGGTTGGTGATAGTCTCGGCTGTGTCCGGTCGTGTAGGCGACGGCCGGGACGCCGCGCATCTCGAAGATGAAATTGTCCGACCCGGGCGGCACGGCCAAGGATTCCACCCGGACGGCGCTTTCATGCCGCTTCTCCGCCGCCGCCTTCGCTTCCCTGAGCGGGGCAGGAAGGTTTCGGGAACAATAGGCATAGATAAAATTCTTGAGCTCCGGGTGTTCGGCGTCCTCCCGGCCGACGGCATCGATATTCACGTCGACAATGATATCGGTCAGGGCGACGGCGGGATTTTCCGTGAAATGCCGGGATCCGTTGGCCCCGATCTCCTCGGCATCGGGGAACAGGAACAGAATTCCGGTTCGGGGGCGGCGCCCGTTTCGGGCCGCCAGAGCGAACGCCTCGGCGATTTCCAGAACGGCGGCCATGCCGCTTGCGTTGTCGTCCGCGCCGTTGTACACGGCTCCCCGATGCGTGCCCAGGTGGTCGTAGTGAGCCGTCAGAAGGATCCATTCGTCCCCTTGCTCCCGGCCCTCGATCCAGCCCATGACGTTTCTTCCGTCCAGAATCTCCCGGTTCTCATAGCGGGTCCGCATCCGCACCGTGGTCCGGAATATCCCTGAAACGTTTACCCCCCTGTCCAGATCCTCGAGGGTCGCGAGGAGGGCTTCCGCGGGGACGCCGAACATTTTCGCCGCCCCCGATGGGAGAACGGCCAGGCTCCTCTCGGCGCGGAGGCCCTCCTCGGGGCTTCGATAGAGATGGTATCGGGCTTCCCCATAGAAGGTTTTTTTGAAGACCTCGAAGTTCCGCCCGGCCTTCTCGTCCCTTAAAATCATGAGGTGGCCCGCGGCGCCCTGCTTGGAAACCCGTTCGCCTTTCATCCTTTCGGCGTCCACGATCAGGTCCGCCTCGTCCGGTCCTCCGACGAAAAAGGCGACCAGGTTGCCCTCGACATCGAGCCCCGCCAAGTCCGATTCGCGGCCGTAGCCGGCGAAGATCAGGTCCGTCTCTTTCTCCCCGTAAAAATTGCCGAACCGCTCCCCGAAATCCACCCAATTGTCCGCCCGGCCGTTCTTGCTCTCCAGGGAGCATTCCGCGAGCTTCTTTTTCTGCATCTTGAACTCCTGAAACCGCGGGTTCTCACCGCCGCTCAAGCCTTCAAGATCGAGCGCGCGCAGCCGCTCCAAGAGATACCGGGACGCTTTTTTCGCTCCTTCCGTTCCCGAGAAACGCCCGGCCATGTCGTCCGACGAAAGCATATGGACGTGCTTTTTCAACTCCTCGGGGGTTATGGAACTCTCGAAAGCCTGGCCGGATTGCGCTCCATTTCCGAAATCTCCCCCGCTATGTTCCTCGATGGCGTCGTTTCGGCCGCAAGCGACATTCGCCGCCAGAACCGAGATGACGGCCGAAAAAAGCAAGAGGCCCGCCCCTCGGACCGGCGGGCGACTTTTTATGGACATGATTTTCCTCTTCTCTATGATGCTCATCCTCAGTCCGCCTGTTCGCCGAAGCGTAGCGCCCCGGGCGGCTGCAGGATTCCCTTGCAGTCGAAGGCCGATTTCTCGCAGATTATGGAAATTTTAACATTTCCTTCTTCGCATTCCCAAGCCGAAATGAGTACAATGGAGCGATGACGCCGCTTAACACAAGGAAAACGCCGAACCCTCAGGCGATCGCCCGAACGGCCAGGGCGAGATTGCGGGCGCTGGCCGATCCGGCGAAGGCCGCCGGCGCGGAGAGGTATTTCAAGGAGACGGTCAAGTGTTTCGGTGCCTCCTCGGCCGAGGTTCGGGCCCTGGCCGCCGAGCTGGGCCTGTGCGTCCGGGCGTCCTGGACGGTCGAGGACGCCGTCGCTCTGTGCGACATTCTCCTCCGGGAGAAGGAACTTGAGGCCAAGGCCGTCGGCTTTCTCATCCTCGGCCGCTTCAAGAATTCCTTCGGCCCGGGACTTTTTTCCGAGGCGAAACGCTGGTTGGCGGGCAACCTGCTGGACAACTGGGCGTCCGTTGACGTTTTCTGCTCTGAGGTCATGAGCCCTTTTCTCGAGAAACACCCGGCTTTCGCGGAGCGGATAAAAACGTGGGCGCGCCATCCCAACCGCTGGGTCAAGCGGGCCTCTCTCGTCTCGTTCGTCGCGCCGGCCCGGCGCGGCCGATTCCTCGATGCGGTTTACGAAATCTCCTCTTCCGTTTTCGACGTCGACGATGACCTCATCCACAAGGCCACCGGCTGGCTCCTGCGGGAGGCGGGAAAGACCGACCCGGCGCGCCTCGAGAAGTTTCTCCTTGCCCGCGGCCCGTCCCTTCCCCGGACGACTCTCCGCTACGCCATCGAGCGCTTCCCCGAAGCGAAGCGGAAGGCCCTCCTAAAAAAAACCAAGTCTCCTTGACGTCAACCTAGCCGGACGGCGGGCCCTGGCGGCGGTCCCAGATTTTCTTGACCCGGGAGCCGGTGACGACGCTGTACTCCGGGAGGGAGTGGCTGACGACAGAGCCCGCGCCCACGACCGAGCCGCGGCCGATCGTGACGCCGTCGAGGACGACGACGCCCGCGCCCAGCCAGACGTCCTCGCCGATGTCGATTCCGCCCCGGTCGAGCGAGGGCTGGAACATGATGGGCACGTCGGTCCGGTCGATGCTGTGGGTTCCGCCGGCGACGAGATAGCAGTCGCCGGCGAGGAAGCAATACTTCCCCAGCCGGACGCGTGTCTCGCTGAGGATCGTGCAGCGGGAGGAGATGTTGCAGAAGTCGCCGATCTCGATCGATCCCTCCTTACAGGACAGAATGGCCGAGCGGCCGACGTAAACGTTCGCCCCGATGTCGAGCCCCGCGTTCGCTTCGCCCTTGGCGTCGAGAACGACGTCGTCGTCGATGACCGCGCCCTCGCCGATCCGGATCTTGTGGGGATGGCGGAAGGTCACGTTCCGGCCGAAGATCGCCCCCCGCCCCACCCGGCCGAAGAGGGTGGGGTAGACGAGCTTTCGCAGCCCGAAGCCCACGGCGCCCGGCAGGCGGGCGAAAAGAAGATTGACGAGCTCATACCAGACGATCCCCGCCGGGTCCCGGCGGCCGGAGAACAGGCGGGAGTATTTGCCGGACAGGGAGCCTTCCCGGCTTATCAACTCTTTTTGCGTGCTGCCCGGAAATGTGTTCATCATCCGCGCCCGCTCCCCGACTCATCTTGCTGAAAAGACATCCTCTCTCCGGTCGTTCCTCTCCGTTCAGTCCTCCGGGATATCCGCTCCCGGCCTCCGGGAGAGAACATCCCTGACGGTATAGATCCGGATCCGGTGGGTGGCGAAATAGATGCGGGAGATGACCTCGGCCAGAAGACCGGTCAGGACAAGCTGCAGCCCGACGATCATCAGGAAAACGGCGAGGATCAGGTTGCCCTGGTTGTCACGGATCGACCAGCCGAAGAAGTAATGCCCGAGGGTCAGAAGCAGCGCCAGACCGAATCCCAGGCCCCCCAGGAAGAGACCCACCATGCCGAAGAGCTGCAAGGGCCGGTCGATGAAACTGATCAGGAACTTGACGGTCAGCAGGTCGAACAGCACGCGCCGCACGCGCGACAGCCCGTACTTGGACTTCCCCTTCGGCCGGACGATGTTGGTGATGGGGATCTCGACGATCTTCACTCCCGTCCGGCTGATCAGGGCCGGGATGAAACGGTGGAGCTCGCCGTAGAGACGCAGGTCCTTGAGCACCTCCCGGCGGTAGGCCTTGAAGGTCGTGCCGAAGTCGTGGATGGGCACGCCCGAAAGCCCCCGCATCATCCGGTTCGCCGCCCAGGAGGGCGCCTTGCGCAGAAGAAGGTTGTCGACGCGTTTCTTTCGCCAGCCGCTGACGATGTCGTAACCCTCGTCGATCTTCTCCAGGAAGCGCGGAATCTCGGCCGGGTCGTGCTGGAGGTCGCCGTCCATGGAAATGACGATTTCGCCCCGGCTGAAGTCGAACCCGGCCTGGAGGCCGGCCGTCTGGCCGAAATTGCGCTTGAGGCGGATGACATGGACGCGCGGATCCCGGCGGTGGACGGCGGCCAGCTTCTCGGGCGTCCGGTCGCGGCTTCCGTCGTCGACGAAGATGAGCTCATAGCTCTTTCTGGTCTTTTTCAGCACTGTGGTCAGACAGCGATAGAGCTCCTCGACGCTGTCTTCCTCGTTGAAGAAGGGGACGACCACGGACAGATACGGCGACTTTGTTTTTTTCTTCATGTTCGTCTTCACAGGTCGTGAAAGCTGATGAGCCGCACGCCGAAGCGGCGGGCTTCCTCGGGGAGGCGCGGATCGGTGAGCGCTCGCAACTCGTCCTCCCGGTAGCGGTTGATGTAATACGTCCCCATCGTCTCTTCCAGACTCTCGAGCTCCCGGTCGACAAGCCCGGGGTGGACCATGACCTCGGCCGACTCGCCCTTCAGGTCGCCGAAGATTTTCATCAGCCGCCCGGCCGTCATGCGGCCGCTATTACATATACCATAAAAACGGTCGGCAATCACGATTCCGGCGCGCCGCATGCGGGCCGCGGAGCGGCGGCAGACCTGGGAGAGGAGGAAGGCCTTGAGCGTCTGCGACGGCGACCGGGAAAACCCACATTCCCTGATGAAACGGACTTTCCGGATCCCGTAGGACCGGGAGAGCGAGACAACGACGTCCATCAGGCGGGGGAAAACGTGGACGTTCTTCTCGCTGTCGAAATGGCTCAGCTGGACGCCCGCGTTGAGGGCCCGCTCGACCTGGGCACGGGCTTCCCTTTCCAGGTCCTCCGTCCTGATCCGCCCCGAAAAAAGCTTTTTGAGAAACGCGCCGCCGCTTGAAAAGAAGAATCCCCGCCGATCGACCAGGCTGGGGACCGCCTCCGGAGGCGAGACGGGACGGCCGCGCACCCAATTCAGGTGCAGGCCGACGCCCAGGCGTGGATTTTCGGCGGCCAGGCGGGCCGCCTCTACAAAACCCGGAGTATTGGCCATGAGCGTCGCCGAAGTCAGGATGCCCCGCCGGTGGGCCAGGACGACGCCTTCGTTGACCGAGCGGCTCAGCCCGAAATCATCGGCGTTGACGATCAGACGCTTCATGGAGCAAACCCAGGAAACTATACCCCGGCGGGGAGAGCATTTCAAATGGTCCGGTTCTTGCGGGGCGGAAACATCAAGACTAGTCACCGGCGGCCGGATTGGGTTATAAATTGATGCGACGCCCATGAAAGAAAGCTTTTTGAAATATCTCGTCTGCCCGGACTGCCGGACTCCGCTCGCTCTCTCCGCCGTCCTGAAGACGGAGGGGAGGGAGATCATGGAGGGATCCCTCGGCTGCCCCGGCTGCTCCGTTTCCTTCCCCGTCAGCGGGGGCGTGCCCCGCATCCTGGCGGGGAACGATTACCGTCTCAAGGAAGAAACGAAAAGCAGATTCGCCTTTTCCTGGAAAAAATTCTCGGACATCTATGAGGATCCCAAGGACTTTCTGGACTGGATTTATCCCAAGACGCGCGATTTTTTCAAAGACAGGGTGGTCCTCGACGCCGGCTGCGGCTCCGGCCAGCATGCCGTCTTCGCCTCCGAATTCGGCGCCCGGGAAGTCGTAGCCTTCGATTTGAGCCCGGCGGTGGACGTGGCCTTTCGGCATTCCCGGACGAAGGACAATGTCCATGTCGTTCAGGCCGACATGTACCGCCTGCCGTTCAAAAGCGATTACGACTTCCTCTACTGCATCGGAGTTCTTCAGCATCTTCCGGACACCAAAGAAGGATTCCGCCGTCTCCGGAGCCTTCTGAAGCCGGACGGCTGGATGTCCGTCTGGGTCTACGGCTACGAGGGAGCCTGGTTCATCCGCCGGATTGTCGACCCCGTAAGAAAGCTCGTCATGTCGCGGCTCCCCCTGCCCGCGATCCTGTCCCTGAGCTTCCTGCTGACCGCGATTCTCTATTTTCTGGCCAAGTTCATCTACGGCCCTCTGTCCAAATTCCGTCCGACAAAAGAGCTGCCTCGCTATCTTCCTCTGGGAGAATACCTCTCCTACATGAGTTCGTTCGACTTCACCTACCTTTTCAACTGCGTTTTCGACCAGCTCATCGCGCCCATCACCCAGTATTTCAAGAAAGAAGAAGTCCGAGGCTGGTTTGAGAACGCCGGTTTGAAAGACATCGGCCTTTACCGCCGGAACAATATCAGCTGGAGGGCGACGGGCCGAAATCCCGCCTGACGTCGGCGGCGCTCTTGATCCGGGCCTCAGGGACCTTCTTCAACGGGGAGGAGGTCGAAGCCGTCGAGCCACACATCCGTCTCGCCCCTGTAGACGACCTTCAATGTCAGCCCGCTTTCCCGGGGCAGGAAAAATCTGAAGGAAAAATCACGAAACCGGCCCGCCGGGGCGAAATCCGCCGCCCGAGCCCAGGCGGAACGAAGAGCGGCCCCCTCTCCGGAAGAGAGGACGGAAATCCCGAGCAGCCGCTCTTGCTCTCGGGAGGGGGCGGATTCCCCGGATGCGATCTTGGCCCGGAGCACGAGCTTGTAGGGGCCGGGTTCGAACGAGCCCCGGAGCCTCGCCGCCGTCTCGAGGCCTCGATCCCGGTTCTTTTCCAGAAAAAGGGCGCAGTATTTCGAGGCGTCCTCCGGATAGACGACTTTCCCTCCCGAGGCGGGAAGCCACTCGGCCTCGAGAAGATGGCCGGGCCCGGCGAGCTCCCCTTCGAGGTCATGCCAGAGATAAACTTCCGACATCCCGTCCCGGCCGCGGAAAACCCTCTTGTCTTCGTTGTTCAGGATGAAATCCTCGATCTCCCGGCTGATGTGGTCCCGCCTGGCGAGCGAGGGAGAGGCGATCAGCCAGACCCGTCGCGAGGCGTTTTCCCGGAGAACGGCTTTCAGGCCCTCCAGACTGTTGATCCATCGCGCCCCGACATAGAAATCCTTCCAGCCCTCGGGTGTTTTTTCCCAGGCGTCCCATGTCCCCGGGCCGCCGGACCACAGCCAGTAGTCCGCCCGTCCGGCATAGATGTGCTGGAACACCATGTGCATGGCCACGACGCGGTCGTCCTCCCTCAGGAATTTCCTGACATAAGACCCGACGCCTTTGTGATCGTAGTGCTCCAGCCGGCCCGAGCGGGTGATGATGTCCGTCGTGATCCTGTCTCCGTACTTCCGGTTGACGACGGACCGGACTTCGCCGGGGCCCGCCTGATCCGTGAAGGCAAGCAGGCCGGCCGCCAGAAAGCCGCACGTCAGGGCCCGGACGGTTTTGTCCCTTCCGGCGGCCGTAGAGAACGGGCGGAGAGCCAGGCGGGAAACGATGGCGGCGGCTCTCCAGAGCGCCGCCAAATACAAGAGGACAATCACCGGCCGCAGTTGAAAGAGATAGCGCGGCTGGACGTGCGTCCGGAAAAATCCGAAGAACAGAAGGGGCAGGAGAAAACAGAGAACCAGGAAATAGCGGTTTTGAAGCCCTCTGTCCTCCTGCGGAGAATTCTTCCGCCGGAGAGCCGTTTCTCCCAGAATCAGGGCCGCGCCGAGGAAGGCGAGGATCCCCATCGCCGGAAACGATCTCAGAATCTCTTTGAAATAATCGAGGGAGAAACCGGTGAAGAAGTAGCGCACGCTCTCGGCCAGAGAGCCAACCGATTTCTCGTAAACATAGCCGACCTTCCAGAAAAGCGCTTCATGGACCTGGACAAGGACGTAGGACAGGGTGACGACGGAGAAGGGCAGGAGCACATCTTTCTTGAAGAACCTCCGGGCGCCCTTGACCAGGAAGAACGCCGGAAAGCAAAACCACAGCCCCATGGCCAGTTGATGCACATGGGGAGCGAGGACGAAAAGCACCGCGGTGAGCGTCCGGTATTTCCTCCGGTCCTCGAAATAGCCCTTGATGAAGAACAAGAGCCCCGCGGCGTAGACGAGCTGGAGAGGGGCGAAATAGAGGACCGTCCGGGCGTATTCGGTCTCCCATGTCGATAGGGCCAGGATGATCACGCCCGCGAGGGCCAACCCCCGGGAAAGGAATTTCCTGGCCAGGAGATACATGACCGGGAGCGCGGCCACGCTCGTCAACACGCTGAAAAGACGAAGGCTGAATTCATTCAGGCCGAACGGCAACGCGAAGGCGGCCAGGAGATAGGAATAGAGGATGCCCTTGAAAAGAACGTGTCCTGAAGGATAGAGGGGGTAGCCGTGTTCGAGGATTCGTTCGGCGGCCAGATAATAGAATCCCTCATCCATCCACAGGGAGAGATTCCCGAGATTTTTAAGCCGCACAAGCAGGACGAGCAGGCTGATGACGCCGAGAGAGACGATGACGACGCGCCGCCACAGTTTTTCCCTGTTATCCTGGATTCGAGTTCCGTTCGAGATATCGTCCATGGCATGT
>Ga0209164_1001166_pt1 | contig 37633 bp, 36 predicted proteins | sample MTBNYHSulfiMetaG_FD_187458 | JGI IMG/M metagenome (GOLD analysis project Ga0209164, IMG submission 187458) | Enrichment culture microbial communities from rom New York Harbor, USA that are MTBE-degrading - MTBE-NYH (New York Harbor Sulfidogenic)... | ecosystem: Environmental > Aquatic > Marine >... | reverse complement strand
CCTGATTCATAAAAAAACAGCCTGGTTTGCCGGCTTGAAAGCTATAGCAGTTGCAATAATCGTGATTCAGTTGTCAAAGAACAAATTTAAGCCTGTTGGAACGATTCTTATTCCGACAGGCTCCTAGGCGTATGGAAGTAATATCTGAGAGCGGATTCAATCAGGGGTTTACGCTCTTTCCCGTGAATGTGAACTCCGGAAAGACAAATTAAGGAATGACATGCAGAAATCAAAAAAATTCAGATTCGCCTTTGTTTCAAATTCTTCCGAAATAGCCCGAGCTGTAAAAGTGTATGCAGACCCGCGGCAAGAGGAAGTCATAATTAAACTGGCAACAATGGAGGAAGCCCTTCCCGTGGCCCGCACGCTATTGGCTGAAGGGGTGGATGTCGTGTTAGGGGGTGGTGCAACCGGCAAACTGCTACGGCGCAGTCTTGACCAGCCGGTTGTGACTATTGCCAGAACGCATCTCGATGTTTTACGAGCACTTATCAAGGCGCAGAAAAAAGAATGTTGCGTCGGGCTTACCAGTTTTGAGCAGCCGACTGATGGTGTTGATATCTTTGCCCGCCTACTGGATATGCGAATTCAGCAGATTATTTTCAATTCATCAACCGAGTTAGTTGCAGGAATCAGGAAGGCTGTTGGTGAAGGGGTGGAATGCGTTGTCGGAGGAGGTATCTGTAGTGAGATCGCCTCATCTCTCGGGGTTGAAGGTATTGTCGTAACGCCGAGCAACGAGGTCATCCAGCGTGCTTTTGAGGAAGCCCGCTCTATCGCCGCCGCCCAGAGAAAAGAAAGGGAAAAGGCGGAACAGTTACAGATTATTCTTCAGACAGTCGTGGAAGGAGTGATAGGCGTTGACGCTGAGGGGCAGGTCAATATACTGAATCAAACTGCAGCTGAACTTCTCAGGCTCGACCCCGAGGCAGCTGTAGGCAAGCCACTCCCGGAAATAGTCAAAGGGGCGGGAATCCTTAAAGTCCTGGAAACCGGCATGTCGGATATAGACCAAATTAGGCGTATTGTCGATACGGACATTGTCATCAATTCGATTCCGGTGAAGGCAGACGGTAAGGTCAGAAGTGTTGTCAGTACGTTCCGACAAGCGTCAAGAATCCAGAATATTGATCGGAAATTAAAAGAGAAATTGTATGCAAAAGGGTGGGTTGCCAAATACACCCTTGATCATTTTAAAGGCCAAAGCAGAGAGATTGCGCAGCTGCGCGACAAGGCCGCCAGGTATGCCGAGGCGGACACGACAATTTTGATTCAGGGAGAAACGGGGACCGGCAAGGAAATCCTTGCCCAAGGCATTCATAATGCAAGCGATCGAAAGGACAAGCCGTTTGTCGCTATCAATTGTTCAGCCCTGCCGGAAACATTGCTGGAAAGTGAATTGTTCGGTTACGAGGAAGGGGCGTTTACCGGTGCCAAACGCGGCGGCAAGATTGGTCTATTCGAACTCGCTAACGAGGGAACGATGTTCCTTGACGAAATCGCCGATATCCCGCAAAGCCTCCAGGCCCGCTTACTGCGGGTCCTGGAGGAAAAGGAAGTGATGCGAGTCGGAGGAGATCGGATTATCAGGGTTGATGTTCGAATTATCAGTTCTACATATAAGGAGCTGGCTGTTGAGGTAAAAAATCAGCGCTTCAGGGCAGACCTTTATTTTCGGCTCGCTATTCTCAGGCTTCATATTCCTCCTCTGCGAAACCGGATCGAAGATGTTCCCTTGCTGGCCCAGGAGCTTTTTTCCCGCTACTGTGAAGGTACTGGGAAAATGCCGGCTGGAATTGTCAAGCAGCTGAAGGAGTATGAGTGGCCAGGGAATGTAAGGGAATTAGACGCCCTACTCAAATCTTACGCCGTTCTCCTGGGGAGGAAAAATTCTGACGAGAAATTGTTTCAAGAACTCTTTGCCGAAGTCAGGGCAAATGAGCTAATCAGCCCAAGTCCTGTGCAGCAACCTTCGCCAGGTTTACGAATTGACCGGTACAAATCAAACTTAAAGGAAATAGTGGAACAATTTGAGGTGGAACAGATTAACGAGGTGTTGCGGGATTGCAAGTTCAACCGGCAGGAAGCTGCTAAGCTCCTGGGAATAAGTGTAAATACTCTATGGCGAAAACTGAAGCAGCAGGAAGAATCATCGCAAAAGGATGGCTGAGACGATTAATTTAACTACCGATCACACTGGGGATTGCGCTTCACAGCTGAAAGTTTAAATTTCTCTCCCGTTTTTTATTTTCACTGGCAAAATTCTGAATACGGTTTGCCGTCTAGTCAGTTCGTGACTTAAACTGTGAAGAAAAGCAATGGTAAGTTTTTTGTGCGGTTTTGCTTGGATCTGGCGATACAGCCATATGCGGAATCGAGAAGGTGGATTCCTTCTGCCGATCATCAAGGGACAATAGCCGGATAGCTGTGCGGTAACTTTTATCCCTTGTGTTATTTTTTGACAAGTGAATACCAGGGTACACCTTTGTCCGGACTGCACTCTGCTCATCAGCCCGCCGCTCAGGGAAAATGTTGCCGACTGCTCGCGTTCGTTGCATTGAATAAAAGGCCCATCAAACCTGAGAAGGACAAAAGCGAAGCCGAAGACCCTGAAATGAAATCCTTTTCCATCTACGACCGGTCTAACGCGCATGGGTGGAACGGCGGATATAGAGAAGGTACCGGGATGTCAGCAGCATGGGAGATAGCAGAGGCCACAGGCAGCCGATTAATATCAGCCAGTGAATAGAAAAGACAGAGGAGTCATCAAGAAGTACCTGCTGACAGGCAATGGCCTCAGTATGGGATGCGGGCTTGGTTCTCGGTTGATTGACCTGTTTCCCGCCGACCTCTTTGTTACGATGAGATCGGGAGGCAGGCCACAGAGTGGCCAACTGTTCCCGGTCCTGGCATAACAGGGCTGCTCCTCTCTTCGAGGTTCTTTCATGATTTCTGTGTCTCTCAAAAAAGGTAGCTCCACCGGCATGCGCCATACCACATGCCGGTGGAGCCGGGTTGAGGGAGGCAAATATCCACTGTCAGATTTACATGCTTGGCGGCAGGATGTAGAAATCGAGCTTCAGGATAACAACAGAGATTATAAAAAAAAGTGCTGTCACAACTACCGAGATTACTCCACCAATAAGGCCGTAAATAAACATTCTTTTCAGGTTTGCACCAAATCCGGCCACTATACCCTGGGCGCCGGTGGATGATGCCACGGCATAGCTCCAGCTCAAAGCGCAGGCCGCTACCCAGATAAATGGTACGGCGCCGAACTGCAAGCCACCCCATCCTTTGAAGGCTTCGATCACCATGGGGATCATCACTCCGGCAGCCGCTGTGTCAGAAGTTACTTGCGAGAGCATATTCGATCCCACTGTAAAAGCGGTGATAGCCGATATATCGCCTATGCCGATAAAAGGCTGAAGCCAACCTGCCACCACCTGGCTGGCGCCGGTATTGGTCAAAATGCGCCCCAGTGCCACTGCCCCGGGCCAGATGAAAAGCACGGCAACGGGAAAATACTTGATGAGCGTGGGAATCGACAGAATGGTTTCACCATGGTTTTTCCTGGCTGGCAGGAAGAAAAGAATAATCGCAAAGATAAAGAACAATGGTGACGGGTGCAACCATTTGAAATATGGCGCCTTCACCAGGTCAACATACAGCGGCCTGGTGAGGGCCAGAACAACGAGGAGGATGAAGCCATAGCAGACTACTTTTTCTTCATAGCTCATCGGTCCCATTTCATTCAATTCTTTCCGGTAAAATTCCTTACTACCCCGGAATGTTTCTGTTTCCGGCTTCATAAAAAAATACATAAAAGCTGCCATTGCCCCCATGACACAAAGCGATATGGGGACCATCCGCAAGGTCCAGTCAATGAAAAAGACCTCGTGGCCGATATATTTTTCCAGGAACCCAAGTGTCACCACCGCCTGACCGCCGCCGATGGGGGTGGCCATGCCGCCGACGGACGCGCCCCAAGCCACTGCAATAAGGATGTTCGAGGCTGCTTTACTGTTCCAGCGCTGTTCAAATGTCTGGTAACCCGCATACATTAAAGAGGCGACCGCCACGGGGGCAAAAACAGCGGCTACGGGAGTATTGCCCATAACGAAACTCACCAGACCAGTCAAAAGGAACCAACCGATCATCTGGGTGCGGGCCTGGTTGCCGAAAAGGAGCAGAAATTTCAAGGCCATTCGTCTAGCAAAACCCCAGCGGGCCCAAGCAGCGGTTACCGCGGTGGCCCCGAATATTAGAAAGGCGTGCTGATGTGCATATGCCTGCATTACTTTTTCAACCGGCATATACTCGAAAACGGCAACAACAAAAAGGGGGACAAGGCAGGTGACCTTGATATCGACCGCCACTGTTACCCACCAGTAAACCATCCAGAAGAGAATGCCAAAGCCAACTCTTGCTTCGATGGGCCCCAGGACGGGCAACAGCAGGGCGGCAACAAGAAGGGCCGGTCCCATGAGTCGATGAAAGAGTATCCGCTTGTTAAATGTTTTTTCCATTGTGGATTCCGTTACTCCAGTTTCGCGCTCCATTGCTAATGAATCGATTGCTTGCATCATTTCACCTCGTATCGCTCCCCGTGATGAAGAGCTGCCTCGGGCGTTACGATTCATCGCCACGCCCTGTTATTATACTGCTTACAAGGCAGCTTTGCCTGTATACTGCCTCTTGATGCAATAACGTTTTTTCCATTCAGTCCAGGCCCGCTGCCCCATGATCAGTTCTTCATATGGTTCCCCTATGGGGAAAATATTGGGTGTGGGGTCTGGCCAGAGACCTTGCTTCTTTCGCTCATTGCGCTGATCGATGAGCCAATCGTTATAACTTTCATAGACGATATGACCTTCCGGCCCGTCCAGGGTGGCGGCCCTGATCCTGCCGTCCCACTCCCTGTATTTCGTTGCTTCTTCTTCACTGACAGACAAAGGATCGACGTCGAGGGTATAGCCGGCCTCCTGGAGATCCTGGCCTGCCACGGCGGCGAAGATCCGCTGGTCCCTGAGGCTTAAGAGATCTTTATAAATGCCGATATACTCGTCACTGACCGGATGTCCGAGCGGTTTGTGATCGTGTGTGGCACCGCGCGCTTTGGCCAGATCGGTTTGGTGAAAGGCCAGCATGTTCGGATCATAGTCTTCGTTCAGGAAACCACAGATACCTCTGAGGATACGCTCCGGATCCCTGACCAGTTCTTCATATTTTACGTCGAACCATTGGTCTTCAGGGAGTTTTTTCCGCCATGGCTTGACCGCTCTCTGGCACATTTTCCAAACTTCGGCAGCGCAGAAAATATTGGTAGGGCCGAAAGAGGATTCGATGTAATCGGCGCTTGCGTCTCGACCATCCCGGGTAATGAAGATAAATTGGGCGTTGGGAAAGTCCTCAAGAATGGGACCGATGAAGAAGAGATTATAGGGTGTTTTTTCACCCCATCGTGGCTTGTTGCCATTCTCGCGGGCGTATCTCTCGAACATTGAACAATACAGGCCGGCAAAGCTTCGTTCTCTAGCGCTGGAGATAATCTCGTCAACAATGGTGCGGGGATTGACCTTCATCCCCCAAAAAGGGGTTTTGAGGCCAAATATCATTTCATCTGCTAATGTCCGAAAATTTTCTTCCTTGCTCAGATCACCATACGTATGCAAATAAGGACGGAAGCGGGAATAATACCAAACCACCTCTGGGACAGCAATCCTGCGATGACATCCAAGCATAGCCATGACCAGGGTTGTGCCTGATCTTTCTGCCCCAATCATTATGATGGGTCTTTCTTTTAACTGAAGTGTCATGTTGAGTTCCTCCTTGTTGTTGGTGGGAAATTCAATAAAAAGTTTGTTTGGTTATTCTAATCAATATCCATGCCAAATATTGTTATTGGTGTAACAAGCTAATATTGCTTACTTTATTAGTTTGGATTATGTTTTGCATCTTTGTATCTGTTCTCAATTTTGAGATCAGAATCCTCATAATTAAAAAATTTATCTCGTGTTTGGAAAAAATGATCATTTGATCCCGCTTTATTCAAAAAGGAGGAAATAGCCTTCCGAGTTACACGTTCAACACCAGCATACTCAAGACTAGGTAATAATAGGGAGAAAAGGAGGCTGGACTTTCAGTCCGCTAAGATTAAACTGCATGCTGAATTCAACGAAGAGCTTGAACTATAACGGAACGGATGCTAACACAACAGAAGCAGGACAAGAGCAAACTGTACAGCATCCATGCGCCTGAAGTTGAATGCATTGCCAAGGGCAAGGTGCAAAATAATACGAATTCGGTGTCAAGGTAAGCGTGGCCACCACCAGCAGATAATTTTGTGGTGGGCATGTAGACCTTGCCTGGCAATCCCTTTGACGGCCATACGCTGACAGGGGGGATCAACCAGATGGAAAGGGTGACCGACGTCATCCCTGAGCGCTGCTATGTTGACCGGGGGTATCGTGGTTATGGCGTAGAATCATCTTCGGTCTTCATCTCCGGTCAGCGCAGAGGTGGAACATCGACAATCAAAAAAGAGCTGCGGCGCCGCAATGCGGTGGAACCGGTCATCGGCCATATGAAAGAAGACGGCAAGTTGGGAAGAAACTGGCTCAAAGGCAGCATTGTGGACAAAATCAATGCCCTGCTGTGTGGTGCTTAGGCGAAGATATCAGGATAATCCTCAGGAGAATGAGGGGACTGCTTTCCTGTTTTCTTCTTTTTCCTTTGTTGTGGAAAATGTTCGGAGAGGATATGCTATGAATGGCATAGGAAGAACTTAGCTTTCTTCGCTAAAAATGACTTTTTTCAAAAGCGGTTATGTATGGGCATCCATCGTCTCTGCAAATCTATTGACTCTGGCCGCTTGCGATTAGCTAGGAGAAGTGCGTCACGAATGGCTGATTTGAAGGCGAACAACAGATAATTGTCGCTGAAAAAGTAAATATTGCCTTCAAACCAAAATCAGACGATGCATTCTATTGTGTCGGAAGAATTGATTTTTGTAAAAACTTCAATGTATGGACAGACACTAACTACCAATTCAATAATGGAAATGGCTAAAACCTCCCAAAAGAGTAACTGTTTAGCAGTGCCACAGATTGCTGTAACCTTAGGCGGCGAAGCGTACATCGGGTACGTGAACCGGCCCAATCGCCGTAATATGGGGAGCTGCTGGATAGTTACGTTTTTTAACGGACTGGTATGTAGAGAAAGATAAAAGCAACAGGAGAAGACCATGAAAAAAGAGTTGTTTATTCTGGTAATGCTCACGTCCATGGCGCTGACCGCCTCGGTGGGACAGGCCCGCGCAATAACGGAACCCTCGCCCAGCGAGGTGCAGAACCTCATTAACTACAGTGACAGCGGTTTCAGTAAAAAGATCATCTTCCAAGGCAAGGGGTATACTATTTTGCTCTTCGCATTTCAAAAGGGCCAGCAGCTCAAGCCGCACACCATTGACGTGGACGCCTTTGTCCATATCCTTGAGGGCTCGGCAACAGTGGTCATTGACGGACGGGAGCAGCAGGTGGCGGCCGGTGAGATGGTCATCTTACCCAAGGGGCTGTCGCATGCCTTGACAGCTCCGCAGGACTTCAAAATGCTGCTTGTCAAATAGTGGGTGGGGCTGTCCATTCATGTAATGGTCATGCCGCCCGGCGGGGGTATGGCTGAAGTTATTGGACTTTGGGCCAGGGCATGCCTGTTGGAAAGCGGCCGGAACGTGCAAGGCCCCTCGCCGGCCGCGTCTTACCGGGCCAGGGTCGCCGCCGTCTTCAGACCTCCCGTGGTGAACCTCTGTCACCAAATGCACCACCTTGCCCTAAGTTCGTCGTCGCTCTTTTGCATGGCCCGGTAGGGCAGATGGGCACGCAGAAGAGGTCTTCGCAATGATAGCAGGAGCGGAAGTTGAACTCCGTCTTTGGCACATCACGCACCGCAAGCTGGACCATGACCTCCAAGGCGGTGGATTCCATTACATGGACGGCATCTGTCAGGCAGGAATTTAACAGCATTGAGCGCTCCTTAGCGAAATTATACATAGCGACATAAATAATTGCGCATGTTGACAGATGGTGCTATAATGTACTTCATGAAAGCACTAACTATCTCCGATGCCGAAACCATGGTTCTTGCGCTCCAGGACGAAATTCGCCGCTCCCAGGAAGCGCGCTACGATCACCGCCTTCATGCCGTCCTATTGGTCGCACAAGGCGTAACCTGTCCCGATGCTGCTGCATTGCTTGGCGATGCCCCGCGTACCCTGCAGTACTGGGTGCGCCGCTTTGAAGAAGAAGGTTTCGCGGGACTGGCAGATGCCGATAGGCCGGGACGACCGAAAAAATTCAGCGAAGAGCAGCTTTCTGTAATCGGCCAAGCTCTCCGCGGTTCACCACGGGACTTCGGCATAAGCTCCAATAACTGGGATGGCAAGACATTATCAGCATTTATCAGGCAGCGGTTTGGTGTTGGCCTTGGCGTTCGTCAGTGTCAGCGTCTTTTCCGTCAACTCGGATTTCGGCTGAGAAAACCTCGTCCGGTTATCGCCAAGGCTGATCCTGTTCAACAACTGGAACATAAAAAAAACTCCGAGCAATGATGGCAGATCCGGCAATCGATTTGTGGGCATCGGACGAAGTCCATTTTCAGCAGCACGGTTCGCGTTGTCGAATGTGGATCGCCCCGGAGGATTCTGATCCCGTTGTCCTGCACGAGCCGACCCGCAAAAGTGTTGGCTATTTTGGTGCTGTCCGCCTGCGCGATGGCAAGTTCGTTCACCGGCGGGAAGAGGACAAGTTCAATGCCGATTCCTTCTGGTGTTTCCTCAAGCAGTTGAGAAGAGCCAGTTCCCATTCCGGCAAAAAGGTTTACGTGATTACCGACAACGCTCGATACCATCATGCCACTCTACATAAGCAGTACCGGGAAAAGTGCGCTGACCGCTTTGCCCTGGATTTCCTGCCGCCATATAGTCCTGACCTGAATCCCATTGAGCGGGTCTGGAAATTGACCCGCAAATGTTGTACCCATAACCAGTATTTCCCGACACTGGAAAGCGTTTGCCATGCAGTGGAGCACAAATTCAACGAATGGGCTCCCGGGAGTGATGTATTAAGGAAATTATGCGCAATTAATTAAGTCGCTCTGTATATTTCGATAAACTGATAAATTAGCAAGCAGTGGGATGTAAGACCCCTTTGCGGATCTCAGGCCCGAAGGCCTTGAGGATCCGGATCTGAAGCTGGTCAGGGTCTTCGATGACCCGGGCAGGTTTTTTCTGCCGACCCTGCCAGACAAAATGGAAAGCAGGCGATGCATGCTGTCCATCGCCTTTCTCTTTGCAATGTACATCCCTGCCCGCCGAAGCCTGATCTCGATAATTCGCAGATAGGCGAGCGACACGATGCAGGTCAGGATATGGCAACGGATCTTGCTGTCCGCCCAGTGCCGAAACGGCATCATGGTGACCAGGTCATTATCCTTGGTCTGACGGAACGCCTCCTTCACCATATACCGGTCCAGACTGGCCCGAAGATCTCGTCCGCAGTCCAGTCACTGTTGTAGGTTATGATGATGTTTTTCCCGAATCGGTTGACATGCCCTGGTAATCCGGTAATGGATTGAGGAAGTTCATGCTAATTCTGTTGCCATCCTGGGAAATCCCCACCTGGTACAAATCGGCGGGCAGATGCTGCTTGGCACAGGCATCGGCGTAGCGGCGCTCAATATTTTCCTTGCAGCGCCATTGCGGCAGCCCTTTCCTCACCTTGGTCCTCATTTCGAAAAGCATCTCCCCAGGAATGACAGCTTGCGGTCAAAGGCATAGCGCTTCTTGGTTGCGGTCCGCGGATTGTATGTGACCACCATCGTCCTTTCCCGGCCCCAGTACTCCCCGGTGGTCCCGTCAGGCGGTCAGCAGATCGTCCATCCTGCACACCTCGCGCAAGCGGAGGTATCTGTCGGTCTCCACCGGCTGAAACCGTGCCCGGTCGACCTGCACCAGTTCCTCGGCAAGATATAGGTGGAATAGGTGGTGATAAAGCAGAGCCACTCATGGGCTCCACCATGGCGACATTTTCTTCCACATTCATCCCCTTGCCAAAAATCAGGGTCAGCTTTCCCTGGCCGACCGGTGATTTTGGTCATGGCGGCAAATATCTCGTCCAGCAGGCGCGTGGTACAACAGGGGAAGGCGATTTCCAGGATTTGCTTCTTGCTCACCCGGTCCCACTTCCTCCAGAACTGCTGTGAGTTAAGCTTGTCGATATCGACCGGCGGGATCTGCTGGATGGCCTTTCCCTTGTACCAGTCTGGCTAAGCCCGCTTGGACCTGGCATCGCTCAGCCTGTTCAGCAGCGCGTAGAGAAAATACTCGCCGCCCGTCGGCCCCTGTTCGTCTTTCTTTCTTGGTACAATGGAATCCATCGGAGCGTCGAAACCCACGTCTTGTTCGATCAAGTTGGCCAGCCATAGCCCTCCGATCCTGAGCCTAAACATACTGGAGCGGGTCGTCCTCTGGATGCGCCATTTCAGTATCCGCACCGGCAAGCCGAGGTATATCTGGTTAACGACCTTGGGCTTGCCCTCAACGCGAGCAATCTCCCGGACATAGTAATAGGGTCTTCCCTTTTTCATTTTTTGCAGGGAGGCCATGCCTCCCTGCAAAAAATACGGTCGAACATGTTAAGAAAAAAATAAATAACAACCAGAAAAAACGAAAAAAATGTTGAAAGAGAAGGACGACAGAAGGTGTCTTGCGCGAAAGGATTAGCTAATATCCCGGAATTAAAGAAGAAAAACAAAAAAGCTCGGCCATGCCGCTAAATTCCTGTCAGGCATTGTCCGGTTGGAAAATTCAAGTGAAGAAATTCGTCTACTCGACATCACTTATCACCCATCCCTTTAGGTTCCCTATCTGTCCGGCAAAGTTATCTTGACAAAATTTGTAAACAGTATATTTTAGTAAGCAAGTGATTACTTACTAAATGGAGGTTTAATGCATCCCACTGTCAAGCGTCGTCCGGCAAAGGAGCGCCGCGCCATAACTGTTGAAACTGTTGTTAAGCTGGCTGCTGAGCAGAATCCCAGTAATATTACCACATCTGCAATTGCCGAGCGCATGGGCTTGACCCAGGGGGCATTGTTTCGGCATTTTCCTAATAAGGACGCAATCATACAGGCAGTAATGGAGTGGGTGTCTGGTCGGTTGCTGAGCAAGGTGGACAAGGCTATGAAGACGGCACAATCCCCCCTAGCTGCTCTTGAAGCGATGTTTAATGCGCATATGGAATTTGTCATCGTGCATCCCGGCGTTCCCCGCATGCTGTTTGGTGAGTTGCAGAATGCTGAGGAGACAGTCCCCAAACGTATTGTCCAAACGCTCATCCGTCAATATGGAGAGCGTTTGCATCGGTTGATCGAAGAAGGGAAGTCCTGTGGAGAACTTGATGCTGATCTCGACACGGAAGCATCGTCTATTCTATTCATCGGCACGATACAGGGGCTGATCATGCAGTCGCTACTGGCTGGTGACGTAAGCCGCATCCGCGCTGATGCCCCGAGAGTATTTGCCATCTACCGGCGCGGCATAAAGAAGGTGCAATGAAAAGTCTACCGATTAGAACCCGCACCCTGGCGCTGCTGGCGGTGATTGTGCCACTGCTTTTACTCTTTATCTATGTAGCGCTGCGTTCGGGACCGTTGGCGCCGGTTCCCGTAACGGTGGTCTCCGTGGAGGAGCGTTCAATTGCCCCAGGGTTGTTCGGGTTAGGTACTGTGGAGGCCCGCTACACCTATAAAATTGGTCCGACCTATGCCGGACGTGTCAAGACACTGGATGTACATGTCGGCGACCAAGTTAAAGCTGGGCAATTACTGGGTGAAATGGACCCTGTTGATCTTGATGAGCGCCTCCGTGCCCAGGAAGCCGCCCTCAAGCTCGCCGAGGCTCGCGTGCAGGAGGCCGAAGAGAAACAATCCTACGCACAAACGCAGGCCGTACGGTATGAAAAGTTGTTGGCTGTGCGCTCGACCAGCGAGGAGATCGCCACCGCCAAAAAACATGAGCAGCGTTTGGCAGAAGCGGGTCTCGCCGCTACAAGGGAGGATGTTTCCCGGACAAGAGCGGAACTGGAGGCACTGGCTGCGCAGCGGAGCAATCTCAAGCTGAATGCCCCGGTAGATGGAATAGTTGCCGTGCGTGATGCCGATCCCGGGACTACGGTCGTGGCCGGCCAGTCAGTGGTTGAAGTGATTGACCAGAACAGTCTGTGGATCAATGTTCGTTTCGACCAGGTTCATGCCCGCGGACTGAAACCTGACTTGCCTGCGCAGATCGTACTCCGCTCGCAGCTAGACGAAACATTTTCTGGTCGGGTGCTCAGAGTGGAACCAGTAGCCGATGAAGTTACCGAGGAAATGTTGGCCAAGGTGATATTTGACCATATTCCGCAGCCGCCGCCTCCAGTCGGTGAATTGGCCGAAGTAACAATTCCCTTGCAAACGCTCCCGGCAGCGCCGGTCATCCCCAACGCAGCTGTCAAGCATATTGATGGCAAATTGGGCGTATGGCGGGTTATTGATGGCGATTTGCGTTATACGGCCGTAACTTTGGGAAATGCAGACCTTGACGGCCAGGTACAGGTAAAGGAAGGGCTCAATGTTGGTGACCAGGTGGTGGTCTACAGTGAAAACGCCTTGCATGCGCACAGCCCCATCCGCATCGTTGAGCACATTCAAGGGGTGAAGCCATGATCAGCCTGGCTGGACGAGACATAATGCATTCCTGGGGCAAATTTGTATTTACCGGCATGGGACTCGGGTTGCTTGTTGGAGTTACGCTGTCCATGGCCGGCATCTATCGCGGCATGGTGGATGACGCCAAGGTCCTGCTCGACAACAGCGGGGCCGATCTCTGGGTGGTGCAGAAAGACACCCTCGGCCCGTATGCCGAATCTTCCAGCATGTACGATGATGCATGGCGTGGCATCCGCAGCATGCCAGGGGTAGACAGGGTGGCCAATATTACCTATCTCACCATGCAGGTGCGCCAGGGTGAACGCGACGTGCGGGCCATGGTTACCGGGGTCGCGCCCGGGGAACCGGGCACTCCCGGTTGGCCGCCATATCTGCTTGCCGGCCGGCAGATCACTCGGGGTCATTACGAAGCCGTGGCCGACATCGCCACTGGCTTTCGGCTCGGAGACCACATCCAGGTTCGGCGTAACATGTACACTGTCGTCGGCTTGACCAGGAGAATGGTCTCCTCCAATGGCGACCCTATGGTGTTTATCCCGCTTAAGGATGCCCAGGAAGCCCAGTTCCTCAAGGATAACGATGCAATCCACCAGCAGCGCCGCCGAACCGCGGAGAATCCTGCTTTTAACCGGCCGGGAGTTCCAGGGCTGCTTGATGCGGTCATCGCCTCGCAAAGTACCAATCCCTACGTCAATGCAGTCCTGGTGAAGGTTGAAGAGGGGCATAACGCGGAAGAAGTGGCTGAATCGATCCGGCGCTGGAAGCGGCTGACCGTCTATACCCGCAGCCAGATGGAGGAGATTCTGGTGGGCAAGCTGATCGCCACTTCGTCGAGGCAGATTGCCATGTTCCTGGTGATTCTGTCCATTGTCAGCTCCGCCATAGTCGCCTTCATCATATACACCCTGACCCTGGGCAAGATCCGCGAAATCGCGGTCCTGAAGTTGATCGGGACCAAGAACCGCACCATTATCGGCCTCATTATGCAGCAATCCGTTGCTCTCGGCCTGATCGGCTTTGTCGTGGGCAAGATCACGGCGAGCCTGTTCATGGCACCGTTCTTTCCCAAGTATGTGCTGCTGATGCCTCTGGACTCCATCACCGGGTTCGTTATCGTGGTTCTCATATGCATCCTGTCGAGCATCATCGCCATCCGCGCCGCCCTCAAGGTTGACCCGGCTGAGGCCATAGGAGGTTGATATGGTTGAAAAGGGAATTCGCATCGAAGCATTGAAAAAGCGTTATGGCAGCGGTGATACCGCCGTCGATGCCTTGAAAAAGGTGGATATGGTAGTGGCACCCGGCGAGGTTGTTGGCCTGATCGGGCCGTCAGGGTCCGGTAAGAGCACACTGCTCAAATCCCTGGGCGCAGTGATCGAACCGACCGCCGGCCGTATGATTCTAGGCGGCGAGGTCATATACGACGACGGATGGAGGTTCAAGGATCTGCGTGCCCTGCGCCGGGATAAAATAGGCTTTGTCTTCCAAGCGCCATATCTCATTCCCTTCCTTGACGTGACTGATAACGTTGCCCTGTTGCCAATGCTGGCAGGGAAGTCTAACGCTGAGGCTCGTGCCAGAGCAATGGAGTTGTTTAAAGCGCTCGATGTGGAACATAGAGCCAAGGCAATGCCATCGCAGCTCTCCGGTGGAGAACAGCAGCGGGTGGCCATTGCCCGAGGGCTGGTAAATCGCCCCCCCGTGATCCTTGCCGATGAGCCTACGGCTCCACTGGACAGTGAGCGTGCTCTGGCGGTGATTCGGATTCTAAATGACATGGCCGGCAAATTTGAGACCGCGATCATCGTCGTCACTCATGACGAGAAGATCATACCAACGTTCAAACGCATCTACCACATCCGCGACGGAGTGACCTACGAGGAAGCCGGTGAAGGACGGGAGCTGGGGTAAACTGCAAAGTGCAAACCAACTAGAATCAAAACCTGAAAAATTGTGCGAATATACAATGAATATTACATTCCTGGACGCTAACTGCAAAGTACCCGACTAAACTTACTCAAATACAACAGCAACGAAACTTTGGGTAATACCTATGTCCCTTGCCGGTGCGAGCTCGCGGCTTTTATCAAACAGTATTCTGTCAAGGGTTGCTGAATCGTTACTATGCCATCTTTGATAAATGTATACATTGAATTAAAGGTAATAACCACTTAGGAGATGAGTATGATCTATCCTGATCAACTGAAGACTATGCAGGAAGAAATTGCAGGCGGGAAGGCCTATCGTCTTGCCAGTGAGGATGCAGAATTTCTTTCCGACAACGACCTGCGTCCAGTTCGTTTGCAGTTGGAATTGCTCAAACCCGAGCGCAGCCTCCGCCAGCACGATATTCGTTCAACCATTGTCATCTTCGGCAGCGCACGCACGATCTCACCCGAAGAGGCTGAAGAGCGCCTGGCCAGACTTGAGAACCTGGTACAGGAAGAGCTGGGCGACCCTCAACTCGCACGAGAAATTATCGAGGCAAAGCGCCAGCTTGCATACTCACGTTTCTATGACGAGGCAAGGCTCTTCGCACACATGGTCTCACGCCGCTTCCAGAAGGAGGGGCGGCGCGATTTCGTAATTGTGACCGGTGGTGGGCCGGGCATCATGGAGGCGGCTAATCAGGGCGCGTTTGAGGCGGGCATGTGCAGTATCGGTCTTAATATCGACCTGCCGCACGAACAGCATCCGAACCCTTTCATTACTCCAGAACTTGCTTTTCGTTTTCATTACTTCGCACTGCGCAAGATGCACTTTCTGCTGCGTGCCAGAGCGCTCGTCGCCTTTCCTGGCGGTTACGGCACCCTTGACGAATTATTTGAGGTGCTAACCCTGGTGCAGACTCGCAAGGCGGACCGCATCCCCATAATACTCTTCGGAAGCAAATTTTGGCGTCAGGCGCTTAACTTCACCTTTCTGATCGAGGAGGGAATGATCAGTGCGGCTGATGCAGAACTGTTCACGACCGTTGAAAAGGCGGAGGAAGCCGTGGCCGTTCTGCATGACTTTTATGGCGGCGCGCCGCCGGAATGAAATTGCTGTGACACTTCATCAATGGAGAAGAATTTCATTATGCGACCCAGGAATCTGAAAAAAAATTCCGATGGATTTGTTTGCCGTGAACCCTGGATAAAGTGCGTCAAGGGATAAGTCAGACGATGGTCGAATACCACGGTTGCCGTATCACTGGATCAGTTCGAGGCTGTGCCGACAGTATTCCAGGTAATACGTAATGTTAAAGACATTCCGATCAACCGTTACTCTTAGAAACCACAGAGCTTTTCAAACCACAGTACGAGGACTGTGTCAGGCGCGACAATGAACAACCCGCTGGGTTTTTATCTGATCGAAGTGACGATTGAATCGATCGCCGAACAAGACGAACGAGAGCGCTTCATGAACATTCTAACTTCATTGGCGCTGCACGCAGCGACCGTGGATGATTTGCATCGACTGACTGACCGGCTGCTCGCTGGCTCACCCGATTTACCGGCGCTTGCTTAGTGACCTCAACGCTCGGCAAAGCGGCAATGAACAGGGTGTCTGCCTAATCCTTAACAGAGATTATCAACAGTATTCCAGGAGTTTTCCATGCAATATCGGCATCACCCCCATACATTTTTGGCGGCCACAGTCAGCCTTATACTTTTTTTTTCCACATCAATGCATGCCCTGGCCGCTATTGATCCCGGGGACGAACCTCTTGTCTTGAGGGAAATTATGCAAAAACTGTTCTTCAATATGCGGGTCATTAAACATGGCATATCAATTGAGGACTGGGAATTGGTGGCAGAAGCCGCGCAGCTGATTACCGACCATCCTCAACCGCCTCTTGCCGAGAAATTACGGATTTTGAGTTTTGCCGGTTCCGACGTCGGTAAATTGAAAGATTATGACAAAAAAACCCAACAGGCTGCCCAGAAATTGAGGCGTGCAGCTGTTGAACAGGCCGGTACCGCTGCATTTTCGGCATATACGATACTGGAAGACAGTTGTCTTGCCTGTCACAAATCATTCCGTAAAGCCTTTAAGGAGCATTTTTATGTACAATAATAGCAACATAACAGGCGGCGCTATAGCCGGAATCACCCTTGTGGTTATGTTGGCCGGATGTACCGTTGGCCCGGATTTCAAGCGCCCGTCACCTCCTGACGTGGCGGAGTATACGACTGACCTGCTGCCAGCGCAAACTGACTCTACCCCCTCCAGGTTGGGGGGATCGCAGCATTTTGTAGAAGGCCGGCGGATCAACCAGCAATGGTGGCATGAATTTGGCTCGCCCAAGTTGGACGCCCTTGTTCATGAAGCCCTGCTGAACAGTCACACACTGGCGGAATCCCAGGCAACCTTGCGTGAGGCCAGGGAGATTTATGCCGCCAGGGCCGGATCGACACTATATCCTCAGGCAGGCGCTAACATCAGCAACCAGCGTCAGCGATTCAGCCCTAGTGCATCAGGACTGGATGGCGACGCCTCGGAATTCAGCCTTTACAATGCCAGCGTGGGGGTGCAATACAATCTTGACCTGGTGGGGGGCAATCGGCGCGCCCTTGAAGCCCTGGCCGCCAATATCGACTATAAGCGCTACCTTTTGGAAGGCACCAAGTTGACCCTGGCGGGCAATATCGTTACCGCCGCAATCACCCAGAGCAGCTTGGCCGCTCAAATTCAGATCACGGAAACTATTCTTCAGGCTCTGGAAGAACAGCTGGATTTGACGCGTAGCCGGGTTCGACTCGGCGAGACCTCTCCCGACGATGTGCTTGCTCTCCAGACCCAGGTGGAGCAGACCCGTGCCGGCCTGCCGTTGTTGCGCAATGAACTTCAGCAGGGTGAACATCTGCTGGCGACTCTTAGCGGACGGCCCCCAGGCGATAAAGGATTGCCATCCTTTATCCTAGAGGATTTCACGCTTCCCGCCGAGTTGCCTTTGACGGTGCCTTCAGAGCTGGTTCGTTCCCGACCCGACATACTGGCAGCCGAGGCCTTGCTGCACGCCGCCAATGCAGAATACGGCGTAGCGGTCGCCAATCTCTATCCACAATTGAACCTCAGCGCTGATCTTGGTTCACAGGCTCTGACCTCCGGCGCTTTTTTCGGCAGCGGATCAGCAATATGGATCCTTGTTGGACAACTGACGCAACCCCTTTTCAACGCGGGCCTTCCGGCGGAAAAGCGAGCGGCACTGGCCGCATTCGATGCGGCGGCGGCGAATTATCAAGATGTCGTACTTGAATCTCTGCGTAACGTTGCTGATGTGCTTCGCGCATTGGACAACAACGCTCAAAGATTGACCGCACTGTTTGCTGCTGGTGAAGCGGCAAGTGATTCGCTTGAATCTATGCAGCGACAATATTCACTAGGTACGGCTAGCTATGTCCAGGTGCTTATCGCGATACAGCAGGCGCAACAGACGCAAATCAACCTCATCGATGCCCAGGCGCAACGTCTTGTCGACAGCGCCGCATTATATCAGGCTATGGGCGGCGGATGTTCAAATTATGAGAAAAAAATATCAGAATTGGATGAACGCAACAATAAGACAATTCTTGAAGGATCATCATGAATATTTTTAACAGAGATATGGACTGGTGAAATCGTTTTGCTTACTTGTACCTCAATGGAGACCAATATGAACGTTGAGAACAGTTGCGAAAAGTGAAGCAAGAATACGACAGGCAAAGAACGATCGCGCTTATATCAATTGTTAGTGATGGCAAGTCTAAATTCATTGGTATTGTCGACGAAATATCTGAAAATGAATTACGGCTAACACAGATTCCAGCAAGGTTTGATGAGTCCATAAGGTAAATGTACAGCTATAGTATTAGGCCCGAACGGTGATGTGGAAATTTTAATTCATCCATGCTGGGTCGAGCTGACTAACAGGGGAATGTATAAAACTATCGGCTGTAGAATTCATACCCCCCTAAGGTGGTGGAAGGAATTCATCAGAGAACTGGAGAAAAATCCTGGACTTTTCTCCTTTCTGCTGACGAAAAATGATTCATGCTGAGATGAATCATAAGCATGTAACTTGATCGTCGAAAAAAAATTATCACTGATTTCTTTCTGTCATCTTGGGTAATCTGAAACTTGATATAAATATAACAAGAATGATGTCGTTCAGGTCCAATGTTGGATATTTAGAAGGTATAGATAATGGAAAGCGCAAACGATAATCAACATGAATTATCTGACAATTTCAGTGTCGAATGTGACATGTGCAAAAAATTGATGGACTGGGAGCAAGCGCAGATATTACCCGGAAAAGTTCTTTGCAGGAGATGTCTCGCTCTTTCCAGTCTTTCCGAGTGGTTTGTCAGGGTACTGTTTACAACAGATTATATTAAAGGAAAAATTTTTTCCAACTCAGACGAAAAAAAATGTCACGACACCCTTATAATTTCTGTCCATCAGGATCAGGCATTAATGAAAAAAAAATAAATGCCGAAAACATGCCAATAAGTACATTGTTTGTTGTTGAAGCAACCAATCAAAGAAAGTAAATGAAGCCCTCTACTCGAACGCGAATTTTTCAAAATTTAGGAAAAATTTTTTTGATTTTTTCTCCTGTGGCAGGACTTTTCATTATACTCATCACCATGAATTTCTATCAATACTATGAAGCTAAACATGATATTGCCACGTTAAAGATTATCGAGATCAGCGACAAGGAATTCAGCGAAATTCAGTCTTTTTTCAATGCAATTTCCACCACGCTTAATGTAGTCCGTGAGTGGGGAGAAAACGGTTCGCTCAGGTTTGATAATCACTTGAAATTAAACAAGAAATTTTTTCCTTTTATGGGCCTCAGTGATCAGTTCACTGGTCTATTATTGGCAGACAGCACAGGGGCAGAGTATTACCTGTATCGGAATGGAAATGAACTTTTAACCCGTTCAAGCATTGTCAAACAGGAGATTACCGAGATGTCCTGGAAAAAGTGGATTGCTCATGATCAAAGCGAAATGTCCTGGATGGAAACATCAAATTACGATTCACGTAAAATGCCTTGGTTTATTGGACCCCAGGAAGACAAAAAGGTGCATTGGACGAAAACCTATAACTTTTCACGGTCTGGAAAACCTGGAATAACAGGGTCGACGTCCTGGCTTATGCCGGGTAACTTTGAAAAATTCATGGTATTCGGTGTGGATATTCTCGCAGATGATATTCAGAACCTTCTTGCCGAGCAGGACAAAAAAAGATCAGGTATCCTGTTTCTGGTCAACACGGAGAAAGAATACTTCATGGACAGTTCAGAGGTAAGCGCTAAGGATTTTGATGACTCTAACTATATCACAGAACGCCATAAAATCCTTGGCGAAGCGATACGTTCATGGAAGGCTGATGGAAAAATTGGCGAAAAGGTAGTTGCGTTTACGCATGATAAGCAACGTTGGCTAGCCTATTTCAGACACCTAGACGTAGATAACAATCTTATTTGGATAGGAGTAACAAGTTCTGAAATGGATCTTGTTCCACAATTAAATAATATTTTATTCAAAATAGATGTTATAGATATTCTTGTGGTAACCGGTGGAGGGTTTCTATTATATGTGTTGGCATTGCGCATCAGCAAAGGTAGCAGGACTGAAGGCACAAGCAAAAAGGCTATGACTCCAACCGTGCTTAAGAAACTCGTTGATGAGGGTGAAAATGACCAGCTGGAATTTAAATCGACTGTCAGGCAGAACTTGATTACCGGTAAAGCCGACAAAAAGATTGAGCTTGCCTGGCTAAAGGTTGTTGTCGCCTTTCTTAATAGCTCAGGAGGTACACTTCTAATAGGTGTAGCGGATGATGGTAAATTTATTGGCATAGACAGTGATATGTTTGACAATGAAGACCGATGTCTCCTGCATATCAAAAACCTTATCAACCAGCATATAGGGTCAGAATTTTCGCCATTGATCAAAATTTTACTCCTACCATACGACAAATTTAAGGTAGTTGTTGTTGAATGTAAAAAATCTCCTGAACCTGTTTTTTTGACCGTTGGTTCAAAAGAAGAGTTTTATATTCGCTCTGGCCCCTCAAGCATCAAGCTTTCGCCGAGTAAGACAATCAGTTATCTGGAACAGTTCCGTTCATGAGACTCTTTAACTCAACTCTAAACTTGTTGGAAAAGTGCTTTAGCATCTTGAAATAAATGATTTTTTAATAGAAAAATCCTTTGCTTCCTGGTATATAGTGTTTGCTAAAAACATAATAAAAACAATGAGAAAGGGCTGGTCGAGTATAAGCAGATACTGCGGTAGGAGCAAGAGGCAATTCGCCTGGAAGACACTATTGATTCGTTTTTCAGTGACTTCCAGCGGCAGGATTTGGGATTTGGCAAGGATGCAGACTACGCCCTGCTGCGCAATCCCAGGCACAACTGGCGCAGGCTGATGCTGGGTCTGGCGGTGAAAATCGCCACTGTCTTTTCCCTGCTCACCAATGAGGGGCGGGAAAAGGTTCTGCTCGCCTGGGTCTTTGACCATACCGTGGGAAAATCTCTGCGGGGGTTCAGCATGCTCACCCTGGGCTGGTCGGACGGTTTCAGCTTTATCCCTCTGGACTTTGTTCTGGGCTCCTCGGCCAAAGAGAAGTCGAGGATTCGGGAAGCGGAGAAGCCGATCGATAAGCGGACCTGTGGCCACAAGCGGCGCCGGGAGGCAGTCTGCAAAGCGACCGCCCTGCTGGGAACAATGCTCAGGCGGGTGTTGGCTGCCGGTGTCGGCGCGCCGACATATCCTGATGGACAGCTGGTTCTCCTTCCCGGTGGTTCATCGCGACACTGTCCCGCAATTGCCTCGTGATCTGCGTGTTGAACAGGAATTTCCCTTTTATGGCCGAACACAAGCAAAAACATTTTTTATTTCAAGATGTCAGGCTGAATTTTTTGCCACCAGCAGCCAAGCGCAACCCTCTCTCTATCCGGACATCTAGGTCTGGTGGCTGGTGGCCGGAAGATGGCCGGATCGCTCCGGTTGTGCAGAAAGCCGTTTGACTTTTCCCCGGGCCCCAACCCTCGGGGGTCAGGTTTTTTTGAATTACCAGCGTCCCAAGTCAAGCGCGGAACAGTTTAATTTCTGGATATATATCCTATTGATGGTTGATATCTCGATATCGTAATATCATGAAATTTTAAGAGCAAAGGAGATCGGCTGTTCCCAATAGGTGACCTGCCCATCCTTCCATTTGATGAAACGGGCGTTCCCATCCTGAGAGATCACGATTCCCAGGGCTTCGGGGATCTGGTGGCATAAGTAATAAACGGAGCGGTGGCGTGTTCCGACATTCTCGGTCAGTTCCTCTTGTCGTTGTTCCCCTTCTTCGTCCAAGGCTCTGGCCACTCGCGTTACTCGATCATAGTCCCCTAGAATCATCCCGCCGAAGCCAAGTAACCATCCTCTGTTGGTCAACACCACAGCTCCGTCCACCTTGGTGAAATCAGCTATCTGGTGAGACAGTTCGAACCAGGCTTCATCCAGGCGGGACAGTTTGTCGCTGCCACTATCAATGTATTCCTGCCAGCCGAGTTTTTTCCCTTGATTGATTTGGTGTGCGTAGGCCTCGGTCAGGGCTTGAAGGGTATGAAGCATCAACTTCATATGACGATTCCGCGTCTCGTCTTCTCCTAATCGATATTTGATGTTTATCAGGGGGTTTGTGGAGGTGAATTCATTGAGACGTCCATGGGGCAGATAAAGAAGGGTGCCGCCTTTCCGGGCCTCGCGCATGGTACTGATAATACGCATGAGCGAATATCTGGCAATTATGCCGATCAAATTCGGATCGATAATGGTGCCCCAGTTTTGCTTCCCTTCAGTGGAGGCATAAAGATGTCCCAGCATTTGCGTCCATGCCCCGGCGAAATACTCCCTCAGCCACCGGGCTTCGAATGCATTAATGGCCGGGGTGATGATGCGACCTTCGGTCAGTGTGGCCAGAGTCTCCATTCCCTTAAGTACCGCCAGGTGTCCAGGACCCGTCATCCAGATGACTGGCACGGAAGGAAGAGCCGGGGGGATTTTCCGGCCGCCATGATGAGCCTGCAGCCAGCGAGTTCCGGAATGTACTATGCCCCAGATTTCCCATTCTCCCTTCTGGTTTAAAGTAACTCCCACCAGTGAGCGTGAAAAATCCACTGCGGGTGAGATCTTTCTCAATTCGGTTTCATTGCAGGGTCGTGGGCATGCAAGTACCTGGCGGTGGAGCCCCATTGGCGGGGTATCTTTGGTGGACAAAAACTCAGGGTCGGCCAACAGGAGGCGAAGGTTCACCGGTTTCTCTTCCTCGCGTAACATGCTGGCCTGATAGCAAATGGAAAGGAGATTCTCAAAGAAGGGATAAGCAATGAAGGCAACCGCCCGAAAGTCGGCTCTACCCTTATGGTCCTTAACATAATCCGGCCAGCAGCCCCGGATGAAGCGGGCTAAATCATCATGATAGGCATGCATTTCTGGGAACCATTTTGAGGTTATACCTAGGTGAGGTGATAGGTGATGGTGATAAGAAATCGCTTTTTTCGGGTGCGCTAAAAAATCGACAGCGCTCCGGATTTTCACTTTCTTATTTTTTTATCTTATTACCACTGATATGGCTGACAGTTGTCAATAAATAAAACTTCACCCTTTCCCTGAAAAGCGGGCAAAATAACTTTATGGTCCAGGACATTATCAGGGACGGGATACTTTGGCGACGGTTGATCAATCTGATATTCGCGGGTTGGGTTCCGCATGATTTGATTTCATCGCGGAGCTGTGAACCGTGTCTTATCCCATAGTGGTATCGAGGATTCTCCAGACCGTGATCACGCCCCTGGCAATGCCCTGGAAATGTTTGCTAACCGCTGGGAGTATTTCCTATTGTATGATACTGTCTGCTCTAATTGTTTAAAACAGGGTTGCGTAGCGCAGAGACCCTACATCTATCTCGGAGCGAAGCAACCCTGTCTGTTGCTATTTATGTTTGTTTATACGGTTACCGTGGCTTGCCGGGTGATTGCCCAGATAAAGCCGGCGAGTTCTCGTGCAATTGCCGTGACCACGACCTGTTTTGCCTTGCCCTTGGCGACAAGATGCCGGTAGCGTTGCGCATAAACCTACCGGGCCTTCCAGGCAATATCAAAGACACTCTGGCCTAAGCCTTCCTGGCGATTGAGAAGGCAGCGGGTTTTTCGAGCCGGCAGGCGATAGGACCAAGTTGCCCCGACCAAGACCGGCGTACATGGCCATTGCCTGTTTTGGTGATACCGCTTCGTTGCACGGTTTCTCCGCTGGAATGCTTGGTGGAGACAGCGTCCAGATAGGCCTCAGGGGCCTCAAAGCGGCCCCGATCGCCAAGCTCGGCCACGGTGATCTCTCCGGCAAACTGGGTAACCCTCAAATTATATGCTGCCCACCACTCTTTGCAGGCGGGATGTGGCAATATGATGATTATAAACGGCCCGGACATGATCGGATTCAGCCTGGGCCAGCGCCGCCTCCACATCGAGCAGATCATTGATGGTGGCTGCTCCCGTTTCATAGCGCCTGCTGGTCTGGCGGAGGCTTTCCCGGGCGTCTTTTTCCAGAACCTCCGTGGCCTGCACCTCCTCAAAGGCGCCGATCAGCCTGAAATAAGCATCAGCCACTTCCTCTTGGACAGACAGATGCAGATGTGCCAATTTGGCATCGATTTCGGCCTCCCTGGCCCGGGCCTGGGAGACTTCATGCTGCCTGGCGAAACCGGTAAACAGGGGAATGGAAAGGGATAAACCCGCGGCCCACTCCTCATCTTCGGGCAGGAAATCCTCGTCCCGCCGGCCATAGTACGCCTCTGCCTGCAGCTTCGGGCCATAGGCGCCATTGACCGCCTCGATCTGCCTGCTAGCCGCCAGCAGCTGCAGGCGGGATTTTTTCAAGGCGGCCCGCTGCTTAAGGGCCTGGTCAATTGCGGCGCCGAGTTCAAGCTCTTCGGGCAGGATGCCCCGGGGAATGCCGCCGGCAGAGATATCGATCATCCGGTTGACCGGCAAGCCCATGGCCGCGTTCAGCGCCGCCCCGGCGGTGCGGATGGTATTTTCCGCCCGCACCGACTGCAGCCGGGCATTGGCTACCTCCACCCTGGCCCGGATAATGTCCGATTCAGGGACATCGCCGGCATCCGCCCGGATGCCGACCAGGCGCAGGTGTTCATCCCGGCGCTCAAGGCTCTGCCGCCTGGCTGCCGCCTCTGCTCTGGCAGCCAGAAGGGAATAATAGGCCTCATGCACATTGAGGACCAGGTCCTGCCTGATCATCACGGCTTCCTCCCGGGAGACGCCTTCCTCGGCTAGGGCGGCTTCCAGCTCGGCCCGGCGCCGGCCGCTGTCATACAGAGTGTAACGGGCGGACAGCGCGGCCTGCCAGTCGTCCCTGGCACCCAGGGTATCGGACTCGGCCAGGGCAGATACCCCGGAGGGCAGAAAGACATGGGAGTCGAAGCGCTGGTAACCGCTGCTGAAATCGAGCTGCGGGTAATAGGCGGACCTTGCCAGGCCGACGCCTTCTTCCTGCACCCTTATCCCTTCCGCCGCGGCTCGCTGGATGGGATTTGTATCCAGGGCGATACGGACGCAGGCCTCCAGGGTAAGCTGCTGCCCTGGTGAAAAGACTGCCCCGCCATTGCCGCCTGCCGGCGCCTCCTGGCCCCGCAGCGCCGCCGGACCGGCCAGAAGCAGGACCCCCAGTAGAAACGGCAGGAGCATCCTTTGTCCATATACGGTCATCATGCAAACGCCTCCTTTTCGATAAAACCTAGGAAATTGTCTTTTGAAACCTGCTGACCGCCAGCGCCAGCAGGATTATCCCCAGCCCTGCCAGGGCGGCCATCTGCGGCCATAAAAATTCCGGGCCGATACCTTTGAGAAAGATCCCCCTGATGATCACCAGGAAATAGCGCAGCGGGTTGATAAAGGTGAACCACTGGATGACTGTCGGCATATTGGCGATGGGGAACATGAAACCGGAAAGCAGCACGGCCGGGAAGTAGACGAAAAAGGCGCTCATCATGGCCTGCTGCTGAGTCCTGCTCACCGTGGAGATGAGTAGCCCCATGCCCAGAGTGCTCATCAGGTAGAGCCCGTTGCCCAGCAGGAGCAGCAGGAGGTTTCCCTCCAACGGCACCTCGAACCAGAAGACAGCGATCAGCGAAATGATCAGGACATCCACATAGCCGATGATGGCAAAGGGCAGGGTCTTACCCAGGATGAATTCAAGGCGGCTGATTGGAGTGACCATGATCTGCTCGATGGTGCCGATCTCCTTTTCTCTGACCACGGCCATGCTGGCGAGCATCAGGGTTATCAGCATGACAATGAGGGCAATGACCCCGGGCACGTAATAATAGCGGCTTTCCAGGTTAGGGTTGAACCAGGCCCTAGCGGTAAGCTCCATGGGCGGGTCAGGACGGCTGCCGGTCAGGGTGGCCAGCCTGGTCAGGAGAACTTTTTCATTGTAGCCGGAAACGATGCGGGCCGAATAATCAAGGATAATGCCCGCGGTGTTGGAGTCGCTGCCTTCGACAATGATTTGCAAGGGCGCGGTACGGCCGGCGCGCACCTTCTCGCCGAAGCCCTTCTGCATGTGCAGGATCAGGCGGACCTCTCCCTTATCAATGAGCCGCTGCGCCTCATTGCTGTTGGTCACGTGCGCACGCTGCTCAAAATAGCCGGAGGCGGCGAAGCGGCTGATCAGCTCCCTGCTCTCCAGCGTATGGTCTAGGTCATAGACGGCTGTGGGAATATTACTGACATCAGTGGTCACCGCGTAGCCGAACACCAGGGACTGGATCACCGGCATCAGGAAGATGACCATCCGCATCCGCGGATCCCGGAAGGTCTGGAGAAATTCCTTGATGAGCATGTGGTATATGCGTTCAAACATTCCCTTCCCCCGCTCAGGTCAGTTTCTTTTTAAAGGCCAGGCGAGCGGCAACCAGCATAACCCCGGCAAAGACCGTGAGCAGGCCCGCCTCGAAGGCAAGGATTTCCAGCCCCACCCCCTTCAGGTAGATCCCTTTGAGCAGGGCGACAAAATAGCGGGCCGGCACGAGAAGGGTAATGACCTGGACAGCCCCCGGCATATTGGCGATGTCGTACATGAAGCCGGACAGCAGGAAGGCGGGCAGAAAAGTCACCACCATGGACAGCTGGCTTGCCAGCAGTTGGCTCCTGGTGATGATGCTGATCAAAAGGCCCAGGGACAGGGATCCGGCCAGGAAGATAGCAGCCATGGCAAAGAGCAGGACAACGCTGCCCCGAAGCGGCACCTGGAAGAGGAATTCGCCCATCAGCACCGACAACAGCACATCAAACATGCCGATGGCAAAATAGGGAAACAGTTTACCAACAATCATCTCCCAGGGCTTCAGCGGCGTAGAGAGCACCTGCTCCATGGTGCCGCTTTCCCATTCCCGGGCAATGGTCAGGGAGGTGAGCAGGGCGGCGATTACCATCATGATCACCGCAATCAGGCCGGGGATGATGTAATTGCGCGATTCTAGATCCTGATTAAACCAGACCCTGGGCCGCTGATCAACCGGGACCGCTTGAGATTGTCCTCCCTGAAGCCCCGCCTTTTTCAGCAGGATTTCCTGCTGGTAGCTGTCGGTCAGTGCCTGGACATAGCCCATGGCTATTTCAGCGGTATTGGCATCGCTGCCATCCACCAGCACCTGCACCTGAGGTGGGCTGCTGCTGCCCAGGTTTCCGCCGAAATCCTCCGGGATGACCAAGGCAATGACGGTTAGGCCGCCGGCGGTGTTGATGGCCTCTTCGATCTGCCGGTAGCTGTCGACAAGGCCACTGATTTCAAAGTAGCGGGAGCCCTGGAAGCGGCTGCGATACTCGCGACTTGCCGGAGTATTGTCTTGGTCCCAGATGAATAGCGGCACCCTGTCCACATCAAGGGACAAGGCGTAGCCGAATAGGATGAGGAGTAGCATGGGAATGGCAATGCCCATGCCCAAGCTGCGGGGATCACGGATGATATGCAGAAACTCCTTGCGGTTGACGGCCCAGGTGCGAACCAGGTTCATCCCTTGAACTCCTTCTGCGGCTGTTTTTCCCGGTCCTGCGCTTCGATGAGCGAGACAAAGACATCCTCGAGTGAAGGCTTCACCGGTTCGAGTTTCTGCACCTCCACCTTCTCCTCGGCAAGTACCCGGCTGATGGCAGCCATGGCCTCATTGCTGCCGCCGGTCACAACCACATGCAGTCCCCGGCCGAACAGGGCCGCCTCCCGGACTTCATCGAGAGCGCTTATCCGCTCCATGACATCCTGGGGCCGTTCGCACAGAACCTCAATGATCTCCTCCTGCATGTACTCGGTCTTCAGCTGTTCCGAGGTGCCGCCGGCAATCAGGCTGCCGCGGTAGATCAATCCCAGGCGGTCGCAGTACTCAGCCTCTTCCATGTAATGGGTGGTGACGAAAATAGTGACCCCCCGGCCGGCCAGGACATAGATCAGGTCCCAGAAGCTGCGGCGGCTGATGGGGTCGACCCCGGAGGTGGGCTCGTCGAGAAAGACAATGGAAGGTTCGTGCAGCACGGCGCATCCCAAGGCCAGGCGCTGTTTCCAACCGCCAGACAGGGTGGAGGTCCGGGATTTGCGATGGTTGTCCAGGCCGGCCATGTTGATGGCCCATTTTTTGCGCTCAGTCTTTTTATGGCTGGGAATGCGGTAGATGCCGCTGTAGAAATCAATGTTTTCCTCAACGGTCAGGTCTTCATAAAGGGAAAATTTCTGGCTCATGTAGCCGATGTGCTGCTTGATTTTCTCGGTCTCGCGGATGATGTCAAAGCCGGCCACTGTGCCTCGGCCGCTGCTTGGCTTGAGAAGGCCGCTCAGCATGCGGATAATGGTCGATTTGCCGGCGCCGTTCGGCCCGAGAAATCCGTAGATATCACCCTCACGCACTTCAAGGCTCACCTTGTTGACCGCGATGAACTCACCAAAGCGCTTCTCCAGGTTGTCTAGGGTAACGGCATATTCAGGCATCATTTCCCTCTTTTTCTCTGAGCACCGAAACAAAGACATCTTCCAGGGATGGCGAGATCCGCCCCATGCTGCCGATCTCGAATCCCTGCTGCCCGAAGATGGCACTGATCTGCTGCTGCGCCTCATCCGGCTGTCGAGTGGCGATATGCAATCGGTCGCCGAACAAGTTGACCGAGTCGGCTGCAATATGGCCCCGAAGCAGGGAAATCGATTGGCGTGCCTGGGGGGAAACCACCTCCAGAAGGCTGCCGCGCATCAGTTTTTTTACCTCGTCCGGGGTATCGGCGCTTAGCAGCCGGCCATGATGGATGAGGCCCACCCGGCTGCAGCGTTCCGCCTCGTCAAGATAGGCGGTGGTGAGGAAAATGGTCAGGCCCTCCCGGACCAGCTGGTAGAGGATGCGCCAGAAGTCGCGGCGGGAAACCGGGTCCACACCGTTAGTGGGCTCATCCAGGAACAAAACCTTTGGTGTGTGGATCAGGGCGCAGACCAAGCCGAGCTTCTGCTTCATGCCGCCGGAGAGATTGCCGGCCCTGCGCCTGGTAAAGGGGGTGAGATTGCTGAAGGCGAGCAGTTCATCGATTTTTTGCCGCCTACTCCGGCGGGGCACGCCGTAGATGTCGGCGTAAAAATCAATGTTCTCAAGCACGGTGAGATCACCATAGAGTCCGAAGCGCTGGCTCATGTAGCCAATATCCTCTTTGATCGAGTCCGCTTGGCGCACCGTGTGTTTGCCCAGGATATAGGCCTCACCGCCGCTGGGATCCATGATGGCGGTGAGCAGTCGCATAGTGGTGGTCTTGCCGGCCCCGTCCGGACCGACCAAGCCGAAGATCTCGCCGGTAGCCACTGACAGTGTCAGGTCCTGGAGGGCTTGCAGGAAACCAAAGCTTTTGCTGAGGCCTCTGCTGTCGATGGCGGGCAGATCAGTCATCACCCTCCTCCAGCTGGATGAGCGCATCGACCGGCATTCCCGGCTTGAGTTCATAACCCGGATTTTCGGCGGTGATTTTTATGCGGTACATCAGCTTGACCCGCTGTTTGTCGGTTTGGACCATCTTGGGCGTGAATTCGGCCTCCGAGGAGATAAAGGTGATCCGCCCTTCATAGCGCCTGTCCGGATAGGTGTCAGTGGTTATCCAGGCTTGCTGACCCCATTCGATCCGGCCAAGATCGGTCTCGTTGATATAGGCCCGCAGCCACACTTCATCAAGGGCACCCACCGTCAGCACAGGGGTGCCTGGATTGACGTATTCGCCCGGTTCAATATTTTCGTTCAGCACCGTGCCGTTCAGGGGGGAGTACAGGGCGGCGTATCCCAAGCGAGTCCGGGCCAGGGCCAGGCCGGCCCGCGCCTTTTCCAAGTTGGCCTGGGCGTCGGCGATCTGCTCGACTCGGTAGCCCTTTTCGAGCATGGCCAGACGCTCTTCAGCCTCCTTCACTTCCTCCCCGGCTACTCGGAAGGATGTCGAGGCGGTGTCGTATGCCTTTCTGGCGATCACTTTTTCTTCGAACAGCCGCTGCTGGCGTTCGAATTCATCGCGGGCGTTATCGGCCCTGACCCTGGCTTTCTCAAGGGCAGCCCTGGCTTGGGCCACCTCTTCCATCCGGTAGCCGGTTTCAAGCTCATCCAGTTTAGCCTTGGCAGAAGCGAGCTCCGCCTCTTTCAGTGCAACTTCGTGTTCAAGGTCAGATTCGTCGAGCCGAGCCACCAGCTGACCCTTTTCCACCTTTTCCCCCTCCGAAGCCGGCCGGGCAAGGACCCTGCCGGCTAACTTAAAGCTCAGGGCCACCTCGGTTGTCTCGATATTGCCGGAAACCTTCAGCTGACCCGGGCCATCCTTTTTTTCCCTGACAGCAAAAAACCAGATAAGGCCCCCGATCAGCAGCACCACCGGAATCACGAGGAATTTTTTCTTCATTTCATTTCTCCTTTGCCGGCAGGGTCGCTGCCTTGGCGCTCCTCCAGCAGGCCGTGGAGCAGAATATCGGTTATATGGGCGGCAATTTCATCCGAAGATTCAGCCGGAGATACATCGAGATCCTCCAAGCTGGCCAGACGCTGGCGAAGCGGCGTGCTGACCGACAAGAACAGAACGCTGCCGGCAATCATGAAATGGGTCATCAGCGGATTGGTGGGCCGGAAAGTGCCGCTTTCCCACCCTTCCTCCAGCACCGAACGGATCAGGTTGAAAATACGGCCTATGCCCTTGAGAACCTGGTCTGGGATGTTGACCCCATCAAAGGCGGCCTCCCGCAGGATCAGGCGGGGCAGATAGGGAGCCTCGGCAATCATCCGGGCCACTGTCCTGACCACGACCCTGAATCTTTCCTCAGGAGTACCTTCCTGCTGCAGGGCCTTGCCCATAGCGGCTTCCGCACCCCGCAGGTTGGCCAGGATAACCTCCCCGTACAGGGTGGTCTTATCGCCCAGGTGGTAATAGAGCAGGGCCTTGTTCACCCCGGCTCGCCGCGCAATGGTGTCAACCCGGCTGCCGGTGTAGCCTTTTTCGGCAAATTCCCTGGCAGCGGCTTGCAGTATTTTTTTCTTCAGTTCATCAATGGATTTTTCCGTGGAAGACATGCAGCCCTCTTTAACCGTTTAGTTTAACCATTCAGTTTAAACGTTTAGTTGAAAATAAGCCGTGCGATTATTTTGTCAAGCTTTTCTTCTACAGTTGGCGGCCATTTTTGAGCGATTTTGTCCTGTAACCTATTGATTATACGTGATCGAGTTTTTCCCGAGCTCAAAAGGGTGGTGCCAACAAGAAGTAGCTTTTTTCTTGATTTCATTAGCTGTTTGCCGTAACCGTGGAACGTGCCATATTTCTCACGGTGCTGCATCGACTCTGCGTGTCCGGTTCGGACCGGGCGTGCAACCAGTGGCGTCGTGACTACGTCATCGACGGCGTCGAGGCTATCGCCCTGCATCAGGTGTATCGGGCCATGGCCTTTCTCGGCGGGACCTGCCCGACCAGGCAGGCGCCACGCCGTTTTCGCCCCGGTGCACGAAGGACCTGGTCGAGGAAGCAATGTTTCGGCGGCATCGCAACCTGTTCACCGGTCTGGAGCGGTCTTCTTTGATACGACCTCCATCTACTTCGAGGGAGAGGGAGGAGAGACGCTCGGCCAGTTCGGGCACAGCAATGATTACCGGTCCGACCGTAGGCAGATGGTGGTCGTGGTGGGGGTGCAGCTACATCGTCTGCCGCAACAGCCGGTAGGCGAGAAGGTCAGCCATGACCATCGACCGGGACAAGCTGGAGGAAGAAGCCAGGTTTGACGGCAAGTGGGTACTGGGGACCAACATGAACCTGCCTGCCGAGAAGGTGGCCCTCAAGTACAAGGAACTCTGGCAGGTGAAGCAGGTGTTCCGGGACATGAAATCGGTGCTCAACACCCGGCCGATCTTCCACAAACGGGATGAGACGATCCGCGGCCATGTCTTCTGCAGCTTTCTGGCACTGGCTCTTGCGCAAGGAACTGGACCGGCGGCTCGAATCCGCCGGGCATCAGCTCGAATGGGAGGAGACCAAACGCGATCTCACGGCACTGCAAAGGGTCACCGTGGAAGAAGAGGGGCGCAGGCTTGCCGTCCCCACCGCCTGTACCGGGTTCTGCAGCAAAATCTTTCAGGCTCGGCGTCGCCCTACCGCCAAAGATAAGCGAAGCGTAGGCTTGGTTTTTCCAGGAGCCCTATCATACGCAGTACAACACATTTTTTGTATTGTATTATCCCGGAATCGTTCGATTATTTTTTTTCAACTGTAGAAGATGAGTTTAAGTATTAAATATTGCCACAACATATTCCGCATTTAATGTGGTCAATAATGTAAATTCTTTGTCATTTCATGGGCCCAGGCCGAGTATGGATTAGGCGTGTCTGTCCGCTCGTCTTTCCGCTATCCAATCTTTCTTGATTCTTTCTGAATGACTTAATTCATATCTCGTGTTATACTTTTGCTGCGAATCAAGCAATTTTCATACTTACTGAAATACAGCCTACACTGAACAATTGTTCCGTGCCCTTTCGCTGCATCCATTAAAACAAGCACTCCTTCCTTCTCCCCCCCCCAAAAAAAATATCAGACAGGTGTTCTATATGTCAAAACTTTATTCTGTTCCTACTCCGGAGGAAAGCGCCACCCTTATTTTGGAGTATAGCGGTCACACAGTCGAACCTGACAAGGCACAGGATCTCTGGCAAAAGGTTTTACAGCACAAATGGGTCCTGTCCGAAAAAATAGGTCGGGACGTTGGATATAAGGTATCATGCCTGGATTTCATTGAGAACATCGAGGATGTAGACCAATCGTTGCATGATGAGGAAAAAATCAGGCTCCTGCGAAAGCTGGGGGCGATAATTGCCACACCGGATATCTGGGAAACCATCTCCGAGTCCCAGCCGCCTAAAGCAATTGTTAACAAGCGGATCATCCTCCCCTTTACCGTAACGGATCTTGCCCACAAACATGGAGTGATGCCTCCCCGGGCACTGCTGTTCTTTGGCCCCCCTGGAACCGGCAAAACCCATTTCGTCCGGGCCATCGCCGGGATCCTGCATTGGTGGTATGTCGAGGTCAGTCCCAGCGACCTGATGGCCGATGGACAGGACCGGCTGGGCGCCAACCTGAAAAGGGTAATGGAAACCGTCAGCGATCTGGACAATGTCTTGCTCTTTATCGATGAGTTTGAGGAGATCGCCGGCAGCCGGGACCTGGCCTCCCGTATCGACAAGTCGATTACCAATGAATTTCTTAAACAAATCCCCTTCCTGAAAAAAAGGAATCGGAAAAATCTGCTCATCTGCGCGACCAATTACATCAGGCAGTTGGATGCGGCCCTGCTTAGGCCCGGCCGCTTTGACTGCATCATACCGGTGGGAGGGCTGGACGCCCAGGGCCGCCGGACCATCCTGGAGTATTATCTTTCCGGCTCTAATACAGGAGAGATAGAAATGGAAAAAATCATATCCATGCTCTCCATGTTCACTCCGGCGGATATCGAATATCTTATTCAACGTGTCAGGCAGGTGGCATTTGAAAGTGAATATGAGGAAAAAAAGAATTGCCTGGTCACCACCGAAACCTTCCTGAAAATTATTCCGGAAATATCACCGACCCTCACCCATGAAATTACGGAGGAGTTCGAACTGGACTGTGAAAAGTACAGCCGATTTTAAGCTCTCTTCCTCTGATCGGCGACCGCCGGAGGGCGGTTGGGTATCCAGGCTGGGCAGGCCTTTTCCGGTGCGGAGCTACCCTGAATTTTTGAACAAAGTGACCGGTGGTTTCAGTTGAGATTGCCGGGAAAACGACAAGAGCTCTATGTTGAGGTGTTCTGCGGATATTTTGTTGACAATAAATTGTTACGCCGAAAATTGCGCTTAATTAGTCGATCTTGAAAAAAGCCATTTTTAGGCGCAGAAGACCAGTCTCTTTCTGTGCCATTCCGGGACATTCACTCCGAGCATTTTCCTCAGCAAGAACAAAAGAAGAAAAAAAGAAAGCAGATCCCTCAGCTTTCTGAGGATTATCCTGATATTGTGGCCTGCACCACACAGCAGGGCATTGATTTTGTCCCCGATGCTGCCCTTGAGCCAGTTTCTTCCCAACTTGCCGTCTTCCTTCATGTGGCCGATGACCGGTTCCACCGCGCTGCGGCGCCGCAGCTCTTTTTTGATTGTCGGCGTTACGCCTCTGCGCTGACCGGAGATGAATACTGATGATGATTCTACACCATGACCACGATACCCTCGGTCAACATAGCAGCGCTCAGGGACAACACCGGTTACCCTCTCTACCTGCTCGAGCGCTCCTGCCAGCGTATGACCATCAAAAGGATTGCCCGGCAGGGCCTGCATGCCGACCACAAAATTGTCCCGACTGGTCGTGGCCACGCTCACCTTGACACCGAATTCGTATTTCTTGTGGATCTTGCCCTTGGCAATGCATTCAACTTCCGGCGCATGGATGCTGTACAGTTTGTTCTTGTCCTGCTTCTGCTGGGCAAGCATCCGTTCCGTCAGTTCAAGTTCTTCGTGGAATTCAGCATGCAGGTCAGGATCAGGCATAATTTTCCGCAGAATATCCCGGTACACCCGACCAAGATAGGTCTTCAGCCGCCGGATCTCTTTCTTGGCACGTTTGAATTGCCGGGCATGGGCGTATGATGCCGCTTTCCGCAGGGCCTTGGTCCCAAGGCGGGCATAACTCTGGCGGAGGGGGATATTGTGCTTCCCGGCCAGGCGCACCAGGCGTTCCCGACACCGATTGTATGAGCGTGAATCGGTGGGGTAGCGGATTGCCTTGGGCTGCACAGTGGTGTCGACATTGATTCGCTTCAGGCTCGAATCCTTCACCGCGCCACTGCGAAGACCAGCCTGCAAGGTTTCCGTCAGGATCTTCTCGCATCCCTCTTCCCCGATACGCTTGCGCCACCGGGACATGGACGAGGAATCCATGGAAAGACGGTGCTGGAAATAGGTCTCGCCGCAAAAATACTGCCAATACGGGTTTTCCACCCATTTGGCTACCACCGCTTCATCGGAGAGACCGTAGGCATGGCCAAGATAGGCCAGGCCGACCATAAGCCGGATAGGAATCCCGGGACGCCCTTTTTGGGCAGCATAAAAAGCGCCGAATTCTCGGTCAAAAGCATCCCAGTCGATGAGTCCGGCCAGTCGGTACAGTTCATGATTTCGATCAAGAATATTTTCCAGACGTTCCCGAAAAAGCTCCATCCGATTGTCGTCTTTTTTGCTCGAAGGCCGCATTTCAAATCACCAGAAAATTGAAGGTTACGTGCAGTATTTCTGCAATTTATGGTGATATGAATTTAACATATTAAATAATAATTTCAACATATTATGTGTTTTTCAGGGCCGACTAATTAATGCATATGTTTGATATAATAGAATTATTCAAGGATTCCTAATCCTGGTGCCGCAGGTTCGAATCCTGCCGGGGGCACCAAGCAATCAGGCGGTTATTAGCATATCAGATTGAAGGAGGTAATATATTTCCAGCCGCTGTTGCAGAGCCATATTATATGACGGTGCATCTGAAAGGACCTGCACTGCACTACTTTAGCCAAGTTTCTCCTTACTTCCTCTTTCTTTTTCTTCCGGCCAGATATCTTTTGAGTGCTTCATGTGATGAATACCAGAGGCGGCCTTCTTTATGCGCCTCAAGTTTCCCGGTACGAGCCAGGAGATTAAGGTATTTTGCAGAGAACCTGGAGTCATCGGCCAGTTCCTTCAGAGTGATGAACTTCTCTTTGGCTTTCCGGGATGGAGTCAATACATTCAGGTAGATGTCTAAACTGCGTTGAACCGACTGGGCAATAAACTTCACAAAAGGGGCTGGATCGCCCTTACCGGCTTCCGCCGGTAAGCGGTAATATCTTCTCCGGTCGTTTTTCAGAATCACGACAAGTGGATATCCTGTCCGCAGCAGAATAATATTCATCGCCAGACGGGTGGTCCACCCATTGCCATCATAGAAAGGATGGATATACACGAGACGGTGATGGAAAAGAGCTGCCCGTTCTATCGGATGCAGTTTGCGCCCCTCTTCTTTTGTCCATTTGATCAGCTCATGCATCAGCCTCGGCACCTCAATAGCTTCCGGCGGGGTATGGGAGGCTCCGCTGATAATGACATTGCTGTTTCGGTATTTGCCGGCCCACTCGTGATCTATATCGTGCATGACGATCCCGTTTAACTCCCTGATAACTTTTTCGCTTAATTGCGCCGGGGTTTTCCTGTCAGCCAGATCGAAAAGATATTCCAAGGCTTCCGTATGACCCTTAACTTCCAAGTGATCCTTGAGAGGTTTGCCCTTGATCGTCAATCCTTCGTTAATTACCAGAAAGGTTTCTTTCAATGTTAAGGCTGTTGCCCTCAATTGCATTGGAATTGTAGGTCATTTCCAGCTCAAATTTTGCCGGATTTCATGGACAAGAGCCGGTGGCAGGGGGTGTAACGAATTAAAACATCGGCCAGGACATTTTTATGATGCATCCGTTGCAGGACAGCTTCCGTTTTGGCAAATCAGGAGTAGGATTCAGGCGAATCCCATTTTCCTTTTGCAGTTCGGATCCTGCAGGCAGTTATATCCCATGGGAAGGTTTCACGGGGACAGTAATCCGGAAAGTAACACCCTTGTCAGTATTTTTCGTCACATGAACCGAACCGTCATGAGCATCCATAATTTTTTTGACTATTGACAGTCCAAGACCTGTGCCTTCTTTTTTTGTTGTCACAAAGGGATTAAAAATATCGTCGAGCAGATTTTTGGGAATTCCGCTGCCGCTGTCGGAAATTTCGATGATGATGTCAGTCCCCAGGTGTTGATTTTTAATAATCACTTCGCTTCCCCTGGGACTGGCCTCCAAGGCATTATTGACCAGATTGAGCAGCGCCTGCTGCAATCGGTTTTTATCATATTCGGCAACCGGTATGTCCTCCTGCAACTCCGTTCAGATCGTTACTCCGTGGCGCGCAGCCTTCTCACCGGAAACCATGACGATTTCTTTGATAAGATGATTGATCATCCCCTGTTGGTACTGGAGTTTCAGAGGTTTGGCAAAAGCCAGCATGTCGCCGACCAGGACTTCGAGCCTCTGAACCTGTTCAAAGGCAAAGTCAAGTTTCCTGACAAGGGTATCATCGGCAACTTTACGCTTCACCTGCTGGACAAAGCCGCCTATGGCCATCAGCGGGGTCTTCATATCATGGGCGATGCAGGAGATGGCCTTCCCCATGGCGGCAAGGCTTTCCGTTTCACGTAGTTGTTGTTGCCGTCGTAGTTCCCGTTCGCGCAGTAGACCTAAAAACAGACCGAAAA
>Ga0209164_1001165_pt1 | contig 37651 bp, 28 predicted proteins | sample MTBNYHSulfiMetaG_FD_187458 | JGI IMG/M metagenome (GOLD analysis project Ga0209164, IMG submission 187458) | Enrichment culture microbial communities from rom New York Harbor, USA that are MTBE-degrading - MTBE-NYH (New York Harbor Sulfidogenic)... | ecosystem: Environmental > Aquatic > Marine >... | reverse complement strand
TCCGCAACAGCGTGCTGTTCAACTTCGGCCATCGCACGTTCGACGGCAAGCCGAGCAGCGTGAATATCGTCAACAACTATTTCAAGCCGGGTCCCAACAGCAGCATCGATGTCTTCGCGAAGATCGACGACGCAGGCGCCTATCGTGAGATCCCGACAACCAGTTGGTATCTCTCTGGCAATGTCTGGGAGGGGAATGAGAAGATTAGCAAAAACAACGCCGCCGGCGCCAGAGGCGCGACGAAATGGCTCGTCGAAAAGCCCAACCCATTCGCCCCGGTCAAGACGGTTCCTGCAGGGGACGCATACAGGATGGTACTGGCGGATACCGGTGCGACACTTCCCAAACGAGACGCTGTGGACTGCCGCATTGTCGAGGAGGCCAGGACCGGAAAAACGACCTTCGGCAAGGGTGTCGTACTTGACCCTGACGATGTGGGGGGCTGGCCGAAGCTCAATTCCACCCCGGCACCCGCGGATAGCGACAGCGACGGCATGCCCGATGCATGGGAAAAGAAGCATGGCCTTGACCCATCCAACAAGGATGACGGCAACAAGATGAACCTCTCAGCCGACGGCTACACCAACTTGGAAATGTACCTCAACGAGCTCGCCGGCGACCCCGTCAAATGGGCGAAGTAGTCCTCCCGGTGGGGATCAGGCTGTACTTCGGTTTTCCAGGCGATTCTCGCGCAACCCTGCAGAGGCGGGCCGGAGGGTGTCCCCCCGTCAACAGTCAATTGGATGTTAAGACATTTATACAACTCCTGCGCAATCCCAGAAGGCACTCACTGGTGACAAAAACCAGGGGGTTGGACAGACGTCCGACCCCCTGCTAATCGTTCAATCGTCAGGAGTGCTTTATGTTTCTACCAGGAGCATTCTTCCGCTGGATTGCGGTTACAGTTCAGCCAGCTCTCGGCGAAGTCTTTCACGTCCAGCCAGTCAAGGGCACAGTCGCCATTGAGGTCCATCTCCGGGCATGGCGTGCCTCCAGTCTCAACCACACTGATATTGTCCGCATTTATGTACGTGTTTCCTGAACCTGCCCTGCCGCCGAGGTTGAACGCAATCACCATGTACGGCGCTGTGGCAGTGAAGATGCCACCTGCAGGAGGAGTGGTGCCATTGGGTGAATCGGTGATCGGCTCCCAGCCCCAGACGCCTGTAGTCGTATTCTGCAGGCCGGCACCATAGGCCTTCTTGTACATGATCGCCATTGAAGTCCACGCAGTCGGTGTCGTGCTAGTCTCGAAGCCAACGTAAAGCTCGGCCCAGTTGCGGAGTGTGCCGCCTGAGCCATCCGTGACCAGACCACGGATATCGCCCGACCATTCACCAGCCAGCACATATTGATGGCCCACGGTGACGGGTACACACTGGTAGAACCGGTGGTTGTTCGTTTGGACAGCGGCTTCTACCGACATAAGGGCTGAGCCTGCCGGGTTGCCTGCAGTCCCATCAAATGCGGCAGTCATTGTACCTGACGCGCCGGAGACATCCGCAAGCGTCCAGGACGAGATGCTCGTGGTGAAATCGCCGTTGGTAACAAGATTGACAGCCGTCCCGGATTCCGCGCCCCAGTCGCTGGCAAAGGTCGCATAGTCCATGAAATCAGCCCTGCAGTCGCCATTGAAGTCGTTCTCAACGGGGGCTGTGCACTCGTAGCGAATGGTTGTAGCCTCTGCTTCGTCAGACCAGCCTGTTTCATTGTGGTTGGAGCTCTTGTCGCGGGCTATTACACGATACGTATATGTCATGTTGTTCACAAGGCCGGTATCTGTATAGCTTGTGCTGTCCTGCCAGCCGGAGTCATGGTTCGGGTCGGTGATATTGGCAAAGAAATACTCAACGCCACTTACATCTGTCGCAGTCGTCGCCGTCATCGTGATAGTATCAATGCCGGTGGCTACTGGCGCGGATGCCCAAGTCATCGGATCGGGTGCAGGAGCCGTGGTATCGACTATCGGGGAAGCAGAGGCAACCCCGGACCAGCCGGTCTCGTTATGGTTGGGGCTCTTGTCGCGAGCCTTCACCTGGTAGCTGTACGTGACACCAAGGGTCAGGCCGGTGTCGGTATAGGTCGCGCTATCCTGCCAGCCGGAATCATGACCGCCGCCGGAAGTGCAATCGAAGAAGTATTCGACGCCGCTGTCATCCGTGGCCGTTGCGGCGACCATCGCTATGCTGGTCTCACTGGCTCCGTAGGGCGCCGTCGCCCAGGTCATCGGATCAGGTGTTGGGGGTGTCTCGTCCGGAATGGCTCCATATTCGCCAACCACGAACCGCCAGAGTCGGCCCGTCACAGTCCCAGAGCCCGTAACCTGGTCCACACGCCAGTAGTAAACGTACCCGGTGCCCAGAGTCCCCGGGTTGTAGGTCTGCCCGCTTGTGGTGTAAACCTGCGGAGGGGTGGGCGATGTGCCGAAGTACACGATATAGCTTGTTGCGGATGGCCCTTTTGTCCATTTCAGGGTCGGGGTCGTGCTTATCTTCACTGCTCCGTTACCGGGGATAGGCATCAGGCTGATCTCCCCGTAGGCAGCTGCCGGCCCGACACTGGCTTGTACGACAGATTGGACACTGCTGGCAGTGTCCAATGTGAAATCGTATAGGTAATAATCATTCACGCTAAAACTGATGCCGTCAGGTTGGATCTTCCCTGTGCAATTGATGAAGACGTTGCCGACCGATTGGCAATGTCCCCAATAGGGGCTGAGTGGATCAGTCACATAACACTGAAGGATTGGATCGTTTGTGTTGATAAAGTAGTTCCGCTCGGCTAATACACGGCAGTCAGAATGGACCCCGATGCAGTAACTGCCGTTGTTGTTGCAGAGATTATTGAACACATGAACTTTTCCGTAACCCACTCGCGGATTGCGCTGGTTCGTTCCGTTGTACCAGTTATGGTGAAGCGTCGTGTTGAGCTTGCCCACGTCCTCGGGATGATCCGTGCCGCTGTTGATCAGCATGCACTTATCATGATTTGAGAAGCGAGTCCATGAAACCGTAATATAATCCGTCGCTCTCGTAATGTCGATCAATCCATCGCCGCAGGCGTAAACATCGCAGTGGTCGATCCATATGTGATGACTATACCGCGTCGCAATGGCGTCCACCGCGCCGGTTATTTTGAGATTTCGGATTATGATGTTCGACTTGGTATTTATGTCCAAACCTACCCCGGAGAGAGTCGTGCCAGACCCCTGCCCCAGAATGGTCTTGTTTGAATTCACACTAACCGTTCCACTGCCGGTTATCGTTCCGGATACCAGGATTACCAGTGGATCGGAACTGCCGGCATAGCTGGATAACTGGCTCAACGTTGTCGCCGTGACCACATTGCCATTACCGCCGCCGATGGTACCTTCCACACCATTAGCCGGGACAACTGCCCAGCCCATCGGCTCACTGGCAGCAGCCGTCCCAACGTGCATCAGGCAGCTTGCCACCACAAGCAGAACCAGCACAATGCGAACCGCGGTTCCTGCATTGGCTGTATGCCCGACAGAAAGCTGGCTTCTGACGGACGAAATCGCGTTGGTCAATGTGTTCGAAAAATACGACATGGAACCTCCGACATACTGAAGTGTGAGTACCAGTGCAAATGCCCGAATGCTGTCAGAAATCATCCTGCTCTCCGAGTATACAGACCACAACCATTCGAGTCTGTCGGATTGGCATCAGTCCATCACTGACGTGCAATCACTGAAAACGGTTAACTACATCATTTATATAGATTAACGTTTTCATGTCCTCCGAACAAGAAGCCTTTGCGCAGGGATTTGACGCTATTGCGCAAACTTCCCGAATTGCCCGCGCTGTTGCGGTATACTATTGCGTCTTCAGCAAGGTCGATGGTGTTTCAATGGCAATTAGAACGAAAGGAAGAAGCATGAGAAAGATTGCACTCTTTACAGTCTTCGTACTGACTATAACTCTCACAGGAAGATGCATGGCGGAGGATAAGATACAGAATACATCTGACCGGACAACGGTGGACAGCGGCAGACTGCCCGCCTTCCCAACAGCCGAAGGCTATGGCCGCCTTGCCAAAGGCGGCAGAGGCGGACGTGTCATAGAAGTCACCAACCTAAATGACAACGGCCCGGGCAGCTTCCGAGAGGCTGTCGAAGCCTCCGGACCACGAACGGTCGTCTTCAACGTCTCAGGCATCATAACCCTCGAGAAGCCCATAACTGTCAGGAATGGCGACCTCACCGTGGCAGCTCAGACCGCGCCGGGCAAAGGCATTTGCCTCAGAAGTCACACGTTCTCACTCAAGAACGCACAGGACGTCGTGGTGCGTTTTCTCAGATTGCGCCTTGGCGCGGGCAAAACGCAGGACGGCATGTCTGCTCCGCGCTGTGACAACGTGATCTTTGACCATTGTTCGATAAGCTGGACACTGGACGAGGCGTTCAGTGCCCATCCCACCGGCAACCTCACCCTGCAGCGAACGATCATTTCCGAGGCACTGAATCTGGCTGGACACAGCAGCTATCCAGCCGGCGCACAGCACGGTTTCGCAGCGAGCGTATCCGGCGATATCGGCAGCTTCCATCACAACCTTATCGCCCACTGCGCCGGAAGGAACTGGAGCATGGCCGGGACCCTCAAGGACGACACAGTCCATGGCAAGCTGGATATCACCAACAACGTGGTCTACAACTGGAAACACCGCACGACCGACGGCGAGATCAACATGGTCAACTTCGTGAACAACTACTACAAGCCCGGCCCTGCCAGCACCAAACATGTGGCAATGGCCTGCACTTTCAGCGGATGGGCTGGCAAGCAGCTCTATTACCTCTCCGGCAACGTAATGCCCGGATACTTCAAGGCCGACGAGGTCTCAAAGAGCTACGCCACCGAGGGCCGTGCCAATCCCCCGACCGACTATAAGTATATCGTTTCCGAGCCGGTCTTCCCCTCCTATGTCAACACCCAGACAGCCGAAGATGCCTACAAGGACGTGCTCGCCAACGTCGGGGCCAATGTCCCGATGCTTGATGACCACGACAAGCGGATCATCAAAGAGACACGTGAGGGCACATATACATACAAGGGTAGCAAGACCGGTCTTCCGGGACATATCGACCACCAGGATGACGCCGGCGGATATGAGGATTATCCAGAGGTCGCCAGGCCCGCTGACTGGGATACCGACCATGACGGCATGCCCGATGCGTGGGAAAAGAAGCATGGCCTTGACCCCTCCAACAAGGACGATGGCAACAAGATGAATCTCTCAGCCGACGGCTACACAAATCTGGAAATGTACCTCAACGAGCTCGCCCGCGACCCCGTCAAATGGGCGAAGTAGTCCTCCCGGGGGGATCAGGCTGTACTTCCGTTTTCCAGGTGATTCTCGCGCAACCCTGCAGAGGCGGGCCGGAGGGTGTCCCCCCGCCAACAGCCAATTGGATGTAAGCTCTTGGCGACAAAAGGTTTATGAATCCCACCCCAACTGCAAAGTGTATGCTCTCTGCATAGTTTTTCTCCTAAGTAACTCAAGACTCGGTACTTAGAACTCAACACTCCCCGGAGAATTGTCACTCTTGCCATGCGCTTTTGCGTCACTGGGACATTTTTCCCCGCCTTTGCGCAGCGGTTGCCCCGGAATAGAACAAGCAAGGCTCACACTAAGTGAGCCTTGCTTGTTCTTCAGGACTGCCGGTCCCGACGTGCGCCGGGAAGGGACTTTTCAGTACCACCTCCTTACCGGCACCAGAAATATCTCCAGCGGCCTGGCTGCCGCTAGCCTTTCTTCTGCTTCATCTCTTCGATATACTTGGCGACCGCATCCTTGGCGCCTAGCCCGATAGCCAGCGCCGCCGCAAACACAACTCCCGCAAGGATGATATTGAACGTCGTCGCCACCAGCATCGATGCGATATCGAGCTCCGTCAGCGCTACCGCCGCCGCGAATACAATGATCACCCAGCGGCATATCCCAGCCAGCACATCCGGCTTGGGAACATTGGCATTGGCTGCCGTAAGGCGTACTATTCCTGCGACGAAACTCGCCAGGAAAAGCCCAACAACCAGAGCAAGCAGCGCACCTATGACCCTCGGCACATACAGGAATATGCTCTCAAGCACATCCGACGCCCTCGGCAGACCAAGCGCATTGACCGTCATAACAAACACCATGATCATGATCAGCCAATACACCAGCCCGCTTACAACTTCCCTGGCAGTGGTTTTCATGCCGCCCTTCTCAAGTACTCCTGATATGCCGGCTTTCTCCGCAAGAGAATCAAAGCGGACCACCTTCAGAAGCTCATCGACAAGGCGTCTGATCACTTTCGCCACGATCCAGCCGATGATCAGGATGATCAGCGCCCCCAGAAGGGTCGGCAGGAAGCCGATGACCTTGGTCAGCATCTCGCGGACAGGGTCGACCACCAAGCTCGTCCATGCCGATGCTTCCTCGGTCGTTACTATTACTCCTTCGGTCGCCATTTCGGATACCTCCAATACAACTGTTAGTAATGCTCACATCTCAATGCCCGCTGCCCTGCGCCGTTGGCGCAACGCCGCACAAGTCCGTTCACACAACGATTCTGAAGTGTACTACCTGAAGCTGCCCCGCCTGAACCGGCTTTGTGAAATGCCGCCATCCTGCGGAGCCAACTCGCCTTACTGCCTGACCTTCTTTTCATCACAGCCGCTCCGCTGCCGCAGACTTGCTCGTCATACAGGTGCTAAAGCTATTATCGGGCGAATGCAGCCAGAATGTTTAGACTTTCATGCCTGACCCAACAGCCATGTCGATTATTATTGTCTATAACTCCACAATCGTGCTCCATTCCTGGGCAGCGGTAGAAGGGACAAAGCATCTTGTGGCTGGCTGACACCTCGGCTATAATCGCCTTGCACTCGGTCGCCACGACCGCAAGACCGGTTTGACTCTCAGAACGCAGCAGTAGCCAGGAACAGCTATGGTAGATTACCTCTATGATGTATGTATTGTCGGAGGATTGGGGCATGTCGGCTTGCCGCTGGGCATCTCCTTCGCCAAGGCGGGCAGGAAGGTCGTTCTCTATGACCTCAACGACCGGACCGCCGGTATGGTTAATGCCGGCACGATGCCCTTCACGGAAAACGGCGCCGAACCTATGCTGCGCGAGGTCATCGGCAAGACGCTTTTCACCACAGCCGACAGGCAGTCTGTACCTAAGAGCCGTTTCGTCATACTGGCCATCGGGACGCCTGTCGACGAGCATCTCAATCCCGAGTTTGGCTTGTTCATGAAGCTGGTCCGCGAGCTCGCCCCACTCATGAACGACGACCAGCACCTCATAATAAGAAGCACTGTCTTTCCCGGCACCACGGAGAGAGTGCGCGACTTCTTCCGAGCTGCTGGCCGCAAGACTAAGGTCTCATTTTGTCCCGAGAGGATCGCCGAGGGCAAGGCCATCGAGGAGCTCAAGAGCCTTCCTCAGATCGTCGCCTCCTTTGACGAAGATTCGCGCCAGGAGGCCAGGGGTCTCTTCTCACAACTTACCGCCCAGATAATTGCCCTCGAACCGAAGGAGGCCGAGCTGGCAAAGCTCTTCACAAATGTATGGCGCTACATCCAGTTCGCCGTATCCAATCAGTTCTACCAGATAGCCACCCAGAGCGGCCTGGACTTCTACAAAATCTACGACGCCGCAACGCACAACTATCCAAGGATCAGAGGTCTGCCGCGGGCCGGCTTCGCTGCGGGGCCGTGCCTTTTCAAGGACACGATGCAGCTGGCTGCTTACAGCGGCAACAGTTTCTTTCTCGGTCACGCCGCAATGCTCATAAATGAGGGATTGCCGGGTTTCATGGTCCAGAGGCTGAAGGAGAAGTACCCGCTCAAGGATATGACCGTGGGAATACTTGGAATGGCCTTCAAGGGCGATAGCGACGACCCGCGGGAGTCATTGTCATACAAGCTGAAGAAGACTCTTGAGGTAGAAGCAGCCAAAGTCCTCTGTACCGACCCCTTCATAGAGGATGAGGCGTTCGTTCCGCTGGAGCACATCCTGGAAAACGCAGATATGGTCGTCGTGGGCGCGCCTCATTCGGCATACAAAAGCCTTCGGTTCAGTCCCGTGACGATCGTTATAGATGTCTGGAATTTCTTCGGTAATGGAGGCGCAATATGAAAGTACTTGTCACAGGCTCTGCCGGCTTCATAGGCGGATACCTGGTTCAGGAGCTCCTGGATAAGGGTTATGACGTTGTTGGCATCGACAACTACTCGAAATACGGCAAGGTAGAGAAAAGCTACGACACCCACCCTAACTACTGCTTTGTCGAGGGTGACGCCAAGGATGTCGACCTGATGAAGCAGCTCCTTACCGATTGCGACCAGATCGTCGCCCTGGCTGCCATCATCGGTGGCATAACGCTCTTTCACGAGCTCGCGTACGACCTCCTGGCGGAGAACGAGCGGATCATCGCATCGACCTTCGACGCATCGATCTGGGCCTTCAAGAACAAGAAGCTCAGGAAGATTAATGTCGTCTCCTCTTCGATGGTCTTTGAGAGCACATCGACCTACCCGACGCCCGAGGGTGAGCAGCTCAAGTGCCCGCCGCCGCTGTCCACGTACGGCTTCCAGAAGCTGGCGTGCGAATATTTCGCCAAGGGTGCACACGAGCAGTACGGCCTTCCGTATACGATAATCCGTCCCTTCAATGCCGTTGGCATCGGCGAAAAACGCGCGAAGATGGAGAAGGAGGTGCTCTCCGGCAACATCCGCCTGGCGATGAGTCACGTCGTGCCGGACCTCGTCCAGAAGGTGCTGAAAGGGCAGGAACCTCTGCATATCCTCGGTAAGGGCAACCAGATACGGCATTACACCTATGCAGGCGATCTCGCAGAGGGTATACGTATCTGCATGGAGAGTCCCAAAGCGCTCAATGACGATTTCAACATCTCCACGCCCGTCTCGACGACTGTGCTTGAGCTGGCGGAGATGATCTGGAAGAAGATCAACAAAGACAAGCCCTTCAGATATGTCTCTGACAAGCCGTTCACTTATGATGTGCAGAAGCGCATCCCGGCCACCGACAAAGCCAGGAATACACTGGGTATTGAGACAAAAACCACGCTCGACCAGGCCCTCGATGAGATAATCCCCTGGATAAGCGAACAGATACGGCTGGGAGGATTCTGATTTGCCCGAAGTCCTGGGGATCATCGTCCCTGTATATAACGAGGCGGAAAACATCCGAGCGACGCTCTCGGCCATTGAGCAGAAGGTGCACACACCTCACAGCATATTCATCGTCTATGACTTCGATGAGGATACCACCCTCCCTGTCGCTCGCGAGTTGCAGCAGGCGGGTATGCCTATCGAGCTGCTCAGGAACCCAGTCCGCGGTGTCGTCAATGCAATAAGAACCGGGCTTACCACGGCAGGCGGTGACTATCTGCTGGTTACAATGGCCGACATGTCTGACGATTATGACGTCGTCGATGGAATGTGCGAGCTGATGTCACAGGGGTATGACCTTGTCTGCGGTTCACGATATGCCAGGGGTGGCCGACAGATAGGCGGCCCGCCCGTAAAGAAGGCTATCTCGCGACTTGTCGGCCTCAGCCTGAGATTCCTTACCCGGCTGCCGACCTGTGACGTCACCAACAGCTTCAAGCTATATCGCAAGAGCATGCTTGAAGCTCTCAGCGTGGAGAGCGACGGCGGTTTCGAGATTGGCATGGAGCTGGTGGTCAAGGCGCATTTCGCCGGGTATAAGGTCACCGAGATACCGTGCACCTGGACCGACAGGACCGAAGGCCAATCCAGGTTTAGGATAATGAAATGGGCGCCCAAGTATCTCAGATGGTATTTCTACGCGATAGGCAAAGCGTGGCACCTTGCGTGAGATGACCGCCTGAATGGAGTAACAGCGTGTTGAAACCCTACGAGAGAAAAACGATCATTGCAGCCACGGTATTGGCTGCGCCGCTATTCATCGTCTACGCCATCTTTCACTTCGGCTCGCACGTCCCTTTCTGGGACCAGTGGGAGCTTGTGCCTCTCCTTCAGAAGCTGCACAATCATAACCTCGATATTGCAGACCTGTGGGCACAGCACAATGAGCACCGCATCATTATCCCTCAGGCTGCGATGCTGCTGATGGCCCACCTCACCGGCTGGAACATCTATTGTGAGCTGATTGTGAACTTCATCCTTGCCGCTGCCATCCTGGCCTTTCTCTACTCGCTGCTCAGGAGCACCCTTGGCACGCCGCTGCCTGTCTGGCTCATCGCGGTCTTTTCGGTCGTCGTCTTCTCGCCGGTCCAGTGGGAGAACTGGATATGGGGCTGGCAGATACAGATATTCATGAACGTTCTAGCCGTCGTTGTGGCTGTCTGGGCGCTCGCCCGGTGGCCAGGCACACTCAAAGGACTGCTCATCGCGATTGCCGCCACCGTGGTCGCCAGCTATTCTTTCAGCAACGGCCTTTTTGCGTGGGTCGTCATCGGCCTGCTGCTCGTCACCCAGACGCCGCGCAGATGGGGGCACTTATCTCTCTGGGTTGCTGCCGCTGCACTCACGATAGGCTCCTTTCTGTGGGGTTACGTCAAGCCATCCCATCACCCGCCCTTGTCCGTATGCCTTCATTATCCCCTGCGATTCCTTCAGTATATCCTGTTCTACATCGGCGCTCCCCTCGGCGCCGGCTCACGCGATCTCATCATCACTTCAGGCATTATTCTGATCATAACGGGCGTAGTTACGTGTTTCCTTGTGTTGCGCCACGACAGAAAGAATCTCGCAGCCCTGTTGCCATGGCTGGCTCTGGCAGGTTATGTCTTTGTAAGCGCCGCTGTCACGGGTGTCGGCCGGTTGGGATTCGGGCCATCGCAGGCAGTCTCATCACGCTACACGACGTTCTCTATGCTGTTCGTCCTGGCCGTCGTGACCTGCTATGCCAAATGGCTCGAGATCAAATGGAAAAACAGGAAACGAAACGCGCCTGCCCTCGTAGGTCTGACTGTCTTCCTCCTGGTTCTGCTGGGCATCGCCTCCTTCCGTGATTACAGGTACGGCATAGCATGCATGACCAACAGAAAGCAGCAGCTGGATGTCTGCTGGTCCCGCCTGAAGGATTTCCCCGATACACCCGACCAGTATCTCATCCTTGTGTACCCCCATGCCGATATCGTTCGACCGCGCGTGCAGACGCTTCGTGAACTCGGCATCATCCTTCCGCCGCTTCAGGAAACCTCACAGCCGGACAAATGAGCCCAGCACAGACTTCCCAAGCCCCCTGTATGTCTCATCGAATACAAGCTCTGTGGCCTTGGACAAGTCCATCTCATCCGTGCACTGAACTTCATGCGGATAGACCCTCATTGCCGCTCCTCGCTTCGCATAGACCGGCATGCGCCTAAGCGGAACTTTCACGCCGCGCAGCCACTTCCCGCCCTTGAGCTTCCTGCCCGTCCAGAAGTCGACCCATTCTCCCGCAGGCAGGTATATGTCACGCACACCTTCGTCATTCATAATGGGTGCAACGAGCAGGGAATCGCCAAAGCGGTATTGGTCGTCGATGTGCCAGCATGTTGCATCGCGCTCGTGGTCCAGCGCCAGCGCCCGCAGTATCGGATAGCCCGTCCGGGTCGCCTTTCTGCCCTCTTCCACGATATACGGGATCAGCGCATATCGCAGCTTCAGCCATTCCCGAACGACGCCGGCTATCTTCGGGTACTCGTATGGTTCTCGCGGCGTCGTGCCATGATAGCGCAGGTGAGAGCTGAAAACACCGAACTGCGTCCAGCGCACATAGACCTTATCCGTCGGCCAGGTGCTCATGAAATCAGGCACACCATGGAACCCTGGCACATCGTGACTCCAGTAGCCGAAACCCGAAAGCCCGAAATGCAGCCCGCCGCGCAGCGAGCCAGCCATCCCATCCCATGAGCTTGCCGCATCACCACCCCAGTGCACAGGATACCTCTGGCATCCGGCCCAGGCCGCTCTCGCCCAGTTGATACCTTGGCCGGTCACTTCCCTTGTTATCTCATATGCCGCCTTCTGATAGAGCAGCGCATAGAGATTATGAAGCTTCTCAGCAGGCATCCTGTATTCCCCGTCAAGCCCTATCTCTTCGCCGAAATCGGTCTTGATGGCTGCCGCGCCCATCTTCAGCAGCCTGGCAAGCAGACCCTGGTACCACTTGACAGCTGCCGAATTCGAGAAGTCTATAGCGCCCGTGAATTCCTGCTGCGAGAAATCAGACGCTGTCGACTTCGCTACTCCGCCCCTCTTTGGTGCAACATATCGATTCGCTATCGCCTCATCGCGCATCTTCGCCTGTTTGCTGACATTCGGATTCTGCCAGAGGCTTATTCGATAGCCCATTTTCTTCATCTCCGCCATGAAACCAGCCGGGTCAGGGAACCTCTCAGGGCTGAATTCCCACTCGCATATCCAGTTCTTCACGAACCAGCCCGTATCGATATGCAGCACATCGCACGGGAACCTCCCCTCGCGCAGCCTGCGTCCTATCTCCCTCACCTCGTCCGCCGAGAAATACGTCATCCTGCTCATCCACGTCCCCAGCGTCCACAGCGGCACTTCCGGCGGAAAGCCCGTGATCCTGCGGTAGTTGTAAAGCACTCGCTCCACACTTGCTCCGCCTATCACGAAAAGGTCAAGCGATGGCTCCTCCACCAGCCCCTGCGCCGCCCGCGTACTGACGTCGCCAAGCGATAGCCTCATATGTGCCGATGAATGCACAAATACCCCATACGGCCTGCTCGATACATAGAACGGCACATTCTTGTACGCGCGTCGATTGTTGACACCAAGTGCATCCTTGTTCTCGAGTCTGAACGTTCTTCCTGCAAGGTCCATCTTCGCGAACCGCTCGCCAGTCCCCGCGAAGCTCTCGTTCGCATCGGCGCGAAAGGACCAGGCGACTCTGTCGGCCTTTCCGCCGCGCTCGACATATGCAAGCGAGAACGATTCATGTTTGCTCGGCGTGAATCCATCATATGCCATAAGTGACACGCTGGTCCTGCCGTCCGGCAGAACCTCAAGCCTCAGCATCTCGCCAGGCCCCGCCATCTCCATCCCGCTGGGCCAGGGCTTTGTCTTTTCCTCGGCTGTCGTCACCCTCGCCCGCACCACTCCCGACTCATCCACAACATCCCACCCTCGCTTCGTCTGCTTCGCCGAAAGCATCTCCCGCCTCATCGTCGCGTGCCACTCCAGCATAGGGCTGTCTTCCTGGATCTCACCCTCGAATGCTATCGAAAGCCTTACCGCGCCCCCGCCATACGCCCTTATCCTGAGCTCGTATCGCTTGCGCGCCACTGACTCATCGGGCGCGACCTTCGAACTCCTCGCCTGTGCCTGGAACGGGATAGCAACAAATACCTCGCCGCTCTGCTCGCGGACGCCTGTCGGCCTGCACGCCCTCCATATCACATCCCCCGCCGCAGCCGGCAGGTCCATATCCAGCATATCCATCATGAAATCATTCGCCTGTTTCATACCACGACTTTCCACTTCTTATGATTAAGCCATCTCCGCCGCAGCATATGCGCAGCCATCTTCGGCTGCCTGTCTCGCGTGAAAACGCCCTTCTTGTTACCCATCACGCGCATCACACCCTGCTTCGTCTGGAAATCGGCGAAGTTCCACACGTGTTCGCCGATCACAAAATCCAGCTTGTCGAGCGCCTTGTGATACGCCTCCAGCATCGCGCACTGGTACTCCTCCGTGAACATCACAGGTGGCTCCGAATGCATCCCCAGTATCGTATCCGCGCCATATTCGGTCATGAACACGGGCCTCCTGAACCTCTTGTACCACCTGCGGCAATCATTCTCCACCTGCGACTCCACAAGCTCGAGCCGCCCGTTGTCGCTATACCACGAAAAATACCTGTTCACGCCTATAACATCGAACATTCCAGCCACTCGCGTCTTATCCCATCCAGCACATTCCACCATCATCACCGGCCGCGTAGGATCGAGCTTGCGTGTCTCCTTCAGTACCCGCCCGAAGTACTTGTCTGCACCCGGCTCCTCCGTCTTCGCCTCGTTCGCTACACTCCACATTACCACACACGCATGATTCTTGTCACGTGCTATCACTTCTTTCATCACATCGCAGTGATGCTTCAGTGTCTCATCAGTGATCAATCCGCCGAAAAGAGCTTCTTTCTCGCCGCCCCAGAAACGCATCCCCACGCCCGGCGCCTCATCTATCACGACTATCCCATACCTATCCGCAAGCTGCATTATCTCTTCCGAATATGGATAGTGGCTCGTGCGGAAACTGTTGGCTCCTATCCACCTCAGAAGATTGAAGTCTTTCACGTTCGTCACATTGTCATGTCCCTTTCCGCGCAGCGCTGCATCTTCATGCTTGCCGAACCCGCGGAAGTAGAAAGGCTTACCGTTTATCAGAAACTGCCTGCCCTTGACCTTCACCGTCCTTATCCCCACCGGCAGCCTGTAGATGTCGACGAGCGCACCCTTCTTATCCAGCCCCCTGATTTCAAGCGTATACAGATATGCCTTCCCTGGCTGCCATAGCTTCGCATTCTTTACCCTCAGAACGCCTTCTGCCCCTGCACCCTCCGCCACGCATCGCCCGCTTTCGTCTACAAGACGCACTTTCACCAACATCCTGCCGCACACCTGGATATCGTAGCGCACCACGCCATCTTTGCCTTTGATATCCGTCACCGTCACAATGTCATCAACATAGCTCTTCGGCGTCACCAAAAGCCGAACTGGCCGATGAATCCCGGAGTAGTTGAAGAAATCGAACAGATACTCCTGCGTCATGTAGCCTTTCGGATGCAGGTCGTCCTTGTGCTCCTTGATGAAGCCTGGCGGCAGCGTCGTCCAGTCCAGCCGGTTATCGACGGCTATCGTAACCCTGTTGGCGCCCCCACAGTTCAGCACATGCGTTACCTCACCTTCGAACGGCAGGTACCCCCCTTTGTGCTCAGCTACTGACTCCCCATTCACCCATACCTTCGCCTTGTGGGCAGCGCTTCCCACCCGCAGGACGACCCTCATACCCTCCCACGCGGCAGCCGCGAAGAACTCCCGCTCATACCACACCCATCCAATGTGGTCGCGAATCGCCGCATCTTCCGTCATATCATTATAGCTCGCCGGCACCGGCATCAGCATTGCATCGGGCAGACCGGTCCTGAACCATTTTCTCCGGAAACCCTCTTCCTTGGCATCCAGCCTGAATCGCCAGATACCACAGAGTACCTTGACTTGCCGCGTTTCGCTGTCTATCGGATAGAGCATACGGAATCGCCTCCGGTTGTAACCCGAACCGTCTTCGCAGCCGGCTACTCTATTCGCTGCGCAGGATTCTGTCCACTGTTTCTTGACTTGTCGCCGCCGCCCCATATCATAGTGACCATCCTTATGGAGGCATAATAATGAAAGCCATCGCATTCAACGGTAGCGCTCGCAAAGACGGCAACACGGCCATTCTAATCAAGACAGTCTTTTCAGAGCTTGAGAAGGAAGGTATAGAGACCGAGCTTATCCAGTTGGCCGGCACTCATATCCACGGCTGCATCGCCTGTGGCCAGTGTATGAAGCGCAAAGACCGCCGCTGCGCCGTCACCGCCGACCCGATGAATGAGTACATCGCGAAGATGGACGCCGCCCAGGCCATTATCATCGGCTCCCCTGTTTACTTCGGCAACGTCACCACCGAGACCAAGGCCCTCATCGACCGCTCCGGCTATGTGGCTCGCGCCAATGACTTCATGTTCAGAAGGAAAATTGGTGCCCCCGTCATCGCCGTCCGCCGAGGTGGCGAAACCGCCGTCTTCGACGCCATCAATCGCTACTTCTTCCTTGAGCAGATGATAGTGGCTGGCTCATCCTACTGGAATTTCGCCTTCGGTCGGGCAGCCGGAGAGGTGGAGCGCGATTCAGAAGGCATGGAGACAATGCACATCCTCGGGCAGAACATCGCCTGGCTGCTCAAAAAGCTCCACTCCTGACTTTAGTGGCACGGCCGTCCCGACCGCATCTTCCTAGGGGCACAATATGTTGTGCCCGTTTTCCGCCTTCTCTTGCAGGGTGCGATTTGCCGCACCATCTTCCTCGATTCACCCCAGCCTTACGCAATAGCCTTGCCGCAATTGTCGCAGAACTTCGCGCCCGCATCATTCATTTCCTTGCACGCCGGGCAGACCTTGCTCTTGCCGACCGCTGCTCCGCACTCGCTGCAGAATTTCGCGTCCGCATCGTTTGTCTTGCCACACTTGGGACACTTCAGCTGGGTATCAGGTGTCATCCCCAATCCCTCTCCGACAGCCCGCGCTATCGTTCGAACCCCATCTTGCGTGCCCTCAGCCATATAGTTAACTACATCCTTCTGCACCGGCATTGTTTCGCCGGCTGCATACCGCTGCACCTTCCCCATGAATCCGAACTGGCACATAACTGCGCCAACAAATATCAGAGGCAGCCCGATGAACCCCAGCGGGAAGAGATACGGTATCGATCGCGTGACCATCGCGAACATGAAACTCAGGAACGCCAGACCCGTAAATATCAGCCCGCAGACCAGTATCACTACCCCCGCGACGCGCAACGTATTTCGTTTGGTGTCATGCCCTGGGTCTATCTTGCCTTCTTCGCCCATTGTCTTGCTCCACTATATGGACCCCTTTTCACTCTTTGCTCATACGCGCAATGGGATTCTATATGACGAGTCCTTGTCTGGCAACTGCTTTCTGTGGAGCCCTCCATCCTCCTCTTGCTCGCTTGTCTCTGGGCGCCTGTACTACCCCTGAGTCCAGTACTGCAGCATGATCGCATAGTCGACGAAGTTCACGCTTCCGCTCAGGTCGATGTCCGTCAGCACTCCGGCCTTAAGCCAGTCCTCCGCCGTCTTCTCGACATCGAACCAGTCAACAATGTTATCACCAGTCGTGTCACCCGCCTCGAAGGCCCCAAGGTCAGGCGCTGTGCCGGCATACGGTACGCCTGCATCCATCCCTGCATCTATAGCGTTGCTCGTCTGTGCTAGCCGCAGCGTCCACACAAGCGGCAGACCCCAGTCCGCCTCCCGCCACCCTTCCAGTGCAGACGTATCGAGACTCGCAAAGTCCGCCGTTGTCAGACTTACCCCGGGTGGTGTCTGCCAACTGTTGTACTCCTGTGTCACCTGCGTGCTGATCGAATCTCCGCTGACCGGCTGGAACGATATGTTGTTCCGCAGAATGTCTGTGACCATGTTTGTGCCATTGGTCATGCTGAAATTCCGGTCGTTGTTGAAAGCTGTGCAGTTCGTGATAGTAATACCGCCGTTCGTATTCCCGTTGAGGTCGAAGCCGTTATGCGGGTGATCCCACGCAACGCACCTGACGAGCGTATGTGCGCCGTCCAGCTGGCCTAGTTTGAAGCAGTTGCCGTCGCCGGCGAATGTCGAACCTACGCCCCAGATATCCACACCGTTGTCCCAGCCCCAGCAGTCTTCAAGATAAACGCCGCTGCCTGCGTGCCACATATCATACCCGTCATCCGAGTTGCTCCACGAGCGGCAGCCGATGAATCTGTTACCGACACTCACATAGAACTTCGCCGCGAAGCCGTCTGCATTCTCACCCTTCGTCGCCGAGTCAAAGTTTTCGTATGCGTCGCAATTGATCACCGTGTTGTAGCTCGGCCCTATCGTACCGGCAACATCCGTCCCCGCGATACTTATCCCCATGTTCCCATTAGCGTAAGCTATGCAATTCTCGATTGTGTTATGCTGAACCGTGGACGCGCTCTTTATCCGTATCCCGCCGCTCCCCGCATGCTGTATCTGCAGCCCTTTGATATGCCACCAGGCGCCTGAGATCTGCATCCCCGCATTACTGGCTGAGTCGCCCGTGAAGTCCAGTACCGGCAACTCCCCCGGTACCGCCCATATCCGGAAGGGAGCCGCCTCGGTTCCTATCGCTGATGGGCTTATTCTCGTCTGACCTGAATACAGACCCCCATGTACCCACACCGTATCGCCAGCCGCCATCTGACTCACCGCATACTTGACCGTTGCCCATGGCTCTTCCGCTGTTCCTGGATTCGAATCGCTCCCCGTCGTTGCCACGTAATACTCTGCGCCCAAAGCCTGAATCGCCACAAACGCCGTCACCACGGCTGCGACCAGATACCTTTTCATCATACCATGCTCCTTTTCAGCATCTGTCGTCCCAGACCTACTATAGCATATTCCGAACGCAGCACCAAAGCCGCGAATTGAGCTGGCACTTTCCTGCTGCCGATTTCCTGCTTTGTGGCTTCAAAATCCGCTTTTCAGACTTGCATTTTTCGGGGCATCGGCTAATCTGTGTTGTCAACCCGTGCTGAATGAAGGATAAGCCGAATGACTGCTAGACCCGATATCACAGTCGCTGCCGATTCAACCGGTGATTTCACCACCATCCAGGCCGCCCTGGATTCCATTCCAGAGGGCAACAACTCACGAAAAACCGTCCTGGTCAAGCGCGGCAGCTATCCCTCACGCATCAAGATAACTAGGAGCTTCGTTACACTTCTCGGCGAGGACCGTAAGGACACTCGCATCGAGTACGCTCTCCGGTCCGAGGATTTCGAAAAATCGCCCGACAATATCGGCCGTGCCGTCGTCAATATCGAAGCCTCCGACGTCATCATCAGGAATCTCACCATCGAGAACACCCAGCCGCAGACCGGCCCACACGCATTTGCCATCCATGGCGAAACACTTGACCGTCTGATTGTCTGCGACTGCGATCTGCTTTCCGTCGGCGCTGATACCTTTGCCCCGTGGAACAAACAGGGCATGTCGTACCTGAAAAACTGCAGCATCAAGGGTGGCGTTGACTTCGTCTGTCCGCGGGGCTGGTGTTATATGGAAGATTGCTCGCTTTTCGAGGTCATCCGCCACGCAGCCCTCTGGCACGACGGCAGTGGCAACCAGTCGCAGAAATTCGTCATACGCAACTGCACATTCGATGGCGTCAAGGATTTCTTCCTCGGCCGCCGCCACCACGACGCGCAGTTCTACCTCATCGACTGCACCTTCTCCGACAACATGAGCGACGAATACATCTTCCGCCAGACATACCCCTATGAGCCGCTGCAGAACGGCATCAACCTCTGGGGCGATCGTGCGTACTATTTCAACTGCCACCGCTCAGCTGGCGATTACCCGTGGCACAAGAACAATCTGAGGACCGCCCCCGGCTCGCCAAAATCGGAAGACGTCACACCGGAGTGGGCCTTCAACGGAAAATGGAACCCCGAATTGTAGGTGGACCCGCATGGCCGCTTCAATATACCCAAAACCTGACCTTGTGGTCGCAGCCGATGGCTCGGGCGATTTCGAAACAGTCCAGGCCGCTGTCGATGTCATACCAGCCGACAATGCCAAGCGTAAGACGATACTCATAAAACGCGGAACCTATACCGGTCGTACCAAGATCGCCACAAATAACATCACCCTTCTCGGCGAGGACCGGCATGAGACCAGGCTCGAATATCCCATCAGGCGCGAAGACTATGAAAGGAACCGTGACAACATCGGACGCGCCGTCATCAATATCGAAGCCTCCGAGATAACCATCCGCAACCTTACCCTCGAGAATACCCAGGACAAGCTCGGATCTCAGGGCTTCGTCCTCCATGGCGCAACTCTGAACCGCCTCATGGTCCGCGACTGCGACCTCATCTCTATCGGAGCAAATACCTTCTCTCCGCAGAATGGCGCTTGCGGCATGTATTATGTCAGGAATTGCCTCATCAAGGGCGCCGTCGATTTCGTCCGCGTCTACGGCTGGTGTTATATCGAGGACTGCTCACTGTTCCAGTTCATCCAGCACGCTTCCATCTGGCACGACAGCAGCAAGGGCCCCGACGGGAAACTCGTCCTTAGAAACTGCAAGTTCGACGGCGTCAAAGATTTTTTCCTCGGCCGACGCCACAAAGATGCACAGTTCTATCTGGTGGATTGCACCTTCTCTGAGAACATGCACGACGAATACATCTTCCGACAGACCTACCCCTTCCAGCCGTTCCGCAACGGCCCCAATCTCCTCAGGGACCGCCAATACTATTACAATTGTCACCGTAAAGGCGGTGATTACCACTGGCATAAGGACAATCTTGCCTCCGCCCCCGGCTCTCCGAAACCCGAGGACATAACTCCAGCCTGGACCTTCGGCGGTAAGTGGGACCCCCTCTCACCCGCCTAGCAGATCGGTCTCCGGCCTTCCTCCTGCTTACAGCTTACTGCTTACTGCGTACAGCTACCTTCTTACAAACAGATTTCCCGGAAGCTGCCTCACCACGCCCTTGAGCTGAAGAGCCACAAGTGTTGCACTCACGCAGCCGGCCGCAAGCCCCGTTTCAGCTATCACACTCTCGATCTGTGAAGGCTCCTTCGAGAGACTCCTCAATATCCTCTCCTCTTCGCTCGTAAGCTGTAGCCTTGAAGCATCGAATAGCGACCCCTCAACCTGCTCCTGCGCACTCGCCGCTGCCGCTCCTGCATGTGCCGAGAGCCCCTGACCCACATATCCCAGCGCATCCATCACATCCTCCACGCAGTCCACCAGCCGCGCCCCCCTCTTTATCAGCTCGTTCGAACCCTTCGACAGCGGCGAATCTATCTTGCCCGGCACCGCCATCACTTCGCGGTTATATTCCAGTGACGCCGTCGCCGTTATCAACGATCCGCTCCGCTCCGCCGCTTCAACCACTATGACCCCCATCGAAAGCCCCGCGATTATCCTGTTCCGGGGCGGGAAATTCGCCGCGATGCTCTCCACTTCCAGCGGAAGCTCGCTCACTACCGCCCCGCTCTTGGATATCTGCTCGAAAAGCTTCTCGTTCTCAGGCGGGAAAACATGTTTCAGTCCGCAGCCTTGAACAGCTATCGTCCTGCCGCCGGCCTTCAGTGCGCCTATATGTGCAGCAGAATCAATGCCCCTCGCGCCTCCCGAGACGATCGTAAATCCCGCCGACGCCAGAAAATGCGCAAATCTGCTCGACTGCTCCTGCCCGTAAAGGCTGCACCGTCGCGAACCGACTATCGCCACCGCCAGCGAATCCTGCCGCTCAATCGTTCCTTTAACATACAGCACTGGCGGCGGGTCGTATATCGCCCTCAGCGCCGCAGGATATCTCTCATCGGCCGTCGTCACCAGCCACACCCCCAGCCTCTCCGCCAGCTCAAGCTCTTTCTCTGCATCAAAGCCCTCACGCGTCCTGGCTATCTTCTCTGCTGTCTGAGTGCCAACACCCTCCACCTTCGTCATCTCGGCTACGCTCGCCCCCATCACCCGCTCCACCGCCCCGAACCGCTCCATCAACCGCCCGAATATCACACTGCCAACACCTTCAGCAGCTTTCAACTTGAGCCACAGTTCTATCGCTTCCGAATTCCGTTCCATCACGACTCCTTTCCCTCATCGGCTCACATAGTGTGTCTGCTCATAAATCTCGCCTAGCGTTACATCTTTGTGCCAAGAACTGGAAACATCAACGCCGTATCTCTTCTGCAAATCCACGCAGAAGATCTCCATCTCCATGCAGTCTGCCACCCGAGATGATGAGTAAATGGCCCGATAGACATCAACGACTCTGTCTTCCGGCGAAAAGCAGAATCGTTTCTTCCGGTCGAACATAAAAGCATCAATGAACAGATCAAGAAACTCACGAATCTCCGTCTTGGACGCATTCGGGAATCGCCGCCGCCAGGCAAACCCGGTGCAGACTCTGCTCCAATAGACTTGCATCTGCTGGTGCGTATGTCGTTCTGACAGCATAGCAATCAGCGATCCTATAGCGACTATGATGAGTAAGCTCTCCATGATACCTTCCTGTGTGTATGAGAAGCGACAGTACCCAGCACGGCCTTTCCCATACATTCAACCTTTCGGGAGATACCTCCCCTGCACACTCTTTGCACCTTGCGCACCCTTCACACAGCTCTATTGTCTCACCGCCTGTTTATAGAACGCTTCCACCTCCGCGTACTCCTGCTCAATGGCATCCAGGTCAAGGTGCAGGTCCGGATTGGCCTTCCCTATCATAACAAGCTGCCCCATGTCAGCCTTTATCTCGCGTATCAGCCTCATCCCCGCCGCCTGCGTCCGCACAGCACGCAGCCGACCGAATTTCGCATTGAGATTCCTTATAAGCATCTCACTCCGCGTCTTCATCAGCTCGAACTGCTCCATAACCGCCTTCACCGAGCTATCCTCGGCGATCTCCGCATCCACAGCCTTCATATCCTTTAGCACGTCTTGGCGCGACTCCGCCGGCATATCCGCCATGCCGCATTTCACCGCCTCCTCGCCCGTCAGCGTCACGAGCTTCCCCTTGCTGTTCCACCTCTTCACCACTACATCGCTCGCGAGCACCTCATGCGGCTCAACGAACATCGCCTTCTCCTCGCGCGTTATCTCCGTCACCGCTATCTGCCTGTCAACCATCGCCCGCGCCATCAGCCCGCTCCGCCCGTGCTTTTCCGCCATCGACGCCATCGACCCACGCCATATCGAGGTTATCTTCTCGCCAGCGTCATCACCCGCTACCCTCCGAATGTCCGTTATCCCGCGGCCCGTCGCCGCCACCACCGTGGCCCCGCCTATAACAGCGTTCTTCGCTATGTATATTCTGTTGCATGCCAGCGCAACCGCCGCGCCAGCCGATATGGCCCCGCCGTGCTTGCCCCCTTTCACAAACATCACCACGTCGCAGTCTGCCCCGTCTATCGCCGCGCATATCTCCTTGGCCAGGTCGATCCGGCCGCCCGGCGTATCCATCTCGATAAGAATGAACCGCACCCCCTCCGAGGATGCCTTCGCTATCGCCTGCGCCAGAGCCTTCGTCTGACACTCCAGCTCGATGCTGCCGTCGATGCTGAGCACAATGACCTTGTTCTTCCGACCCGCATCATCCCGCACCACCGAGTACTTCGCCGGATTTACCTCGACCTTCCCCTTCTCCTGCGTCTGGAGTATCATCGTCCCCCCTTCCTGCCTGCCGGCAATATACCCGTGAAGGATCTCCCCGCTCACCTCATCGGTGAACGTGTCCGCTCTGGACAGGGCGGACACGCACAGCAATACCGCCAGAAAAATGGTCCTTCTATATGCCGCTCTCATTGGCACTCCCGTCGACCAAAACACTGTCTCTCGCGTCAATCCGGACGCCCAGCCATTATACCACAGCCTTCCCATTCAGGAAGTGGCAATACGCCCGCGTCCCCCTGCCTTCCGCCGTCCAGCCTTGTGCTTCTGACACCACGTGGACCGGCCGAAAACGCCCTCGGAAAAATTTCGTTTTTCCCTTTTTTTTGCCCTTGACTGCACCTGTTTCGAGGGTATATTAGAGTTTACCTCAAGCGGACAGGTGATGCCACTAAGGTACCACTGTTCGCTTGCTTTGTCTTTGGTAGCGAACAAAAGGCATCGAGCTCTTTCAAAAGTTAACAGTTAAGCCATAATGAAGCAGCGAAAGTGCGGGCTTTTCTGGTGGGAGCAACCCCGCCAAATCAGCCTTAACGTGTACAAGATGCGGTTTATCTGCATCATTCAACACTTTCGTTGCATTAGCAAAGTGTTGAGCCTTTTTAACAATTCCTATCTCCTAACTAGAGATAGAACCAAATCAAACTTAAGGGTTTGATCCTGGCTCAGAACGAACGCTGGCGGCGTGGCTAAGACATGCAAGTCGAACGGACTATTCAATTGGGTAACCTTGAGAATAGTTAGTGGCGAAAGGGTGAGGAATAGATAGGTAACGTACCTCGAGCCTCGGGATAGCCATCCGAAAGGATGGGTAATACCGGATAATGTAGTCCCGTGATGCGGGATTACCAAAGATTTATCAGCTTGAGAGCGGCCTTTCTCCTATCAGCTAGTTGGTGAGGTAACGGCCCACCAAGGCTACGACGGGTACCGGGACTGAGAGGTTGACCCGGCACATCGGAACTGAGACACTGTCCGGACCTCCACGGAGGGCTGCAGTAACGAATATTGGGCAATGGGCGAAAGCCTGACCCAGCGACGCCGCGTGCGGGACGAAGTCCTTCGGGATGTAAACCGCTGTTGGGGGTAAGAAAGTGCATGCAAGTGCATTGATCTATCCCTGAGGAAGTCACGGCTAACTTCGTGCCAGCAGCCGCGGTAATACGAAGGTGGCTAGCGTTGTTCGGAATCATTGGGCTTAAAGCGGGCGCAGGCGGAACGGTAAGCGTCTTGTGAAATCCCCCGGCTTAACCGGGGAATTGCTGGGCGAACTGCTGTTCTTGAGGCAAGCAGGGGTACATGGAACTCTTGGTGGAGCGGTAGAATGCGTAGATATCAAGAAGAACGCCAGTGGTGAAGACGGTGTACTGGGCTTGTTCTGACGCTGAGGCCCGAAAGCGTGGGTAGCAAACAGGATTAGATACCCTGGTAGTCCACGCCGTAAACGATGTCTACTAGGTTGTGGAAGTTCTGACACTTTCACGGCCGAAGCAAAAGTGTTAAGTAGACCGCCTGGGGAGTACGGCCGCAAGGCTAAAACTCAAAGGAATTGACGGGGGCTCACACAAGCGGTGGAGCATGTGGATTAATTCGAAGCAACGCGCAGAACCTTACCTGGGCTTGACATGCTTGGATGCCCTCCATGAAAGTGGTCGGGTTGCCCGCAAGGGTGAAACTTGCACAGGTGCTGCATGGCTGTCGTCAGCTCGTGTCGTGAGATGTCGGGTTAAGTCCTTTAACGAGCGAAACCCCTGTCGTTAGTTACCATCAGGTTATGCTGGGGACTCTAACGAGACTGCCGGTGTTAAACCGGAGGAAGGTGGGGATGACGTCAAGTCCTCATGGCCTTTATGTCCAGGGCCTCACACGTGCTACAATGGCGTGTACAAAGCGACGCAAGACCGCAAGGTGGAGCCAATCGCAAAAAGCACGCCCCAGTTCGGATTGTAGGCTGACAACTCGCCTACATGAAGTCGGAATCGCTAGTAATCGCGTATCAGCTATGACGCGGTGAATGTGTTCCTGAGCCTTGTACACACCGCCCGTCAAGTGATGGGAGCCGGAAGTACCCGAAGTCGGATTGCTAACCCGCAAGGGACGCGTCTGCCGACGGTAAGTCTGGTGACTGGCACTAAGTCGTAACAAGGTAGCCGTAGGGGAACCTGCGGCTGGATCACCTCCTTTCTAAGGATAATTCTTAGAACCTCTCGCACTTTCGCGAGTAAGGTGACGTCAGGCCTTTCGCTGACTTCTTGGCTTAACTGTTGATTCTAAAGGCCCTGTCGAAAGACAGGGCCTTTTTTTATCGCGCCTTTGACTTCACTCCTCTGCTCTCTTCCCTTCCCTCTTCCTACTATCTACTAGCTACTATCTTCTCACATCTCCCGCTCTACCGCCCCCGCTATCGCCTTCAGCCGCTTCATCATTTCTTTCAGCACATCCGGCGTTATCGACTGCGCCCCGTCGCTCGTCGCATGTTCCGGGTCATGGTGACATTCGACCAGAAGCCCGTCCGCCTCCGCAGCCACCGCCGCCTGGCACATCGCCGGCACAAGATGCGCATGTCCCGTCCCATGCGATGGGTCCACCACCACCGGCAGATGCGTCTTGTCGTGCAGCTCCGCCACCGACGCCAGCGGCAGCGTGTTCCGCACATATTCCTCGAATGTCCGTATCCCCCGCTCGCACAGTATCACCTTCTTGTTGCCCGCGTTTATGATATACTCCGCCGCAAGCAGCCACTCCTCCAGCGTCGCGCTAATCCCCCGCTTCAGCATCACCGGCTTCTTTGCCTTGCCCACCGCCTCGAGCAGCGGATAATGCTGCATGTTCCTCGCCCCTATCTGCAGAATGTCAGTGTACTTCGAGACCATCTCTATGTGGTCCACCGACATGACCTCCGTCACTATTCCAAGCCCCGTCCGCTCGCGCGCCTCCGCCAGAAGCTCCAGCCCCTTCTCACCCATCCCTTGGAACGTATATGGACTCGTCCGAGGCTTGAACGCCCCGCCCCGAAGCCCCACACACCCAGCCTCGCGGCATGCGTCCGCCACGCGAAACAACGAATCCCGCCCCTCAACCGCGCACGGCCCCGCTATCACCGCCACTTTCTTGCCGCCTATCACCGCCCCCGATGGACCGAACTTTATCTGTGTCCGCTCCCTCTTGACCTCTCTCGACGCCATCTTGTACGGCGCAAGTATCGGCACCACCCGCTCCACCATCGGCGCATTCTCGATGGCCGACTTATCGACCATCCGCTTATCCCCGATACACGCTATCACGGTCCGGTCCGTACCCGTGATGATGTGCTCCGTCAGCCCGAAATCGCGTACAAGGTCCACAACATGCTGGATATGGCTGCTCTCAGCGCCAGGCTTCATTACTACAATCATGCTATCTCTCCAAAGAACCAGCTCGGCATTATATCCCCTCACCCCCTTTTGTCCACATCGACTTGCCTACGGGCCCTCATTGCCGCCGTACGGACACGCTATGACGCGTCCCCATGCCCCTCTTCCTCCTGTCTTCTATCTCCAGCCTTCTGCCTTCTATCCTCTTTCTTCTGGCTTCTGTCTTTCACTTCGGTCTGAAACCCGGCGTGTTCGCATCCGCCGGCTTTAGCTGACCGCCCTCAGCCACATACATCTTGCCATCGTCCCGGTCCGTTACCAGCGTCCCCTCCGGCCAGGCCATCTTGTAGAGCGATGGCTTGTTGTCTGGGCTGTTCACCTGAAATGACTTCACGGTGTACAGGACTATGCCGGTGACACGCTGCACACCATTGGGATCTGTCCAAAGCTGCTCCTCCTTCGCCACGTATGGCAGCCATGTCCCGCCCACTTGCTTCCAATCGCTCATCTGCGTCCTGGACCACACGACATCATCGGCGCCGATACTCTCCTGTATGACCGGCGCATAGCCTTTGCCGGGGTCAAGTACCCACCGATCATATCCGCCTCCGGGACACGCGAATCGCAGCTCCGCCATTCCATCGGCAAGCATCGCCGCCTTGACATGTTCGAGCAGTCTGCTATCCACCCTGAATAAGCCATGTCTCAGCCCCAGCGACTGGTCAATTGCATCGTCATCCGGATGCGAACCTTTCTCTACGTACCCGGCGAACTTCGTATCCCTGCGAAAACCGCCCAACACTTCCGTCACTGGACCTGTCAGTACCGTGACAACTGAGGATGGCTCATCGCGCAAGATCGTTACCATCCCTTCGCGCGGATCCGGCATCTTTATCTCGGGAACCTCCATCTTCATTTCGTATCTGGCAAGATTCACGAGAAGACAGAGCCGCCGTTCGGTTGCCGCCCCCCTCACCTCGATCCTTCTGACAGACCGGTTGGCACCCCCGCTCCTCTTCTCGGCAAACTCGATCAATCTCGCTGCCTCATCCTCCGGTATGATGTTATTCACGTCGTATGTGACCATCACATTACTCAGCCTCCCCAGCCGCTCAGCGTACCTCGCCTTCACATCCTCTGCCCCCGCTCCCTGCACAACCGCCGCCGTAAGAACCACCACCAGACCGTACAGAATTGCCGTTCTCATCGTATCTCCTTTCTCATACACCACGCATCGATTTGCCTCGCTTCATGGCCTTTGACTCCCGGCCTGGCCCGCATTATAATCGATTCATCCTGAAAGGCCAAGTCATGGAAGGCATACTCCTCGCAGTCGTAGCCATTCTGCTTATTGCGGTCGTGGTGGTTCTCTTTGTACTTACCGGGGCCGTCCAGGCCGTCCGCCGCGACGCCGCCGCCCACGCCGCAAATCTCGCCAGTCTCCAGCAACAGCTCGACTCTCTCAAGACGGCCGGCGATACCCTCCGCGACGCCACCACCCAGACCCTCCAGAAAGGCCATGAGAACGTCGCCCAGAACCTCCGCACCCAGCAGGAAGCCCTCGACCGCCTCAATAAGCAGCTCATCCAGCTCGCCGGCGATTCCAGAAAAATCGTCGACCTCGGCTCCGACCTCCGCCGCCTCCAGGACATCATGGCCAGTCCCAAACTCCGCGGCCAGCTTGGCGAATGGTCCCTCAGCAACCTGCTTTCTACTATCCTCCCAGCCGGAAGCTTCAGCCTCCAGCACACCCTCAAAGATGGCAAGATCGTCGATGCCCTCGTCCTCATGCCCGAGTACTCCGTCCCCATCGACGCCAAGTTCCCCCTGCCAAGCTTCGAAGCCATCCTCGCTGCCGAATCCGACGACGCCCGCGCAAAGGCCCGCCGCCGCTTTCACTCCGACGTCGCAAAACACGTTGATAAGATCGCCGCCTCCTATATCCGCCCAGCCGAAGGCACGCTCGATTTCGCACTCATGTATATCCCCGCCGAGAACGTCTACTACGAGGTCGCCTCCGCCACGGAACAGGAAGATAGCTCGCTGAACTACGCCCTCGCCCATAAAGTCATCCCCGTCTCGCCGACCCTCCTCTATGCGTATCTGATGACAATCGTGATGGGACTGCACGGCTTGCAGATCGAGAAACAGGCAGCCGAGATACAGACTCACCTCAAGAAACTCAATTCCACCTTCGCCGACTTCGCCGCCACCTTCGACACCCTCGGTCGCCACCTCCGCAACGCCGGCGCCCAGTACGACGAAGGCTCCTCAAAGCTGACAAAACTCGGCTCCGACCTGGAACACATCCAGCAGCCAGCTGGCTGACCCGCCCTCCGTTCCAAGCTCTTGACTCCCACTTCTCGCGGGAAATCGCTGTTCGTTTCGCGCCTATTTCCGAAATTCTCTTGACCTGAGATTGTGCTGGCGGCATAATGTCAGCGAATAACAGGAGTAAGCGTTATGAAATCGAAACGGGCCTTCACACTCGTCGAGTTGCTCGTAGTCATCGCCATCATCGCCGTCCTGCTGGCCATCCTCCTGCCCGCCCTAAGGAATATCAAGGCTCTCTCCCAGCGGCTCAATTGCCGAACACGCCTCAGCGCGATTGGCAAAGGTATCGGCTTCTACGCCGACACGTACGACGGCGTGATTCCACCGCCGGCAAGCAACAATCCCGAAGCCCCCGGCATCAAGACTCCCTACGAGGTCTGCCAGGACCCCGACCACCTCGCGTCGACCCCAAATGTATGGATGAATCTCGGCTGTTTGTATAAGGTGGACCTGATCCCATCCGGTCAGGCACTCTACTGCCCTGCCCACGAAGAAGGCCTCCAGGAGTATCAAGATTTCTGCACCACACTGGATTCCAGCGGCAACAAGATAGAGGCGCAATGGGGGACAATACCGAACTGGCCGACCCACACCAGCACTTGGTGGCATGTCAGGACAAAATACGGCTATGCCTTCTGGCCGCAGTCAAAGGAGATGCTGACACAGGCCCAGTACAACGCCATCGGTGCCCGTAACGAGAATCCGGGGGGACGTTATGTAGTAGGCATGCCTGCGACCCCGTCCAAATTCGCCGACATTAATCCCAACAAGTCTCTCGCCGCCGATTACTGCCCTCACAGCGTAAGAGGCTCCGGCTGGAACCTCCAGGTTGTCTTCGGCGATGCGCACGTCAATATGCAGAAGGTTCCCGTCGATCCTGTCACCGGCAGGAACTGGTACCCGTACCAGGCCGAACGGCCCGAAGGTGAGCCAGCCGGCCAATGGGTCGAGATTATGCCGACGGTCAGGTACTTCTACGTCCTCGAGCCCTGACAACCGACTGACACGGTTGTCTGCGACCCCTTTGTAGCTCCTGAATACAAGGCTCAAAAGCCCTCTTTACAGCAGCCGGACCATCTGTATAATCCTCCGAGACCGCTAACGTTATATTTGGGTGCCATCGCATGCAGGACATTGTGCCGATATCTCAGACAGGTCACGAAAGACTCAGAGAAGAATTGGGCCGGCTGGAGAAGGAAGCCGTCGAGTTGGGCCGCCGCGTTGCCGATGCGCGTGCGATGGGCGATCTGAGGGAAAACGGCGAGTATATCTACGGACGCCAGAATCTCGGCTTTGTCGAAGGCCGTATCGGAGAGATCAAGGGCAAACTCAACCATTCGCGTACGGTCGACTGCACACAGGTCGCATGCGACTGCGCCGGATTCGGGACGGCCGTAACTCTGCTGGATCTGGAAACCAGCAAGAAGGTCATCTATCATCTGCTCGGCCCACATGACTCCGACCTGAGCCATGACGGCATTTCAATCCTCTCGCCAGTCGGCAAGGCCCTCGTCGGCCTCGCCGTCGGCGATAAGGTCTCCGTAAAGGTCCCTCGCGGCGAGAGGCACTTTGAGCTGCTCGAGATAGGCAAGCTCACGATCAAGTAGCCGTGACAAAGAAAGGTGTCAGGCGGATCTACACCGCCTAGTGAAAGGGGTCTGACCCCTTTTTCTGCAACAGTTCCCAAATGTATTCTCACTTCGTGACATGGCCTGCTGCATCTGCAGTTCTTCCACAAGGCCGTATTTATTCACCCCTTATCAGCACCGGCTCATCCGACAGGTAGAGATTCTCAGCACTCACATCGCTGCAACCGAACGTGCAGCTCCCCGTCACTGTCGTGGAGGCCGAGGAATTGCCCTTGGTACCGTCCCTGGCTTTGGTGCTCTCGTAAACACGCGCAACCGCATTCCTCTCCGAGCCAAATGCCCCGGCAAACCACTCTGCATCGCTGTAGGAGCACTTTGCAGATCTGTCCTTTGAGCCACCGCTGCCGGAATTGTCTCTTGTACTGCGAATGTCCTCGCACGAATCTAGTATGTTTGAAGCGAACGCAAGTCCAAGCCCGCTGTCCGGGGGCGTGAGCTCAGCCGAGACACTTACACTCACCCTGCATCTCCCGATGGCACTCCACGTCTGAGCATTCCGAGGAATGTAACTCAATTGCCACGTGCCATTTGCTTGGAACCTCCCGAGGCCACGCTTATCATCATCTATAACCAGAGTCTCATGCTTGCCACTCTTGGCCGCTCTGATGGTCGCCGGCCCTTTGGTGATGCTGCATTCGACGGATGCCGACTGTACCGACGGGGCCCATTCTGTCTCAGTCACAACCTTTGCTTCACTCGTCACGGCAGCAAGCGATTGACCTGTCATGGTAACCATTGCCTCCCATGCCCGCAGTATCACAAGAGGTGTCCTTACAGCCTTATCATCGGTGGCGCTTCCGCCCGGCAGCTCCGAGTCATCGTCGACCAAGGCGTATATCCTGTTCCCCTCCGTCCAGCGTTGCGGCTGCCACGTGACGGCCAGCCCGCTGTATCGTGAGAGATTATCACCATACCACAGGCATCGGCCTGGTAGCACATGGTTGCCCCCATCCAGCCCGTCCTCGCGGATCTTATCTTCATCGAGCGCGTCAATAGTAAGGTTGCAGCTCTGCGAAATGTGAAACCAGTCCTGGTTGTGCGCCTTCCACACACCTTTGACCTTGATGCCCGGCCCCGCCTCCCACAAGCCCGGCTCGATTGTGCTCATCCCATTTGATTCCTTGCCCCTGATGTCACCCGACCTCCCCAGTTCCTTCCGGGCCATTCCCGATATCTCCGCATCCGGGAATGCCTCGATTATCCTCCCGAGCCATACACCCGCTTCCGGCATTGACCGCGCCTCGGCCACGATATTCAAAGCCGTTGCCTTCCTGACTGACTCCACATAGTTTGTCAGTGATTTGCGCTTCAGGTCGGATAGCCCCGTCTCGCCTGGCATCTCGGGAAGAGCCAGCTTCTCGATCTTATCCGGGCTTAGCGAGAGCAGCCACCCGTAGACCTCCATATCCTTCTTGATCTGTTCTTCGGGGGAGTATACAGGCAAGGAGGCCAGCAGCGTCCGCGCCCGGATAGTAGTATGGCCGATGCGCTCCGGCTCGGCCTCAAGCGCTTTTTCAAGGTAAACCTTCGCCTTCTGCGGATCAGGCTCCAGCCGTGGCGTCTTCGGCTCCGACAGCGTTGTGTATCGCAGTGCCATATGAACATAGACCCTGGCCCGCTGAAAAGAAGGAACGTCCCCCCTCTTGAGATATTCCGCATAGTACTCCATCGCCTTGCCCCGCCCCAATTCGCTGTCGTACTCCATGGCCCTTGCGAGGTTCGGGTCGTTATCGTAATCCCTGAAACCGTATTCCTCTGCCCGTATACACGTAGCAGCAATGCAGATAATGAGCACGCCCGGTAGTAGCCTTTGGAACACCATTCTCATTTGTCACTCTCCTGGCAAAACGATCCCCGCCTTCCATGTCCGGTATTATCGACTAATGCCTTGCGTCCGGCCTGAATCACCTTTGGACTTGGCAATCGCCTCCTCGATCATCCTGATTATGTCAGGGTTCCGTCTGATCCTGGCCGTGTGGAGTATGCTTGATCCCATCTCGCCCTTTGAAACGACATCAGCACCGTGCTCAAGAAGCAGCTTCACCATATACTTGTTGTCAGCGTCGATGGCAGATTCAATCACGGCCTTGCCATTTCCCTGCCGAAAGTTGACATCAGCGCCATGTGCCAGAAGAGCCTCGACCATTGCCCTGCGGTTGCGCTGGACCGCGCGACCTAGAGCATTCGGCCAGAATTGGTTGTGCCCTCGGTTCACATCCGCCCCGTGCGTGCATAACAGGTCAACCATATTAGGGTCTTGCGCACAGCAGATCACCGTATAGCCATCCACCAGAATAGCGTTGACATCCGCGCCCAATTCGATAAGTGCCAGCACTGTCTTTGTATCACGTCTCTTAACCGCACTGGCCAGCGGCGTCATATCTCCGCACACAGTGTCGAGATTCGCCCCATGTTGCGCAAGCATCGTGAGAATGGGTATGTCGGCGAATTCTGCCGCAAGATATGCGGGCGTTCTTGAAGATAAAGAGCGATCCGTGACATTCACGTCGGCACCGTGCTCAAGCAACATCTTCACCATGGCTTCTCGGTCGTTATCCGACATCTTCAGTTTCTTCGTCTTATCCACAGCGATTATCAGCGGCGCCCCGTCGGCAGTACGCCCGTCAGGCGATATGCCCGGAGAAGCCCCGTGCTCGAGCAATGTCTTGATCACTTCCAGGCTAGGCCCATATACAGCTTTCTGAATGACGGTAGTGTATGCTCCCGAATCATTGGTACGTGCGCCGTGCTCCAGAAGCAACGCGACTATCTCATTGTTCCCTTGTCCAACTGCTGTCCACAGCAGGGGCTCCCTGGAGGAGTACGTCTTCTGGTTGGGATTTGCGCCCCACCGCAACTGGCTCCTGACCGTCTCGACATCCTGCTGCATCACGGCGTACGCCAGCTTTGTCTCGCCGCCTCTCTTCTGACGTGCCCGCATGGTGGATATACAGACGGTACCACCCCCAATGGCAACGAAGGCCAGCGAATGGACCGCAGCAGCAAACCTCGTTGTACTACCCCAGTCTCGATGCTTTCGTATCGCCAATACGGTCAGCACCGCGCCAAAACTGCTACAGATTAATCCAATTCCGCCAAAAACAACGGTGACCAAGCCGACTACCATAGCATGGAACAGCCCGCTGAACTCGCCACTGTCATGAAACGGCATGAGAAAAGCGGCTCCGATGATTCCTCCGCAAACCATGGTCACTACCGCCAACCTGGCTGCCCATCTCGCCCATGTACTCGCCTTATCCTGCATCATTACTCCTCAACGTTCAGTTGCCCCGAAACCACTGCGCGAGCTAAAGATGTCAGCCACAATTATCATGACCCTCAACAACTGCGTGACATCTCTCAACTCCTTAGTGCAGCCAAGCCATCAGAATGGGATGATGCTTCGGACTTCTTCCCGCTCGTCCCCGTTACGTCCGCAAGGTGTCACAGTATTGTACGTCTGGAAATGGATGATGGCTAGACCTTTCTCCACAATCAGCCTACCCCCTGACAGACCTGCCGCCCCATCCGCCCGAGTACGGACCCGCTGCTCGCCCGGCGCCTCAAGTCTTCTTCGGGCCGCCCCCTCCTCGCTTCTCGCCTTTCACCCCCCTCTTCCCCTATTTTTCCACCCCCTGTCTCCTGTCTTCTATCTACTATCTACTAGCTACTATCTACTCGCTATCTACCCTTCCTCTACTTCTCTTCTACCCTTCCGCTCCCTCTTGTGCATGCCAGACTCCCCTCTCGACAACCCAGCCGCGCCTGCTATAATACCCAGATTCACTTACTGAGGTATCACAATGCTTACAGACAACATACTCGACCTTATCGGAAATACCCCCCTGGTCCGCCTCAAGGGCGAAAACGTCTACTGCAAGGCCGAATTCCTCAATCCCGGCGGCAGCGTCAAGGATCGCGTCGCTCTGGCCATGCTCGAAGGCGCCCAGCGTGACGGAAAACTCAAACCTGACTCCATAATCGTCGAACCCACCAGCGGCAACACCGGCATCGGAATCGCCCTCGTCGGCCGCCTGAAGGGCTTTCCCGTCAAAATCGTCATGCCCGAAAACATGAGCGAGGAACGCAAAAAACTCATAAAAGTCCTTGGTGCCGAGCTTGTTCTGACGTCTGCCGAGGGCGGCATCGATGGCGCTGTCCGCAAGGCGAAAGAAATGGCTGCTGCTGATAAACGCGTGTACGTCCCGCAGCAATTCGAGAATCCGGACAATCCCCGCGTTCACTACGAGTACACAGCAGTCGAGCTCTGGCGGCAGATGACAGGTGACATCGACTGCTTTGTCGCGGGAGTGGGCTCTGGCGGCACGCTGCAGGGCGTCGGCAAGTTCCTTAAGGAGCACAAACCCAAAGCGAGAATAGTGGCTGTCGAGCCTAAGAACGTCTCGGCGATACTGGGCCACGAGCCCGGCCTTCACCAGATACAGGGAATCGGCGATGGCTTCATCCCGGCCGTCCTCGATGTCAAACTCGTGGATGAGGTCATCGAGGTGACCGACGAGGATGCGATAGAGACCACGCGCAAGCTAGGCGCGGAGCATGGACTTCTCGTGGGCATATCAAGCGGGGCGAATGTCTGGGCTGCCCGACAGCTTGCAAAGAAGATCAAGGGCAACGTTGCCACCGTACTGCCCGACCGCGCCGAGCGGTACTTCTCAACAGCTCTTCTGTAGGGGCCGGCAATGGGCCTTGTGTTCGTCAAAGCGACCGACCTCGAGCCAGGCCTGGTATATTCCCTTCTCTCGCGGAGCTGGGCGGATATATGGAATGATGAGCTTGCCACGAAGATCCGGGAGTTCGACAGAGACGTCTACGCCAATCCCGGCACGGTCGGCTCATGCACTTACATCACTACCGTTGACGGCAGGCCAGCCGGCATGTTCTCATGGGACCCGCGCCAGCATCCCGAGGCTGCGGTTGTTGGCTGGAACTGCGTTCTGCCCGAGTACCGCGGGAAAGGCATCGGCAGCAGACAGATACTGGAGATGCTCAGGCGCTTCAGAAAGGCTGGATTCAGAAAGGCCGTCGTCACCACCAGCGAGCACCCTTTCTTTCTTGCCGCGCAGCAAATGTATCCCGCCTGCGGCTTCGTGGAGGTTCGTCGTTACAGCGACAGCCGCGACCCTCGGCATGCGTCCATAGACTACGAAATCGCGTTGGGACACGACAATCGTGTGTAAACCCCCTATTTACACTGGGTTATCATGCCACCCGCAATCTTGATGCTGAAAAGCGGTGTATTTACACTTGCCGTGAACACTATGTACACTTTGCTAAACGGGCCGTATATTTACCGTACTGTGCCCGATAATACCTTTTCGCATTTTCGCTTTCTTAACCACCTTACCAACAAGAACTTACGCAAGGCCGCCCCTTGGGCCACGACTGGCGGGCTTTGTGGCACGCCGGTTGCTAGGATTACCAGAGGTAGCCGTGTAGGCTGGCCAAGGCAAGTATCTGCCCGAACCTTGTCTTAAGTCTTGAAGGCATAAGGTGTTATGCCTTTCAAGCCCTCGACTCTTGGAGGAGTCAGTGATGCGGGTAGATGGCAATCTTTGGGATGTAACCTCAGGGTGATATGTCCCGTCGGTTGTCACTCTACTCCGAAGGCAATCGCGGCTTGTCGCGTTGGCATAGAGCATTTTGGCAATTCTCACCTGAGGGAGCCTCGTCGGAGGGGGCTCCTTCTTTTTTTGCGCGCTTCCATCGTTGGAGGCTTGGCTAGCGCCAGTGAAAAATTGCTTGACACCGAATCTCGCCAAGCATACTCTACGCGGGTAAGATTATTGGGGGCACACGTAACACCCTAGTTTGACTCATGGATTGAGCGGAGACCGTTATGAGCACTGAGAAGAAGTACAACAAGACCAAGCCTGTCTGCAAGGTAACTTTTTGTCTGCCGAAAGAGGCAGCGATGAACGCCAAGGTCGTAACGATCGCGGGCGATTTTAACAATTGGGACCACACCGCGACCCGTCTGAAGAGGGACAGGAGCGGCAACTTCAAGGTTACTCTGGAACTGGAAAAGGGCAAGGAGTACCAGTTCCGTTATCTTATCGATGGAACGACCTGGGAGAACGACTGGCAGGCTGACAAGTATGTCATGTCCGGTGTCGGCAATACCGAGAACTCCGTTGTGGTCGTATAATCTGTCGGTTCGAGCATCGGAGCCATCACACACGACTGAGCGTTTCGTCAGTGAATTGATTGCCCCTGTCGAGGGCACAGCAGACACTTCAGCCATGGCGGCGGGCGAGCCCGGTCTGCCCAAGCGATTCCTGTGGCGCGGGCATGAGTACGCCGTAGTGAATGTGCTTCGCAAGTGGAAGGAGTCGGGGCCGTGCCGGCATGGCAACGGGGAGGTGTACTTGCGCAAGCACTGGTTTGAGGTTCTTACCACGTCGGGTCAGAGAATGACTGTCTATTTTCAGCGGCAGGCTCGGCGAGGCTCTTCCCCGAAGGCAAGGTGGTGGGTGTATACGGTAGCGGAGGCAGTCTGAGCTGGAGAGTGATGTCACTGTGAGGCCGACCGAACACCCTTTGAACACACCAAAAAGCACTTTTCAACGGGCTGTACGACACAGTGTCGTGATTCTGATGCTGGTGATACTCGTGGCCGTTGTGATGTGGGGCGCCCTTCGCGCGATAGAGCGCGGCCAGGTGGAGGGGCTGATCACTCAGTATCAGCAGGAGCATTCGCAAGAAATCGCCGACAGGCTGACATCCGCCATCCTCAAGGGGATGGCATCAGAGGAACAGCGGGCAAGGATAGAGGCGATGATGGCTGCACATAGTGAGCCAAATAGTGTGAGGTGAGAAGAGGCCATCGCGCAGGCGAGTAAAGGATGCGGAATTTCGTAATTAGGATTGGGGTGCGGTTATAAGCGTTGAAGGCGCTTGACACTGCAGCATCAAAGTGTTCTAATCTTGTTGTGGCCCCTGGCGGGGCAGAGTTGAGCGGGAAGTACGTAGAGAGACGCAGCACCGAGCGGTTGCAGGAGTCTCGCAATTCGATAGTCCCAGGCAGGGACGCCTCACGACAAAAGTCAATTCGTTACAGCATCCGATTGCAGTTTCAGGGTGAAATGTTCTTTTGGGAGGATTGACCTATGAAACGCTTTATAACACTCACATATCTGCTGACAGGAGGTGTTCTTGTCGTCTTTGCCGCTGGGATCTCACGAGGAGCGATGGAGACATTGGCGCAAATGGCATTGTATGCAACTCCGGATGGCAGCGGTACGTCGCTGGACTATGAGATATATCGGGATCTATGGTCGGCTGCGCCAGAGCCCTTC
>Ga0209164_1001163_pt1 | contig 37707 bp, 29 predicted proteins | sample MTBNYHSulfiMetaG_FD_187458 | JGI IMG/M metagenome (GOLD analysis project Ga0209164, IMG submission 187458) | Enrichment culture microbial communities from rom New York Harbor, USA that are MTBE-degrading - MTBE-NYH (New York Harbor Sulfidogenic)... | ecosystem: Environmental > Aquatic > Marine >... | reverse complement strand
TTCCGTAAACATTATTCGGAGCCCGGGGGCGGCCGCCGAACGATACGACCGCATTTTGTTGCAGCTCTTGAGCAGAGACCCCCACGGGCGTCCAGAACGCTTCCGGGACTTGGGTGAAACCTTTTGGCTGCGGCTGTTAGGCCGCCTTGGGATGATTGGGATGGGTGGGATAGAGGCTATTCCTTGTACTTTGCGCCTAACGCCTTGCGCTCTATATCTTACGCCTTAATTGAAAGCATGCCATGACAGAAGCGGAAAGAGAAGCAGAGGAGTTGCTGGAACGGCTATCGAAACTCGGCATATTGGCGGAGAACGCCGGTGCGGATATCGATGGCATCTATGGTGCGTCCTGGAGGCTGGAACTCCCCCTGATCGATTATTTGACGATTCGCGATCTGCTGGAGCTGGTCGGGCGTCAAGACGACGCTCCCCTTGCGGCCGTGCTCATGACGCTTTTTGGGACCCTTGAAGAGGGGAGCCTCTGCGTGGATCTCAACGAAGTGGTCCTGCGCGCCCGACTGATGAGATTTCTTGGGGCCGAGCAGGCGAATGAAATGGCGACGTCCTTTCTTTCCGGCCTGTCAGGGGATAGATACCGAGCCCTCATCACCGGAAACGGCGATGAATACCTGCCGCTGATTCTCTCTACGGTCCGCGGCAAGAGTCTCCTCTATTTTCAGAAGTTCTATGTCCACGAGACCCTCCTGAGAGGGAGGATGGAGGCCCTCTTGCAGGCGGAACCGTCGGTCAGGGTGTCGGACACCGAGATCGCATCGATGATTGAAGAGATATATGCCCCGGACGGCTCCATCCGTATCCGAAAAGAGGGAACGCCGATTGCGCGGGACGCGGACCAGGTGAAGGCCCTGCGTCTGTCGCTCCGATCGCAGTTCGCCATCATTTCAGGCGGCCCTGGGACCGGCAAGACCTCTTTGATGGTCAACATCCTTCGCTGTCTGGTGCGGACAGGGATCAGGGCCGAAGAGATCCTCCTGGGGGCCCCCACCGGCCGCGCTGCTCAGCGTATGACCGAGGCGGTCCAGCGAAGCATCGACACCATCGCATCGCCTCAAGCGTGCGACAGGGAACTCCTGAGTCTGAAAGGAAGCACCCTCCACAAGCTCCTGCGATACCGCGGCTCCCACCATGATTTCTACTACCGCGAGACCAATCCCGTTCCTGCGTCCGCCATTATCCTCGATGAGGTGTCCATGGTGGATGTGATTATGATGGAGCGGTTTCTGCGGGCCGTGGACGCGTCCAGAACCAAGCTCATCTTCCTGGGGGACAAGGACCAGCTCCCGTCCGTAGAGGCGGGGGCCGTCTTTGCCGAGATGATCCCCGACGGCAAAAGGGCCGAACGGTTCAAGGGTCGGCTGGTTGTCCTCGAAACCGTTTACCGTTCCGGAAAGAATTTGACGCACCTGGCCGGAGAGATCAATCGGGGGAGCCTCCCTGAATATGCGCCGATCTCCTTCGAATCGGGTCTTCAACTGTCGTCGGACCAGTGGGGGGTTGTGCAGAATGACGGCGTTCCGGCGTGGAGGCATCACATACGGGTCTGGATCGAGCATCATTATCTGGGCCCGGTGACGGGGGACGAGAGAGATTTCAGGGGCCTGGTGTCAGATGCCGGTCGCATGGACATCGGGAGTCTCCTTCACTCCGAGCCCGGAGAGAAGATCCTGCGTCGGATTTTCCAAAAGGTGGAGCAGGCAAGGATCCTTTCGCTGGTGCGGAACGGCATCTACGGGTGCAACGGCATCAATAGGGAGATCGCCGGGCGCCTCGGGCCTGAGGCCGGGCATCCGACCTGGATGGAGAAGGGCTGTTTTGCAGGGGCCGTGATCATGATCACGCAAAACAACTATGCAAAGGAGCTGTTCAACGGAGACGTGGGCGTGGTGATCCGGGACCGGGGCGGGGCATTCCGGGCCTTTTTCCCCCGTTTCGGGTCGTACATCGCCTTTTCCATGGATATGTTGCCCCCCTGGGACCTGGCCTTTTCCATGACCGTTCATAAGAGTCAGGGATCGGAGTTTGATGATGTTCTTCTGGTGCTTCCCCCGGACGAGGATCACCGCCTCCTCACCCGTGAGATCGTCTATACCGGGGTCACCCGGGCCAGGAAACGGATCATCATCTACGGGACCGCATCGGCCCTGAAGAACGCCCTGGCGCGTCAGATCGAGCGAGAGTCCGGGCTTGGATGGTAGTCCGTATCGGAAAGGGTCGCAGGAGCGCGGCCCCTCATGATCCGGCCTCCTCTTCAATCCGCCCTGCGCTCTTTACCTGAAAGATGCCCGACGTTCGCCTGATCTTCTTCTGGAATCGATCCAGATAGATGTAGACCACCGGGGTGAGATAGAGGGTCATCAATTGAGAAAAGAGGAGACCCCCGACGGTGGCGAGGCCCAGGGGTTGTCGGGATTCCCCTCCGGCCCCGAACCCGATGGCTATGGGGAGGGTGCCCAGAAGGGCGGCCATGGTGGTCATCATGATCGGTCTGAAACGGGTGATGCATCCCTGATAGATGGCCTCTATCGGGCTTTTCCCCTCCTTTCTTTCCGCCGCCAGGGCGAAGTCGATCATCATAATGGCATTTTTCTTCACAAGGCCTACCAGCATGATGACCCCCACAAAGGCATAGATATTGAGGTCCACATCGAAGATGACAAGGGTCACGAGGGCGCCGAATCCTGCGGACGGGAGGCCTGAGAGGATGGTCAGGGGGTGGATGAAGCTCTCGTACAGGATTCCGAGCATGATGTAGATGACCAGGATCGCCATCAGGAGGAGGAGCCCCAGGCCGCGCATGGAGTCCTGAAAGGCCTGGGCCGTTCCCTGAAAGCCGGTGCTGATCCCTTGGGGCAGGGTCTCGCGGGCGACCTTCTCGACCATGGCCACGCCGTCTCCCAATGATATGCCGGGCCGGACGTTGAAGGAGATGGTGACCGCGGGGAGCTGACCCAGGTGATTCACGGTCAACGGTCCGAGTCCCCTGGTGATGGCGGCGACGGCATTGAGGGGAACGAGCTGCCCTGACGCGGACCGAATGTAGAGGAGTTGGATCGCCTCCGTGTCGCGCTGGTACTCGGGCTGAAGTTCCAGGATGACCTGGTAGTCGTTGTTGGCCGCGAAGATGGTGGAGATCTGTCTCGAAGAGTAGGCGCTGAATAGGGCGTCCTCGATCTGGTGGGCCGTTACGCCCAGCGCCGCCGCCTTGTCCCGCTGGATCTCGATGTCAATCTGGGGGTTGTCGATGGCCAGGTCACTGGTCACGTCCTGGAGTTCTTTGAGCCCCCTGAGTCGCGCCTCCAGCAGGGGGGCGTAGCGGTAAAGTTCATCCGTATCGGGACCCTGGAGGGTAAACTGATACTGGCTCTTGGTGAGGGTCCCGCCGATCCGTATGGGGGGAGGGTTTTGCAGAAATGCCTGAATGCCGGGGACACCCTCGAGTTTTGAACGGAGCTGCTGAATCACCTCATCCACATGCAGGCTGCGTTCCCCACGGGATTTCAGACGAATAAACAGGCGGCCGGTATTGTTCGCCCTGCCGCGGCTGCCGCCGCCGATCCCCGACATGAATGAATCCACGTTGGGGTCCTCGATGACAATAGCGTTCAGGGCCTGCTGGTGACGGACCATGGACTCAAAGGAGATCCCCTGGGCAGCTTCGGTGATGGCGAAGATCCGACCGGTGTCCTCGCTGGGGAGGAAACCTTTTGGGATTTGAATGAACAGGGTGATCGTGGCGATAAGAACCAGGGCCGATACGAGGATGGTGGCCGGACGATGATCCAGGACCCGCCGAAGGCTCCACTGGTATACGTTGAGCATCCCCTGGAAGACCTTTTCGGAAGCGTTATAGATGCGACCGTGACGCTGAGCCGCGGGAGGGCGCAGAAACCGGCTGCACAGCATGGGGGTCAGGGTGAGCGACACGAATCCGGATATGAGGACCGCGCAGGCGATGGTGACCGCGAATTCATGGAGGAGTCTTCCCATGACGCCGCCCATGAAGAGCACCGGCACAAAGACCACCACCAGAGAAAGGGTCATGGAGACGATGGTGAAACCGATTTCTTTGGCACCGTTGAGGGATGCCTCCATAACCCCTTCCCCCTGCTCCATGTGGCGGACGATGTTCTCCAGCATCACGATGGCATCGTCCACCACAAAACCCACCGAAAGGATGAGGGCCATCATGGAGAGATTGTTGATGCTGAAATCCATGAAGTACATGGCCGCAAAGGTCCCCACAATCGATATGGGGAGGGCCAGACTCGGGATAAGTGTGGCGGAGAGGTTGCGCAAAAATAGGAAGATCACCATCACCACCAGGCCCACGGCCAAGAGGAGGGTGAACTTGACATCGGCGACCGATTCACGGATGGACTCGGATCGGTCATAGAGGTCCTCGATATTGACCGAGGCCGGAATGCTTGCGCGAAGGGTGTTGAGGATCCCCTTGATGGCATTCACCACCTCCACCGTATTGGTGCCGGGCTGCCGTTGAATGGCGAGCACAATGGCCGGGACATCGTTGAACCAGGTAATCGCCTTATCGTCTTCGGCGCTGTCCATGGCGCGGCCGATGTCCTGAAGACGCACCGGCGCTCCCCCCCGATAGGTCACCACCACCGGACGATAGGCTTTCGCATCCGTTAACTGCCCGCTCGCCCGCAGCGTGACGGCCTGCTCGCTTCCCCAAAGGGTCCCCGTGGGGAGATTTACATTGGCCTTCTGGATGGCGTCAACCGCCTCGTCAATCCCGATGCCTCTCGATGCGAGGGCCTTGGGATCCAGCTGGACCCGGACCGCATATTTCTGGGCGCCGTAGACCATGACCTGGGCCACGCCCGTGACCATGGAGATCCGTTGGGCAAGAAGCGTCTCCGCATAGTCGTTGACCGTGGAAAGGGGAAGGGTAGGGGAGCTCAGGGCGAGATAGAGCACGGGCTGGTCTGCCGGGTTGACCTTGCGGTAGGACGGGGGGCTGGGCATGTCCGGCGGCAGTTGTCTGGCCGCGGCGGTAATGGCGGCCTGGACATCCTGGGCGGCCGCATCGATGTCGCGGCTCAGGTCGAATTGGAGGGTAATCTGGGTATTGCCCAGGGTGCTGGTGGAGGTCATGGAGTCAATGCCGGCGATGGTGGAAAACTGCCGCTCCAGCGGGGTGGCCACGGACGAGGCCATGGTCTCGGGACTTGCCCCCGGAAGGTTGGCTGTCACCAAGAGGGTGGGAAAATCCACATTCGGGAGATCGCTGACAGGGAGCTGGCGGTAGCCCATGATCCCGAAGATGAGGATTGCCGCCATCACCAGGGTGGTCATTACGGGGCGGCGTATGAATATGGCGGCGATGTTCATGACGCGGGGGTCGCCTTCTCAATGCCGCTCTTGATTTCCACCTTCGCCCCCGGGACCAGTCGGAGGGAACCGTCCGTCACCACCCTTTCCCCCGGTGCGAGTCCATCGGTCACCACCGTCTCTCCGTTCAGGGACCGGCCCACCGTCAGTTTCCGGTATTCTGCGGTCAGTTCCGGGGTCACGATGAATGCATAAGGTCCCTCCTGACCCATCTGGACGGCCTGGGCGGGAACCACGGTGGCGTCCCTTTCCGTATCCAGAATGACGACCACGTCCACAAACTGTCCGGGCCACAGTCTGTTCGCTTCATTGGAAAAGGTCCCCTTGAGACGGATCGTCCCGGTGGTCCTGTCCACGGCATTGTCCACAAAGGTGAGGCGTCCCTGTTCCGGCTGTTTTCGGTCGCCTGGAATAAGGGCCTCCACCTTCAATTCTCCCAAGGCCAGTTGTCTTCTCACATCTTGTAGATCCTGCTCACGAATGGAAAAGGCGACGTAAATGGGGTGCACCTGGTGAATCTCCACGAGAACGGCATCGTTGGCCTTGATGACGTTCCCTTCCTTGATGTAGAGGGTTCCGGTGCGGCCGTCCAGGGGAGAATGGATATAACAGTATTCCAACTGGAGTCTGACGTTCTCCAGGCTTGCACGGGATGCGCGAACCGCTGCCTGTGTATTCTCCAGGGCCGCTTCCGATGCCCGCAGGGCGGCCCGGGCCTCCTCTACCCCTGCCTCATCGGCGAGGACCACCGCATTCAGGGCGTCCGCTTTCATCTGTACCTGATCGTATTCGTCCTTGGATACATTCCCTTTTGCGGCCAGGGCGCCATACCGTTCTGCCTGCACCCTGGCGGTCCTGGCCTCCACCTGGTCTTTGGTCAGGATCGCCTCGGCGTGTTTCAGGCGGGACGCGTTGCTGACCCGGTTGGCCTGGGCCTGTTTCACCGCGGAGAGGTCCCTTTCAAGGATGGCCTCTGCCTGACTCACGGCCGCATCAAAGGGCCGTGGGTCGATCACGAAGAGGAGGTCGCCTTTTTTTACCTCCTGACCCTCCTGGAAGGCTGTCTTTGTCACTTGTCCGTTAACCAGGGATTTTATGGCGACAGAGGCGTAAGGTTCCACATTCCCAATGGTGATGAGCTGAATCGGCACGTCTTTTCGGGTTACGGTATCAACGGAGACAGGCGCGGCCGTCTTTTGCTTCTGTTTCCCCTCTGTCTGGGCCGAGCAGGCGAAACAGAAGACCGGAAGGGCTGAACACAGGATCCGGATCAATTTTCTCCAATGGACCATTTTCCAACGAGGCCTATTTCCTCGATATCTATTCCCACGCGGTGTCGTCACGACCTGCCCAAGGCTCCCCTCAGCGACTCTATCTCTTGATAAGGAATCGGCTCTTGACACAATTTTTTTATTATACCCATCATCCATTCCTGTTCGCAACAGAGAAATGGGGGCGGGAGATATTTCATCTTCCGCCTCGATGATGGCCGGCGGGGCTTGCATGCCCGTCCTGACCCTATCCACCCGGATCCGGCAAACCGCGATACGTTCCATCATGGCCTCTTCCGGGAAGATGCCCGGCATTCTTATCTTGGCTTCCGATCGGGCTTGTAGTGGAGACGTAAGGTCCTGAAGCATAGACTTACGGCGACACTGCGAACGGTGAATGAGGCACGGTTCAATCGCACGATGAGAATTGCTGAAGATGCTGTTTCGGCATTGACACGCCCTGTGGGTTAGGTTATAGATGTGATATAGAGGTATCCAGGTGGCGGGATCGGATCATACGAAGCATGAGCCCAGGCCTTACAGGTTGTAAAACCATCCGACATGGGCAGCCGACTCATTTACAAAAACCTGGCCTGCCGAAGGGATCTTTTACTCGATATTCAAGCAGGTTAAATCCTTTCCATCGCTCGCCCGGTCTTTGGCATATCCGTTGCTCTAAAACTTTAACAATGGAAATGCAAAGGAGGAAGCGCCATGAACCAAAGTAGGGGCAAACAAATCCTGGTGACGCTGGACGGCTCGGAGCCTGCTTTTGAGACGGTCAGATATCTCTCTAATCTCCCTTCGCTCCAGGAGAGGAGGATTGTGCTTTTCACGGTATTTGCAAAGGTGCCCGAGTCCTACTGGGACCTGAAGACGGCCCCTGCCTTAAGGGCAAGAGTCATGGAAATCCAGTCGTGGCAAACCCAACGGTCTCTGGATCTGGATGCCTATATGAAAGATGCCAGGGATCTTCTTCTGAGGGCAGGATTTTCCGCGGAGCGTGTGAAAATCGTCATCCACGAACGGCAAACGGGCATTGCCCGGGATATTATCCAGGAGGCCAGGAAAGGCTACGAAGCCGTGGTTGCGGGAAAGAGAGGTCTGGGCAAGGTGGCGGGTATTGTCTTGGGGAGCGTGGCCATGAAGCTGCTTCAGGGCATATCCTTTGCTCCCCTTATCCTGGTGGGAAAAGACCCCCGCCCCGGAAAGATCCTGGTGGGCTTTGACGGATCCGAAGATGCAATGAATGCGGTCAAGGCCGTTGCCTCCATCCTGGGTAAAAGCGGGTGGAAGGTCAACCTGACCCATGTGATTCGATACGGAGAGGAGCAAAGGGAGGCCATCGCCGAGGCGGAGCATCGGATCGCGGGCTCAATTGATGAGGCCATGGACATCCTGCTCGCCGGCGGCATTCCCCGTGGCCTCATCACGACCCAGATCCTTACGGGCGTTACAAGCCGTTCGGAAACCATTGTCAAGGAGGCAGGCCAACAAGGGTACGGGACCATCGCCCTGGGTAGGCGGGGACTCTCAAAAGTCTCAGACTTCTTTATGGGAAGGGTCAGCAACAAGGTCGTGCAGATAGCACGGGGACATGCGGTATGGGTAATCAGTTGATCGACCTTTAGGCCCTTTGGACCTTGAAACGGGTCACCTGTTATACAACATCCGGTCGCTGAAGGTCGAGAGACGGGCGTCGTCTTCCCTGAGGAGGTTTCAGGCAGACCCGCGTCGGTTGAGGGGTTCATGAATGGGGGAGGGGAAAAACAGATCTTCTATGGCCGACGGGTATTCCCGCTTTGAAGCGTCGATGGGGCCGCTTGTGCAGAACCTTTTTCCTTCGCCGCTTGCCTTGTCCGCCCTCCTGGATTCCATTCCCGTGGGTGTGGCCGTTCTGGACGAGCACCGTCGTTTGCTCTATTTCAATCAATACCTGGAGTCCTTGACCGGATTTCATCGCGACCAGGTTTGGGGACTCCCCTGCCGTGATGTCCTCCGGACCGATCTCTGCCACCCGCATTGCCCTTTTATCGAGGCCTCAAGCCGTGTGGAGGACGTGTCTCTGGAAGGGGACATCATCAACAGAGACCGGCGTAAGATCCCCGTTCGCGTATCATCGATCCCCCTGCTCGAGTCGGAGGGGAGTCTGCTCGGGTACATGGAAATCGTTGAAGATATCCGGTTGCTCAAGGCCTCGGAGACTGCCGGCCATGCCTACAGTTTCGGCGAAATGATCGGCCACAGTCCCAAAATGGAAGAACTTTTCCGAATCATGCCCATCATCGCCCAAACCGACTCGTCGGTGTTGATCACCGGCGAAACAGGAACGGGCAAGGACCTGGCCGCCGAGGCCATCCACCAGGCCTCTGACCGCGCCCGAGGCCCCTTCATCAAGATCAATTGTGGCGCCCTGCCCGAGACCCTTCTGGAATCGGAGCTCTTCGGGCACACCAAGGGGGCCTTCACCGGGGCGGTCTCTGACAAGCCCGGACGTGTGCGCCTGGGGCACAAGGGCACCGTCTATCTGACCGAAGTGGGTGATCTGCCCCTGTCCCTCCAGGTTAAGCTGCTGACGTTTCTTGATGACAAGATTATCTATCCCCTGGGCAGCACCAAAGGTTTCCAGGCCGACGTCCGCGTTGTCGCCGCTACCCATCGTCCATTGGAAAAAATGGTCCAAGACGGTCGCTTCCGCGAAGACCTTCTTTTTCGACTGAACGTTGTGCGTTTGCATCTTCCGCCCCTACGGGAAAGGGAGAGCGACATTGTCTTGTTGATGGGTCACTTTCTTGGATTGTTCGCTGAACGTTTTCGCAAAAAGATAACGGGCTTTTCTGAGGAGGCCGCACAGATACTGCAGAAATTCCCTTACCCGGGCAACGCCCGGGAGCTGCGGAACGCAATAGAATACGCCGTCAATATTTGCCAGGACGAACGTATCAAACCCGAACATCTGCCGGCTTACCTGGCGGCCCCTCAGTCGTCGGCGGCGGAACCGGAAAGGGGAGTACAGGAGGGCCCTTCAGGGCCGCCGCCGAAATGGTCTCGCGTCGCGGGAGCCAACTGGACAGACATGGAACGGCAGATGATCCTCGACGCCCTGATCCAGGCGAAAGGGCGAAAGAACAAGGCGGCCACGGCCCTTGGCTGGGGAAGGAGCACGCTGTGGCGAAAGATCAACCAGTACGGGCTGGAATCATAGCCCCATTGTGAGGGTTGCCATGAAAGAGAGAGGATAGTGGGAGGCAAGCTACTGATTACCTTGAGGGAAAACGATGTGGCGCCTCGTTTTGATTTGACTACGGAGGTCCTTTTGGACAACGGCGGGCCCACAGGTGAAGCCGCCGGACGAAAAACCCTCGTTCTTCCCCGTGCCTCGGCCGAGGAACTCTGCCACCTGATTCTCGCCGAAGAGGTGCGGACGGTCGTGTGCGGCGCCATAGAAGAGGAGTATTACCAGTATCTGACGTGGAAGAAAATCACTGTCATTGATTCCGTCATGGGGCCGTGGGAAAAGGCCCTGGAAAGATACCTGGAAGGCTGTCTACAACCCGGAGACATTCTCCACCGACTCCCGGAACCTACACGCCATGGCCGATCTATTCAATAACAACCTGTCCTTGTTCAAGAAAAGCGACAACGAGCGCTCCTCGCCGGCATGGTACCAGAAATTACGGCGAAACATAACCATCCTCATGTTGCTGGTGACCCTCGTTCCTCTCTCCTTCATCGCCATGTTCAATTATTACGTGTACCAGGGCGCCTTAAAAAATGAAATTGTGACGCCTTTAAAGGCAATGGTCAACAAGACCAAGCATTCGTTTGAACTGTTCCTGGCGGAAAGGAGTTCAGCAATCAGCTTCATCGCTTCAGCATATTCGTTTGCGGACTTGGCGGACCAAAACACCCTGAACCGCATCTTTCGGGTCATGAAGAAGGAATTCGGGGGATTCATAGACCTGGGACTCATTAACAGCGCCGGCAGGCAGGTCTCTTACGCCGGCCCCTATCGATTGGAAGGGAAGGAATATGCTGGCCAGCCCTGGTTCCAGGAAGTCCAGGTCCGGGGCACATATATCAGCGACGTCTTTATGGGGTACCGCCAGTTTCCCCATTTTGTGATCGCGGTCCAGCATATGGACCCCTCCGGACAGGCCTGGATACTCAGGGTCACCATCGACACAACAAAATTCAACGATCTCATTGCCTCTATGGGCCTGGACGCCTCCACCGACGCCTATATCCTCAACCGGGAGGGAACCTTCCAGACCACATCCAAATTTTATGGCAAAGTCCTCGAAAAATGCCCCGGTCCTCACCCGCCCGTCAGCTACGAGCCCACCATCATGGAGACAGTGGACGACCAGGGCCGTGAAATTCTTTTCACTTACACGGATTTCCAGTCCGCTCCCTTCCGCCTGGTGGTGGTCAGCCGACGCTCCGAGGTCTTCAAGAGCTGGATAACCTTCAAGAACGAGATATTTTATGTATTTGCCGCGAGTTTCATCCTGATCTGTATCGTTGTCTTTAAGCTGACCGGCGTGCTGGTCAGGCGTATTGAAGAGTCTGACCAGAAGCGCGAACTGGCCTACCATGAAATGGAATACACTAGCAAACTGGCCTCCATCGGACGTCTGGCCGCCGGAGTTGCCCATGAAATCAACAATCCGCTGGCCGTCATCAACGAAAAAGCCGGACTGATGAAAGATTTGATGAACATGGACGATGCTGCGATCGATATAGGGAAGTTTCAGTCTTTGACCGACTCCGTTCTGGGCTCCGTGGAACGGTGCCGGGCCATCACCCACCGACTTCTGGGATTTGCCCGGAGAATGGACGTGGCCATCGAGGTCATTAACCTGAACGAAGTCCTTCGCGAGGTACTCGGTTTTCTGGAAAGGGAGGCCATGAACCGCAATTTGATCCTCACGATGGAACTTGCCGAGGATTTGCCCAGCATCCTCTCCGACCGGGGCCAGCTCCAGCAGGTCTTTCTCAATATCTTGAACAACGCCTTTGACGCTGTCAAGGACGGTGGCCAGGTCGCCATTAAATCGAGGGAACGAGACCCGGATCATGTGGAAATATCCATCAGCGATAACGGCATAGGCATGTCAGAGGAGACCATGAGGCATGTATTTGAGCCCTTTTTCTCTACCAAGAAGGGGTACGGGACCGGATTGGGCCTCTCCATCACCTACGGCATCGTCAAGAAACTCGGGGGGGAGATCAAGGTCGAAAGCGAATTGGGTAAGGGAACGGTTTTTCATGTTTTTCTCCCCAAAAGAAGTCAACAGGAAGGGGAATAGCCGATGGAAAAAGGAACAAAGGTACTCCTTGTGGATGATGAAGTGGAATTTGTCCGCACCCTGGCCGAACGTCTCGAGATAAGGGGCATCCAGGCCTTGGTGGCCACTGACGGCGCTGAGGCGTTGCAGGTCGCTGACGAGCAGAGCCCTCCCATCGTCGTCCTGGACGTGATGATGCCGGGTCTGGGCGGCATTGAAGTCCTTCAGCGGCTGAAGGAAAACCACCCGGATATCCAGGTCATCCTGCTGACCGGGCATGGCTCCACCAAGGAGGGCATTCGAGGCATGCACCTGGGGGCCTTCGATTACCTGATGAAACCCGTGCATATCGAAGAACTGATCAAAAAGATGGGCGAGGCCTACGAGGCCTCCCGGTAATCCGTCATGACAGAAGTGAGGTTGGAATGAACCAGCAGGAAATCGCCTTCATGGGACGCATCACCGCAGGCCTGAGCCACGAGATCAATAACGTCTTGGCCATTATCAAAGAATCGGCCGGCCTGATGGACGACATCCTCAGGCTTTGCCCGGAGAACGTTGTTCCGCACCAAGACCGTCTCTTCAAGGCATCGGTCAACATCCGGAAACAGGTGGATCGGGGAGTGAACATCGTCACCGGACTCAACCGCTTCGCCCATAGCATGGACGAACCCTGGACACAGGTGGATCTGAACGAACTGACCGCCCGAATCACGTTCCTGATGCAGCGATTCGGCCGCCAGAGGCGGATTCGTCTGATCGCCGCGCCCCATCCCGAACCTCTCATTATCCAGACCGATCCCTTTCGCCTGGAAATGCTCCTGGCCGCCGGCCTGGACTTCTGTCTGGTGCGGGCCGGTGAAGGGTCCGATATCGTTGCGCAAGCACGGCTCGTTGAAGGCCGGCCGGCCATATGGATGGGTTCCGGTCCTGACGTGTCCCCAACCCTTTTTGCTGCCAAAGGGCCCTGTCCCCAAGACCTCCTGCCACTTCAAGCCGACGTGAAACACCTGAACGCCGATATCTTCGACGTTGGAACAGAGTCCTTGCCTGGGTTACTCATCCAATTCAGGTGAGACATGACCCATTTCAATCTGTTTCATTTGGGTGTTTCATATAGTTTCAAAATGTAGCAAACTTAATGGCCGCAAATCGCCAAGAGGTCGATCATCCTGTTTTTATTAATGTTATTATCTTGGCACAGACCTTGCTGTTTGAAAGGGATTCCATTGGCCTGGGCATGGTAAGGCCCTGTGACGGGTCGGAAACGGTCTGACCTTCACCAGCGATTTTCTGGGCCGATAAATGACGCGTGTCGGGCCTGGAATATCGGGTAAAAAAGGTGTTCATCGATGACCCCTCGAGTGTTGATCATGGAGACGGATGCCTTGAGCAGGGGGAGTCTCGGCTCTTGGTTGAAGCGTCATGGCTGTCAGGTTTTTGAAGCGGACCATCAGATGGAGGCCCGAAGCGTTCTTCAAGAAGAGGACGTGGATGTGGTCCTGCTGGGCCTGAACGATTACGGGACCGATTCCCTCTCCATCATCAGGGGCTTAAGACACTCATCCAAAGATGTAGCCTTCATCCTGTTGACCCACCCCCAAAATATCCGCCTCTCCATAGAAGGGATGAAACTGGGCGCATTTGACGCCTTGACGGTCCCGGTCGACGTGGATTTGCTGGTGGAGCGGATTTCGGACGCCTGCTCCGGCCGAAGAAAGGCCCGTGACCTCGGTCTTGAAAACCTGGGAAAGTTCAACAGGCGATATCTCGGGTCCCTCATCAAATTTATGGATACCGTAGGTTTGAAGAAGGCAAGGGGCTGGTTCGGCATTGCCAGATTTCCCTGAATCGGGGGACACTGTTTTTGTCTTGTAACGGGACAATGGTCGGGCCATACATCCCTGAGTTTCTCTCATTGGAAGAAAGGGATCGGTGATGGAAAAGTTCAAGGTATTGCTCGTGGATGATGAAGAGGAGTTCGTAAGGACCCTTTCCGAGCGCCTCCAGATGCGTGATCTGGATTCCCAAATGGCCTTCGACGGCGAGCAGGCCCTCGAAGTGATGCGGGATGGCGTTCCCGATGTTATGGTGCTTGACCTGAAAATGCCGGGCATTGACGGCATGGAAGTCCTGCGCCGGATGAAGAAGCTCTACCCAAAGGTGCAGGTCATCATTCTTACGGGACACGGCTCGGACAAGGACGAAGCGGGGGCACGGCGCTTGGGCGCTTTTGAGTATCTTCAGAAACCGGTTAACCTGGAATACCTGATGGAGGTCCTGAAGAGGGCTTACCAGAAGAAGGTGGAGGCCTCCTTGATGGCCGCAACCTTTGCCGAAGCTGGAGGAACGGATACCCCCCTGGAGTCTATGAAAGACGAGTAGCATTGGGATGAGACCCCGGTCTGGACGGGAGAACCTGCAAGATGAGAAAGGAGATGCCTTATGCCGGATGGTGTAAAGGTTTTAGTGGTTGACGACGAAGAGGAATTTGTTGATGCCCTGGCTCAGCGGCTGGAGGTCAGGGGGTTTAAGGTCCTGACCGCCTTCAGCGGAGATGATGCGCTGGTGGCTGTGCGGGAGGCGCCGGTGGATGTGGTGATCCTGGACGTGCTGATGCCTGGAAAGGACGGCCTTCAGACACTGAGGGAAATCAAGCAGCTCAAGCCTTTGGTAGAGGTCATTATGCTCACCGGACACGCAACCGTGAAGACGGGCATCGAAGGAATGAAACTGGGCGCCTATGATTACCTGATGAAGCCTACCGAGACAGAGGACCTGGTGGCCAAAATCAACAAGGCCTATGGGCGTAAGGCTGAGCATGAGGAGCGCATCAGCCAGGCGAACATTGATAATTTGGTCAGGACACGAGGCTGGTAGTCAAGCCGGTCTGGAAGTGCCTTCAAAAAACAGATGAACCGTTGTCGGGTTTAAGGGTTGTTAGGCTTGTTTGTGAATTCTGTCACAGAAACGAGGTGCGTTTTTATGAGTGAGCAGATCGTGAAGGATATGATGGTCCCCCTGGCGGAATACGCCACCGTCTCCCAGGACGCCTCCCTGTACGAAGCCGTGCTGGCGCTTGAGAAGGCGCAGGAGGATTATGTTCAGAGCCGATACACACACCGCGCGGTCCTGGTGTACGACGGCCGGGGGCGCATTGTCGGCAAGCTGAGTCAGAGTGACGTGCTGCGGGGCCTGGAGCCCAAGTACAAGAAGATGAGCGACATGAAAAGCATCACCCGCACAGGCTACAGTGTCGAATTCATCACCTCCATCATGGAAGGCCAGGGCCTCTGGGAAGACCCCTTGGCCAATATCTGCCGTAAGGCGGCTCAAATCAAGGTCAGCAGCATCATGTACACCCCGGTGGAAGGGGAGTATGTCAGAGAGGAGGCCTCTCTCGCTCAAGCCATCCACCAGTTGATCATGGGGCATCATCAATCGCTTCTGGTGACCCGTGACGGGGAAGTGGTGGGCATTTTGCGTCTGACCGATGCATTTGCCGCTATTTGCGCCATGATCAAGACCTGTCGGCTCTAAGACCGACGGTCCCTTATCCCGGGCGCCCTTAGACCCGGATCCATTATTTGCTTAAGGAGATCGGTAAATGAGTTCCAAATCAAACATCACTGACGCAGAAGGAAAGATTAACTGGACCCGCTTAATCCTTATGTTTGTGGGGCTTTCGTTGTTTGTCGTCGTCTATTTTTCGCCCGCCTGGCCGGACGCTGTGGACCCCATGGGCAAGCATTTCCAATTGTCCCAGGAAGGGAAGGGCGCGCTGGCCGTCTTTCTCATCGCCGGGACCTGGTGGGTCTTCGAGGTGGTTCCCATCGGCGTCACCAGCCTTCTCATCGGCGTCCTGCAGGCCCTCTTCCTGATCCGGCCGGCCAGCGAGGCATTCAAGGATTTCATGGATCCATCGGTGATGTTCATCTTTGCCTCCATTGTGGTGGGCCTTGTCTTTACCAAGACCGGCCTCACCCGTAGGATGGCCTACAAGATGTTGAATATTGTCGGGGAAAGAACCAGCATGATATACCTCGGCTGTTTTCTGGTTACCGCCGCCCTCACCCATATCATGGCCCATACCGCGGTGGCCGCCACCATATACCCGTTGCTGATGACCATCTACGCCCTCTACGGCAGTGATGACAAGCCGACCAAATTCGGCAAGGGAATGTTCATGGGTATGGCCTATGTGGCAGGCGCAGGGAGTATTGTCACGCTGCTGGGCGCTGCCCGGGGCGCGGTGGCCATCGGCTTTTACAATGAGATCGTGGGCAAGGAAATCAGTTTTTTCGGGTTGACCTATTATATGTTTCCCGTGGGATGGATCATGGTCTTTCTGCTATGGGGATTCTTCATGGTCTTCTTTAAACCGGAAAAAAAGGTGATCCCCGGGCTCAGGGAAAGGGCCAGAGGACTCAGCGCCGAACTGGGGCCATTGACCTCAAAGGAAATCCTGGCAGGCCTTATCGTCTTTGCCATGATCGCGGCCATGTCCCTCCGCTCCTTTATCCCGGCCCTCCAACCCATCGACAAATCGGCCATCATCCTTATTTCGACCGTCCTCTTCTTTGTCCTGCGCATCCTGGATATCAACGACCTGGAAAGCATCCCCTGGAACATCATTCTCCTTTTCGGCGGCGCCATGAGCATCGGATTCTGCCTCTGGCAGACCGGGGCGGCCCAGTGGCTGGCCATCAACTGGCTGGCCATGTTCAAGGAGGCCCATTGGTTTGTTTTTGTCATGGGCATCACCTTCTTTGTCCTGATCATGACCAACTTCATTATGAACGTGGCCGCCATTGCCATTTCCCTCCCCGTGGCCCTGGTCATTGCCCCGTACCTGGGTGTGTCTCCGGACGTCATCGTGTTCGCCTCCCTCGTGGCCGCGGGCATGCCCTTCCTTCTGCTGGTGGGGGCCGCACCCAATGCCATCGCCTACGAATCCAAGCAGTTTTCCAGCGGTGAGTTCTTCACCCATGGCATCCCGGCCAGTATCATGCTGATGGTGGTGGTGGGGTTTGCCGTCTTTGTCCTCTGGCCGTTGATGGGCATGCCAATTACCGTCAATTGACCGAGACATTCAGCAAGACAGGAAGCCGCGACCCGAACGGGTCGCGGCTTCTTTTTCCCCCGCGGCCCTCTGTCATCCAGGGATGCCTCCCGCCCTCCAACCAGAGAAATCCGCCCGGTTTGTCCGGGTCCGCACCATTCTTCCATACCCTTTACAGGTTGTAAAATCCCCTGACACGGATCCACCGTCCCACGAGTGGAAGGCCGGTCTTATGGGGGAGGGTATCGCAATATATTCAAATGGTTATATCCTTGCTCGGGGCCCAAGGGGTTTTGGCACATAGTTTGCTGTTCCTGGATTTAGGCCAGCGGATCTGTTGGGACAGTGCTCCGCCAAGGTCCCGTCGTTTTTCCGGACAGACTCGGGCCGTAGATACCTGCTGGACGAGGAGGGCGTCCAGGCGCATCTGTTCGCCTATCAGGGAATTGATCCCCATGGTCTCGAAATTGTCAGCATCCGTACGGGGTTCTCGGGCAAAGCGTTCAGGACCCCATTTTCATACTTGAGGACGATGGCTCCTTGTGATGATCGATGATGAGAAAGAAACGGGGATGTGCATGGACACAGATTCCCCAAACAGGAGATTCACCATACTGGCGGCGGACCGAAACCCCCATGTCAGGGACTTTCTGAAGCGCGAAATGACGGCCGAGGGGTTCCAGGTGGATCTGGCTAAGAACGCGAGAGAGGTCCTCGAACGGGTCTATCAGAACGAGTCCATCGATCTTGTCATCATCGATCCGGATATGCCCGACGCCTCCAAGGAGGAACTCCTGGCACAGCTATCTGACCGAATCCCCTACCTGCCGGTAGTCATCCATTCGTTCTCAACGGATGATGCCAGTCAGACGAAGGGGCCGTCCGATGTTGCCTTTGTGGAAAAGGAGGGGGGGAGTATAGAGGCCCTGAAGAAGATCGTGATGGAGATCCTGAGCAGGACACATCGCCCGGCCCCGGGCAATTCCTCTGGATAACACCCCTATCCCTCGAACCAGCAATCCGCCAAATTCCTTGACAGAAGAATGGGCCGCCCCTATGATACTCTCCCATCATAGACGGGAGGACCGCTTTAAAGGCGAAATTGCAACCATGTGGAGAGGCATCAACCTTCGAATCCGTATTTACCTCATCCTGGCCTGCCTCGTGGCCATCACTATGGGGGGAGGCGGGGTAATGGTCTGGTACACCTACCGGATGCAGCACCTCCTCTCCCATATCGTGGACAGGAATGTGGCGAGCTTCCGCGCAGCCCTGACCCTTGAGAACGCCCTGGCCAATCAGAAGGGGTTTGTCACTTACTTTGTTTTGGACGGAGATCCGGACTGGCTCCGGCAATTGGGGGAATACCGGCAGATTTTCAGACAACGTCTGGAGCACGTCAGGCTCCTCGTGGCGACGATAGAGGAGAAAAGGGCGCTCGATATCATCGAGTCGGAATACAACGACTATCTTCGCATCAAGGATCAGGTCATAGAGAATTACCGGACAGGGAATCAGCCTCCCGCCACCGGACTGCACAAGGAGGTTCGGGACCGGTTTTTCAGCCTTCTGAACCGGTGCGAACAGTTCAACAACCTGACCGTGCAGAAGCTGTCTGAAGTGCGGAGCAGAAGCCGTGCAGAGGCAGGGGAGCTTCGCGTCATCGCCGTGACGGTCATGGGCGCGGCCCTCCTTCTGGGAATTGCCCTGGCCTTTGTCCTGGTGAACCAGATCCTGAGGCCTCTCCGGATGCTGGCGTCGGAAACCCGCTCCGAGGGGGAATGGGATGGATCGAACAATGAGGTGAAGGCCCTCACCCGAAGCGTCCGGGGTCTCATGGAGGACGCGGATCAAACCCAGGTGGCCCTGGCCAGGAGCCGGGAAAATCTTCTCCAGGCCGAAAAAATGGCCCTGGTGGGCAGGCTGGCCGCGGGCATGGCCCACAGCATCCGCAATCCCCTTACGTCCGTAAAAATGCGTTTGTTTTCCCTGGGCCGGGACCGTACGCTGTCCAGGAGCCAGGAAGAAGACTTCTCGGTTATTTCCGAGGAGATCCGCCACATAGACGCCCTGGTGGAGAATTTTCTTGAGTTTTCCCGACCTCCCAAGCTCAAGATGCAGGCGATCAGCCCTTCCATGGTGGTGGACCGTACCCTGCAACTGCTGCACCACCGGATCAAATCCTTCGGGGTTACCATCAAGACCGAGAGCAAGGGCTCGATCCCCAGCATCCAGGGGGATATCGAGCAATTGACCGAGGTCCTGGTCAACCTCGTTGTAAATGCCTGTGAGGCCATGGACGGGGATGGATCGATCCTGATCCGGGAGGAGGTCGTTGACGGGAAAGAGGGCAGGGTTATGCTCATTGAGGTCTCTGACACAGGCCCTGGGATCCCGGAACCCATCCTGTCAAAGGTTTTCGAGCCGTTCTTCACCACCAAAGAGGAGGGAACAGGCCTGGGCCTCAGTATTGTCAGGCGCATTGTGGAAGAACATGGGGGAAGGCTGGAAGTCCATTCCAGGGAAGGGAGCGGCGCCACATTCACCATCGCCCTGCCAGTGGACCCTGACGCCCAAGACCCCTGGACCGGCATCCCAAAAAATCAACGTCCAATATCCTATGATTGAACCTTTGAACCCTTTTGCTTTCAGCTTTGACACCTGAGCCCTGAAGGGAGCACCCATGAGCACCATATTGATCATTGACGATGATGACCAGCTCCGCATCAGTTTTGAGAGGCTGCTGACCGAGGAAGGTTATGAGGTGCGCACCGCCCCCTCCGGGGAGATGGGACTCAGGGTCTTTGGGGAGGGGTCACTGGACCTCGTCATTCTTGACATGCGTCTCCCGGGAATGAACGGCCTGGAGGTCTTTAAGGCGATCCATGCCCGGGAGCCCAAACTGCCGGTGATCATCATGACCGCCTATGGGACCACGGATACGGCCATAGAGGCTACCAAGTTAGGGGCCTTCGATTACGTTCTAAAGCCCTTCGATATCCCCGAGATGTTGAAGGTGATCCGGCAGGCCCTGGACGCAGGGCGCTTCATGCGCTCGCCCGTGGCCATGAATGCGGTTCCTGAGGCCACTTCCAAGGAGGCGATCATAGGGAGGAGCAGGGCCATGCAGGAGGTCTACAAGGCCATCGGCAGGGTTTCTCCCACCGATGCCACCGTGCTGATTCGCGGCGAATCCGGGACCGGGAAGGAACTGGCGGCCAGGGCCGTGTATCAGCACAGCCTTAGGGCTGACAGGCCCTTTTTAGTCATCAACTGCGTGGCTATCCCCGAAAACCTTCTGGAAAGCGAGCTGTTCGGCTACGAGAAAGGGGCCTTTACAGGGGCCGCTCACCGCAGGGTGGGAAAGATCGAACAGGCCGGCAACGGCACGGTCTTTCTCGATGAGATCGGGGATATGTCCCCTGGGATCCAGGCCAAGATCCTCCGGCTGCTCCAGGAAAAAAGCATCGAACGCCTTGGGGGACGCGAAACCATCCCGGTCGACGTCCGCATCATCGCCGCCACCAACCGGGACCTGGAGGCCGCACTGGAACAGGGTCGATTTCGCGGAGACCTCTACTATCGCCTGAAGGTGGTGACCGTCCATTTGCCGGCCCTGAGGGACAGGGCCGAGGATATCCCCGCCCTTGTGGACTATTTTCTTGCGCGGTTTTCCCGTGAGATCGGAATGGCCAATCCCGGAATCTCGAAAGAAGCCCTTGCGATCCTGAAGGACTACGCCTGGCCCGGCAATATCCGCGAGTTGGGCAACACCATCCAGAAGGCCTTGATCTTCAACCGTGGGGCGCCTGTCTCGCCGGAGGATATCTCACAGGTCTTTGAGTCAAGGGACACAAACAAGGGAGGAGAGCCGGAACAGAACGGGGAGCTCATTCGACGGTGGGTTCGCCGTATGCTTGCTTCACAGAAGAACGATCCTCTCTTTGATTCAATCATGGATACCTTTACGGCAATCGTCCTTGAAGAGGCCCTCAAGCTTACCGGGGGAAATCGGAGCCGCGCCGCCAGGCTCCTGGGACTGTCCAGACCCACGCTCCACTCCAAGATCGAAAAGTACGGAATCACATTCGAAACCTCTGTCAAGGGGTCCTGAGTCGCATCCCTCTTCTTTTCCTTTACACGATGTAAAAAAGGCTGACATCCTTTTCCCCCATTCCGATCCCTTCAATTTGACCCATTGCCATTGACATAATTATTGCGATAGGTTATGGTTTAAATCGTCGTCATTTTTCCGGCACGTTCCTTGCTGAGAAAATGAGACAGGCCGGCGACTCGTTCGCATGGCAGGGATGACCCGTTAACAGAGGATGCCCTTGAGAAATCAGCCGAGTCAGCGCGACCAGAATAGCGAAAGCAAGGGGTATTATCGTTCCCTCACCCGAAACATGGTACTGACGATCATTCTCGTATCATTCATCCCCTACTTCATCGTCACCGCCATCCTTCTGCAACAGTTTCATGCGTCCCACCGCGAAAAGGTCATTGCCCATCTCGAAGGATTGGTCAAAAAGCACAAGCAGAATATCGACGCATTCCTGAAAGAAAAGCTGGGGAACCTCAGCCTCCTTGCCAAGACCTTCAGCTACGAAGAGCTTGCCAACGAGGAGTTCCTGAAGGACAGACTGGAGATGCTGCAACAGACCTACGGGCCCTTCTTCGTGGACCTTGGGGTCATCAATGCGAGGGGTCTTCAGATCAGCTACGCAGGCCCGTTTCAACTGGTAAAGGCGTCCTATGGGGACGCAGACTGGTTCAGAAACGCGATGAAAAGGGAATATTACATCAGTGATGTCTTTTCCGGCCTCCGGGGTCTCCCCCATTTTATTATCACGGTCAGGGAAAACTGGATGGGAGATCCATGGATTTTCAGAGGGACCATCGATTTCGTGGCCTTCAACAACCTGGTCGAAAACATCCGCATCGGCCAGACGGGCTTTGCCTTCATCCTCAACAGGAAAGGAGAACTCCAGACCAAGCCCTCGTACCCCGTGCATCCCGATCATGAGCCCTATGCGGCGATCCTGAAAAAGGATAATGTCCCCGAAGGTCAGGTCAGGGCCTTTGAATGGACGGACGAATTCGGCGTGAAACAGATCTATGTGACGGCCTTTCTCAAGGGTGGAGACTGGCTTCTGGTATATCAGCAGAGGGTCTCGGACGCCTTTTCAGATTTTGAGAGGGCACTGCGTGTCACCATGGTGGTGCTGGCGTTGGGCCTTCTGGTCATACTGACAACAGCATTTCTTCTGTCAAGAAGGATGGTGGGCCGAATAGCAAAGGCCGACCGGGAAAAACATATGATGAATGAACAGGTGGTTGAAACAGGAAAGCTCGCCTCGGTGGGTGAACTGGCAGCCGGGATAGCCCACGAGATTAACAACCCCGTAGCCATCATGGTGGAAGAGGCGGGATGGATCGGAGACCTCCTGGAGGAAGAGGATTTCAAGGACGGAACCAATCTGAAGGAATTCAGGCGAGCCCTGGCACAGATAAATACCCAGGGCAAACGCTGCAAGGAAATCACTCACAAACTCTTGAGCTTTGCACGGAAGACGGATGAAAGGGTCCAGGAGTTCGATATCGATGAAGTGATTGAGGATATCGTGGCGCTCTCAGCCCAGAGGGCCAAATACAGCAACGTGATCGTCAAGCTCACGCTTGCAGATGATCTTCCCAAGGTCAGGCTATCACAGGCGGAACTTCAGCAGGTGCTCCTCAACCTGATCAACAACTCCCTTGACGCAATGGAAAAGCAGGGGGGAACCCTTGAAATAAGCAGCAGAGCGGAGGAGGAGGAAGGGAACCTGGTTATAGAGGTAAAAGACAGCGGTCCGGGCATACCTGCCGTAAACCTGGAACGTATATTCGACCCATTCTTTACCACCAAACCCGTGGGCAAAGGAACGGGTCTGGGTCTGTCCATATGTTATGGCATCGTCAAGAAACTCGGCGGAGAGATAGAGGTGTCAAGCACAGTAGGCGTCGGAACTACGTTCCGCATAAAAATGCCTCTGGAGAAAATCAAGGCTCAAGGGCCTGTTAACGGGAAAGGAGAATAGCTTATGGCGATGGTAAAGGTCATGCTGGTGGACGACGAGGTTCCCTTTGTGGAGACCATGACAAAGCGTCTCACAAAGAGAGACCTGGATGTGACAACCGCGTTCAGCGGAAAAGAGGCACTAAATGCCCTGGCAGGGAATCAGGCCGTTGAGGTGGTGATTCTCGATGTCAAGATGCCTGGCATGGACGGCATAGACACCCTGAGGGAGATCAAACGTCTGTACCCGCTGGTCGAGATCGTCATGCTCACCGGACATGCTACCGTGGAGTCTGCCATAGAAGGGATGAAACTGGGCGCCTTTGATTACCTTATGAAACCCTGCGATGTGGATATGCTCCTGGGGAAGGTTCAGGAGGCTGCAGCCAAGAAGCGGCAACATGAGGATAAGATCCTTGAGGCGCGCCTCAAGGAGATCACCACACGGCGGGGTTAGAAGGATAAAAAGAACATGCCTGACCGTATCAAACTTCTTCTCGTGGACGATGAAGAGGCCTATGTGAATGTCCTGGCAAACAGACTTATGCGCAGGGACATGGATGTGACCAAGGCCTGCAGCGGCTCCGAAGGCATCCAGGCCCTTAGAGGCCAGGATTTTGATCTTGCCGTGCTCGATCTCAAGATGGAGGACATGGACGGCATCGAGGTGCTCAAGATCTTCAAGAAGATGGATCCGCGCCTCAAGGTCATCATGCTGACAGGGCACGGATCGGCCCAGGCAGCCAGAGAAGGCATTGCCCTGGGGGCCTCCGGTTACCTGACCAAACCCTGCGAGTTGGAGGAACTGGTGGAGAAAATTCGAGAGACTGCCGGAGTAGAGGAGGGTGAATCTATTGGACGGCGTTAGCGTATTGTTGGTGGACGATGAGGCGGAGTTTGTGAATACCCTGGCAAAACGGATAAACAAACGAAACATCAACGCCTCATCTGTGGAGAGCGGAGAAGCGGCCCTTAACTTTTTAGAGAAGCATGCCATAGACGTGGTCGTGCTGGATGTAAAGATGCCGGGGATGGACGGCATCGGGACGCTGAGGAAAATCAAGGAACGACATCCGCTGACAGAGGTCATTATGCTGACCGGCCATGCCAATGTGGAGGTGGCGATCCAGGGGATGGAGCTGGGGGCCTTTGACTATCTCATGAAGCCGATGGCCATCGACGACCTCTTGTACAAGATCGAGGACGCCTCGAAAAGGAAGTTCCTTCATGAAAAAAAGATCGGCGAACGGGCCGGTTATTCCGCGAAAGAGTGAGACGGGGCCTTGAAACTCGGGATATAACACTGGAGGATCGACGTTCGAAAGGGTGCGGCTTTCGATATTGAAACCTACAATAACGTTAGTACTTTAGCTCACTTTAGGCACTCATTCGGGTTGCGGCTGTCAGGCCGCCTTGGGAGTCTAATGGCCAATTAACCATACTTGTTGAATTCGGAAAGGAGCATACTGGAAATGAATTTCTTCAGAGCGTGGGGAAGGTTTATGATGATGGGCGCGATAGCCCATGCGAGATGGGAAATGGATGTATCCAGGACGATACTTGGAGACAGACGTCGTTTGATCCTGCTGGGGCTTCTCACAATCCCGATCATATGGGGGGGGATTGCGTTTGCCGAAGAGATCGGAGCGGCCCTCCCCGAACTGTTGGGCGGCAAGAAGGCCTACAGTCCTGCCTTTTACAGTACCGGCATCTTCATCGTTTCTATTCTCATCGGGGTTGGGGCCGGACTGATTACCGGCTGTATCGGCGCCGGCGGCGGCTTTATCATCGCTCCCGCCCTCATGAGCGCCGGGATCAAAGGCATCCTGGCCGTGGGCACCGACCTCTTCCACATCTTTGCCAAGGCGATTATGGGGAGCGTTATCCACAGGAAGCTGGGGAATGTCTCGGTCCCCCTGGCCGTCGTCTTCCTGATCGGCGCCATCATCGGCGCAACCGCGGGCGGACTGATCAACCGGGTGCTTTACGAGATCAATCCGGTCCTCAGCGATGCGTTTATTACGACCATTTACTCCATCATGTTGGGTTTTTTAGGCATCTACTCCATGACCGATTTCCTCCGCGCAAGAAGCGCCGATAAGCGGGTTGACGCGCCCCATGGCGGCGGAGACGCCCACGGCGGTAGGACTGAGGGGGCAGAAATGGGCAATCTTCCCAGGAAGCTCCAGGCCATGAAGATCCCGCCCATGGTGAAGTTCGATCACGATTTGGCCCCGGGAGGAAGGAGCATTTCATGGGTGTTCCTGGTCCTCAGCGGCGCACTGGTGGGGCTGGCCGCGGGGATCATGGGGGTCGGGGGCGGGTTTCTGACATTCCCGATCTTTGTTTACATGCTGGGCGTCTCCTCCATGACCACGGTGGGGACAGATATCTTCCAGATCGTCTTCACCGCAGGGTATGCGGCCATCAGCCAATACGCCATCTACGGATTCATCTTCTATACCCTGGCCATGGGCATGCTGTTAGGGTCTCTGATCGGGATCCAGGTGGGCGCCATGGTGACCAAGGTGGTCCCCGGCATCACCATCCGGGGCTTTTACGCCATGGCGGTGCTCGCCGGTTTTGTAAACCGGATCTTCGCCCTGCCGGGCAAGTTGGGGGAAATGGACGTTATTCCCATCTCACGGCAGACAGGGGCCGTCCTGGATACCATCGGCGTGTGGGCCTTTTTCGTTGTCATCGGAGGGTTTTCGGTCTGGGTGATTGGCACGTTTTTAGTCAACATCCGTGTACTCAAGGGAGAGGGGGTGCGATCATGATTGCGAACAAAAAGGAGTTTTTCGGCGGCCTGGCCATGCTGGCGGCATTTGTCGTGGTGCTGATCATCATATTCTCCCCCGTATTCAAAGGCCACAACGGCCTCGAGTACTTGGACTCCCTGTACAATTCCATATCCAAGGGATCGGCCTACTATATCCCGGACATCCTGAAAGAAACCGCTCGGTTCAATGGCCGGTCCGTGGATGCGAAATTAGCCCTGGGGGATGAGAAACAGGCGCAACAGACGGCTGTCCTCTTCCAGAAAGGGGGGGCATCCGTCACGGCTGCCGGGGCGTCCCTGCATGTCATCGGCGATCTGGGCAGGATACTGGAAAATACCCTCTCTGACGCAGACGAGATGTATCATAACAAGGGAGAAGCGGTCTCGAAAAAGTACGGCTATAACGAGAGGCAGGTCCTATATAACTGGTGGAAGGCCCTCCATGCAATGGAGAAGGAACTGCAGAAGCAGAAGCAATTCAAAGAGGACAAGGTGGTGGCCATGGTGGTCAAAAAGGGTGTGGAGCCCTCTTATAACTATTACAGAATCGAAGCCCAGAAGATCTCGGATCGAATGGGTGTTGTCATCTTCTCCCTGGTTTTTTATGTCGTCTACACCTTGTGGTATGGCTTTGCCATCCTCTATATGTTTGAGGGGTGGGGCATGAGGCTGGAACACTGAGGGATTGACAATTGATAATTGACCATTGAAAGAAACGATAGGGTCTGATAAAAGGCTAAAGGCTATCTGCGTCGTGACGGCCTTTAGCCTTTTTGATTCATGATCCAACCGCCAATGCGCCAAGGTCGGGCAGGGCATAACGAGCAACCAGGAAGCCATGGACCGCATATTCACTGCCATAAGGGGTCTCTTTCCAAAAGTGAAAGAGGATGTCGCGATGGATGTCGATGCGATTCGCAATGACTTCAAGACCCGATATCATCATTTCAAGCTCCTCCTGAATGCCAATAACAAGGCACTTGAAATCATGGCGGAAATGGAGGAGGGCCTCAGGGGAACAAAACCCTTCGGCATGAACTTTGTTCGGTCCCGGTGCACGGCTGTGTCGACCTCTGTCTGGCAGATCGCCAAGAACCTGAACGACCTCGCCCCCGGGAAATATGAAGGCCTCTATGACCGCTTTAAGGAGATCCAGTTAAGGATCAATCCTTTCCTTGCCCACTCCGATGCAACCAGAGAAGGACCGATGATCATCTCTTTGGATGATATAGACACGGAAACAGCGGACCAGGTGGGAGGCAAGATGGCCAATCTGGGCGAGATCCGGAATCGGCTTTCCATGCGGGTCCAGAACGGATTTGCGGTAACTGCCAGGGGCTATTACCGGTTCATGGAATATAACGATCTTCAATCCGAGATAGATCGACGCATTCAGGCGACCGATGTGGATCGCCTGGACCAACTTCACGCCCTCAGCGCCGCCATCCGGCAGTTGATCATTGGATCCCCACTGCCGGAAGATCTCAGCGAAGCCATTATGGGGGCGTACCGGCGCCTGGAAGAGATGGACGGGAAAGGGATCCGGGTTGCCATGCGAAGCAGCGCCCTGGGAGAGGACTTTGCCGGGACATCCTTTGCCGGTCAGTACCTCTCGGAATTGAATGTGAACCGTGAGTACATACCGGATGTCTACAAGGAGATTGTGGCCAGCAAGTACGGCCTGGCGGGCATGGCCTATCGTCTCAACCGGGGAATCCGTGACGAGGATGTGGCCATGTGCGTGGGGTGCATGAGCATGGTGGACCCTGTCTCGGGGGGCGTCCTCTATTCCAGAAACCCGCTCGATATCCGTGACGACGCCATTGTCATCAACTCGGTCTGGGGGTTGCCCAAGTCGGTGGTTGACGGGAGTTCCGCCACGGATCTTTTCATGGTCTCCCGCAAGACGCCCATGACAATCCTGCGAAGGGAGATCGCCTGCAAGGAGCAGAAGTTCGTGTGCTATCCGGATGCAGGGGTCTGTCGATTGGATGCCACAGGGGATGAAAGGGAACTTGCGTCTCTTAAAGACGATCAGGCCCTGGAACTGGCCCACCTGGCAGCAGAGCTGGAAAGGCACTACGGCGTGCCGCAGGACATTGAATGGGCGATCCAAAACGATGGCGCCATCGTTTTGCTGCAATGCCGTGCGCTGCAGCAGGTGGAAGCATTCAGAGGCCGAGATCTCGAAACATACCTCGAAGAGGCGCACGAACCGGTGATTCTCAAGGGGGGCGTCCCGGCGAGCCCCGGAACAGCGGCAGGTCCGGTGTTTATTGTGAAAAAGGACGTGGATATGCTCCGGTTCCCTGAGGGGGCCATCCTGGTGACGGCCCAGGCCCTGCCTCGATGGGCCTCTCTGCTGAACCGGGCCGCCGCCGTGATTACCGAGAAGGGGGGCGTGACCGGTCATCTGGCCAATGTGGCCAGGGAATTCGGCGTCCCCGGCCTGTTCGGGGTGGAAGGGGCCGTCAGCCTGTTGAAAAACGGGCAGATGGCGACCGTGGATGCCAACGGCCGACGGGTATTTGAGGGGAAGGTCGACTCCCTGCTTGAAGAGACGCAGGAGTCCAGGAATCTCATGGAGGGGAGCCCGGTCCATGAGGCCCTGAAAGGGGTGTCGCAATATATTGTCCCGTTGAACCTGTTGGATCCCGACGCCCCTGCCTTTGCACCCAAAAACTGTCAAACGTTTCATGATATCACGCGATTCTGCCACGAAAAGGCCGTGCATGAGATGTTCCGTTTCGGCAAGGATCACCGGTTTCCCGAGCGTTCCAGTAAACAGCTTTTTGTGGATGTGCCGATGCAGTGGTGGGTCTTGAACTTAGATGACGGGTTTACGGAGGAGGTGATGGAGAAGTACATCCGACTGGAAAACATCGCCTCGATCCCGATGCTGGCCCTGTGGGATGGGATCGCTGCGGTGCCCTGGGAAGGCCCCCCTCCGGTGGATGGAAGAGGCTTTGCATCGGTCATGTTCCAGGCCACCACCAACCGGGCCTTTGTCCCTACCGTTCGTTCCAGGTTCGCCAACCGCAACTATTTTATGATTTCAAAGAACTACTGCAGCCTCTATTCGCGACTCGGTTTCCATTTTTCCAGTGTGGAGACCCTGGTAAGCGAACGATCCGGTGAAAACTATATCAGCTTCCAGTTCAAGGGGGGGGCCGCGGATTACGAGAGACGGCATAAAAGAACACTGTTTGTCGGAGATATCTTGGAAGAACTCGGATTCAGGGTCTCCATCAAGGAGGATACCCTCATGGCCAGGATGGAAGACAGGGACATGGACTTCATGAAGGGAAGACTGACGGCCCTCGGTTATCTGACCATTCACACCCGCCAGTTGGATATGGTCATGCTCAGGACGGCGTCCGTCGACCATTACAGGGCAAAATTAACCGCAGATATCGCCGGGCTTCTCGGCCTCCAAAAATAGTAAGCCGTTCCTCTTTACACTGTGTAAAAACTGCTGACAGATGGCTCCTCCCACCATCCTCGAGTTCTGCTGTCTTTACATGCAATCCGATTAATTTTCAAACGGTTATCTCATATGACCGCCTTCCTTGCGGTTGGCACATTAATTGCCACAACCTCATACTGACTTTAAATAAAAGATAATGCAGTTCAGGACTTTTTGCACAGAAGCCCAGCGTATGTGAAGCAATTTCTGGACTGCGTGTTTTCCGTGAAGACCTTCCAGAAAACGGGTAAAGAGGCTTCAGAGGAAAAACCTGTGGACCATCTTGATGTCAGGGATGGTGAGATTTTCGGGGTCGGTTTTCATAAGGCCCGGCAGACAAGGCAAGGAGGTTCAAATGGCACATCATTCAGGAGCGACAACCGCCGTTCAAACCGGCAGCATATGGAAGAGCAAACCGGGCTACAAGCCCTTGATCATCTTTCCAGCTGCCATTCTTTTCACTATTCTAGTCATCATGCCTCCTCCTCAGGGCATGATAGACCTTGTGAGTATGGAAAAGCCATCCGGCTACACTTTGCCGTCCGACTGCAAAAACATCACGGACAGTGTGAACAAGAAACTGAGTCCTGCTGGTTTCAAGGCCGCCCAGAAGGGAGAGACCATTTCCAACTCCCATGAAAAAGGGCTGTTGACTGAGACAGACGCGGCGCAACTGGCCAAGGTGATGCTGCTTATCTTTTGTCTGGCCGTGCTCTTTTGGGGCACGGAGGCCCTTCCCCTGGGGGGAACGGATCTTCTGGTTGCCGTTATGCTATATCTTTTCAGCATCTTGCCCATGGAGGAAATAGGCAAGGCCTACATGAGCGATGCCGTCTTTTTCATATTCGGCATACTGGCGGTGGCAGTTGGGGTCGCCAAAACAGGGCTGGACAAGCGGATAGGCCTCATACTTCTGAGTCGAATCCATAGTGCAAAAGGGTTTGCACTGATCTTCATGCCGCTGCTTGCAATGGCTGCAGCCTTTCTTTCCGAGCATGCCCTGGTTGCACTGCTCATCCCGGTCCTCCTGGGCGTCTACAAGGTGACCTGCAAGATGTATGGCGTGGAAAAGGACCGGGCCTTGGCCGTCTTTCTGTTGCTGGGAATATGCTTTGCGGCCAACCACGGCGGGCCGGGCTCTCCTGCGGCCGGGGGAAGGAATGCCATAATGGTAAGCTACTTCATGCAACAGGGAGTCCCCATATCCTTCCTGGAATGGATGAAGTACGGCATGCCCTTCGTGCCCCTTATGGGAGTTGTGATAGGGGCCTACATGTATATCATGTTCAAGCCCAAGTTCAAGGTCAAAGACATCAATCCGGGAGAGGTGGTCAGATCCGAAGTGGCCAGGATGCCCAAGTTCGGTGGGAAAGAGGCCCTCATGGCGGTTATCCTCGTACTCCTTGTGGCAGCGTGGGTCATCCTGGGTGAACACTCAGGCCTGGGGGGGCCCACCCTCTATGCGGTGATGGCCATGTTTCTGGGGCGAATCATTACCTGGGACGACATTCAAGAGGGGGTCGCCTTTGACGTGGTAGGCCTGTACGCAGCGGCAACCGCCATGGGCGCGGCCCTCAAGTTCACTGGAGGGGCCCTGTGGCTGGCCACAAGCTTTGTGAGAATCCTGCCGGATTTCATGGCGAAAGGAGATATGCTGGTGATCGGTGTGAGCATATTGACGGGCACCATGACCAACTTCATGAGCGACGGCGCCACGGTAGCGGCCCTTGGCCCCATCGTCCTTCCCATGGCGGCCTTAAGCGGAGCCCATGTGTGGAAGCTGGGTCTCGCCTGCGCCTTTTCCTCTTCCTTCGCCAACTTCCTGGTGGTTGGAACCCCCAACAATGCCATTGCCTTCGGCATGGGAAGGGATCCGGTGACAGGAGAGAGACTTCTGGATGTAATGGATTTCGTAAAGTACGGCCTGCCCGTTACGATTCTGGCATGGCTTGTGTTGTGGTTCTGGGCCATCTTCGGCTACTGGCAGTTCATGTCATGGCCGGTGATGAAATAGGGTTTGCGCGAGGCAGGGGGAGAGGCAGATGAGGAATGCCGTTTATACAGGTCTTCGAAGAAAAATTACGGCCATTACCCTGGCAGTCTCCCTCGCCCCGCTCGTGACCCTCGGGGCAACGATTTATTATCAATTCTCCGGCATGTACCGCGATAAGATCCGGGAACAGATATATTACCGGGCAAGATCCCAGGCGGGGGCCGTAGATCTTTTTTTGAAGGAGAGAACCGCCATTCTGGCGGCAATGGCGGATACAAACCATTTCAACGACATCGTTCAGGAAAAAAACCTTTCAACGATTTTTTCCATCATGAATCAGCGGGCAGGGGCCTTTGTGGACCTTGGGGTAATAGACATTGGAGGCCGGCACGCCGCCTATATCGGCCCTTACGAGCTTTCCGGCCTCAATTATTACCAGCAGCCATGGTTTGGGGAGGCCATGACCAAGGGTGTCTTCATCAGCGATGTCTACACGGGTTTCAGGAAGATCCCTCATTTCGTCATAGCGGTGAAGCGACAGGAGAACCAGCACAGTTGGATCCTGAGGGCCACCATTGATTCAGACGTCTTCGGCGCGAGCATCAAGGCCGCGCAGGTGGGCCGTACGGGCGATGCATATATCATTAATCGAGAAGGATATTACCAGACGCGGCCTCGTTTTGCGGGGGAGATCATGGAAAAATCCCCTGTCGATCCCTCCCTGTTCGGAGGCGGAACCACCATACTGGAAGGGGGGAATGGACATGGGAAACCGATGCTTTATGCCGGAAGCTGGCTCAACAACGACAAGTGGCTCCTGGTTGTCTCCCAGGAGATCCGGGAGGAAATGGCGTCGTTTTATGCCACCAGGAGTGTGGAAATCGCCATTATGCTGGCAGGTATCCTGGCCATTGTCGTCGTTACCGTCTTAACCACCGGCGTGACGGTGAAACGACTGCGGGAAAGCGATGAACGGATTGATGAACTCAACGCCCAACTGGTACAATCGGACAAGTTGGCAGCACTGGGTAAAATGGCCGCCGGGGTTGCCCATGAGATAAACAATCCCCTTGCGGTGATACTTCAGAAGACAGGCTGGATAGAGGATCTCTTGGAGGAGGAAGATCTGGCTCAGAGCAAGAGCTACGAAGAGCTGAAGGCCTCCATTGTCAAGATAGAAGAACATGTGGAACGTGCCAGAAAAGTGGTGCATGGCATGCTGGGATATGCCAGGAAGATGGAACCGAGGTTGGAGGATGTGGATGTCAACGAAACGATCCGGCAGACCATCTCTCTACTGGGCAATTATGCCAGGATCAACAACATAGAGATCAAAACGGATTTTGCAGAGGAACTTCCGATCATAGCCGGCGATCAATCCCAGCTTCAACAGGTCTTTTTGAATATTATCAGCAACGCGATTGACGCAATCGGTAAAGATGGATATATAGTGGTCAAGAGCCAGCGGAATGGTCCCTCGATAGGCGTTGACATAACGGATACAGGACCCGGAATCCCCCCTGAGCGGAAAAAAAGGGTGTTCGATCCTTTCTATACCACCAAAGATCCCGGCAAAGGAACGGGGCTGGGTTTGTGGATCAGTTACACCATAATGAAAAAGATGGGCGGCGACATCTCTTTTGAGACAGAGGCCGGGAAGGGCACCACCTTTACCATAAAGATACCGGCAGTGGCGCCTGAGAAGAAATAAACATAGTCGGTTGGGTCATGCGTTGAGAAAGGAGGGAGGAGCAAATGGATCTTTTTAGAGTACTTGTCGTGGATGACGAAACGGATTTTCTGGAAACCCTGGTGAATCGTCTCAAAAAGAGGAATGTGGACGCCATAGGGGTCCTGAGCGGCGAGGCTGCCATCGAAGAGATGAAAAAGCAGCTTTTTGACGTGGTGATACTGGATGTGAAGATGCCCGGAGGAATGGATGGGATAGAGGCCCTGCGGGAGATGAAGAAGATACAACCCATCTGCGAGGTCATCCTGTTGACCGGCCATGCCTCTGTTGAAACCAGCATCGAGGGGATGAAATTGGGGGCCTTCGACTATCTGCTGAAACCCGTGAGGCTGGAGGATCTGGTGATCAAACTCGGACAGGCCTTTGAAAAGAAGGACTCCCATGAGCAGAAGATCAGAGGCGCACGGATCAAACAGCTGATGCGTTTTCCGGGCAGGGTCTTTGATCAGGAAAAGGAGGATTCCTAACCCTACACACAGATGCCCCCCTCTAAAGCCCCCGGGAATGGACCTGACGGTCATTGCCGGGGGCTTTTTCTTTGTGCTTAATCCCTAATCCCCCTTGAGCGGGAAACCCGGCGACGCTGAACCCTTACCGTCTCTCTTTACATGGTGTAAAGAACACCGACATATGTTTGAGACCTTTCCTATCGCCCATCTCTCCACAAGAGCCAGATTATATACAAAAACAAAGCCTTAGCATTTCTTCTGAAGGAGCACTTCTTTGGCATGGAGGTTGCCATAAGACTGTTGGGAGGTGGAAGCCATATGGAAGAAGACAAACACCAAAGATACTCCCGTCTCAAAAGGATGATCCTGGGGAGCATGATCGGAGTGCCTATCGTCCTGTTTGTCATTGTACTGGGAATCGGGTATTACTATTTCACTACCTCCATCGAGACAAGCACCATCTCCAGCCTGAAACGCATTGTGGAGGACCACCGGCAGATGATCGATTCGTTCCTCAGGGAGCGGACGGCCAATCTCGAATTCGTGATTCACTCAAATTCCTTTCAAGAGCTGGTTGACCCAGAGCATCTATACACTGTTTTCTTGAACCTTCAGAAGGAATCCTCCGCATTCGTCGACCTGGGTGTCTTTAACGAGGAGGGGACCCATGTGGCGTATCACGGGCCGTTCAAGCTGGTAGGTCGCGACTACGGAAGCGAGCCATGGCTGAAGGAGGTTCTCAAAAAGGGACCGTATATCAGTGATGTGTTTCTCGGATACCGAAGGGTGCCCCATTTTATTATTGCCGTTGCCAGAGAGCAGGATGCGATGAAATGGGTCCTGCGCGCCACGATAGACACCCATCTCTTCAACGAAATGGTGAAGAAGGTCCGGATTGGGAAGACAGGCGAGGCCTATCTGATCAATGCAGAGGGACTTTTTCAGAGCGAACGTCGTTCGGGGGGCGGTTTGATGGATCAAGACCCGGATATCTCCGCCTATCCCGAGCGACATGAAGGAACGCGGGCCTTCATCGACGAAAACCCTCACGGTGAGAAGTTTCTCTATGCCACGACCTGGCTTGGGCACAAGGACTGGTGCCTCGTGGTCCGACAGGAGAAATCCGACGCATTCAGGGCCTTGCGATCCGCGAGCTACATTATCTTTCTCATCCTTGTGGTGGGCATTTCCAGCATCATCGCCATTGCCCATTTTCTCACTAACCGCATTGTGAAGCGGATGGAGCGGATGGACACGGAAAGGGAGCTGCTGGGGGTCCAGCTCATCCGCGCTACAGGGCTTGCAGAACTGGGTGAGATGGCCGCCGGGTTCGCCCATGAGATCAACAACCCCCTTCAGATCATCCGATCGGAACAAGCGCTTATGGAGGCCATCCTTGCCGAGATGAGGGAGAAGGGGGAACTGCCTGTTACGGACGATGCGGGTGAACTGGCAGACTCCATGGCCCAGATCAAGCTCCAGGTGGACCGATGCGCCCAGATCACCCAGGCCATTCTCAAGTTTGGGCGGAAAGGGGAACCGGTTTCGAGGGAGGTGGATCTGCGCACCTTTATTCCGGAGGTCACCAGGATGGTCTCCAAGAAGGCAAGCGTCCAGGGCATCGTCCTCAAAGAAGAGATATCCGAAGAGACGCCGCTCATCCAGGGAGATCCAAGCCATATCCAGCAGGTCCTTCTCAATTTATTCAACAATGGGATGGATGCGGTGATTCAAAAATACGGGTCTTCCGGCGGAGAATTGACCGTGGGTGCCCGGCCAGGGGCCGATGGCAGGGTGGAGGTCTGGGTCAGGGACAATGGATGCGGCATCAGCCATGAAAATCTCAACAAGATCTTCTCTCCTTTTTTCACCACCAAGCCGGTGGGGAAAGGGACGGGACTGGGTCTCTCCGTATGTTACGGAATTGTGGACAAGATGGGGGGCAGCATGGCCGTTGAGAGTGAGATGGGCGTGGGAACAACCTTCACCATCAGCCTGCCGACGGCCTCGTGAAGCGAAACCGACCTGAATTCATGAGAACCAACGCAAACAGGAGACTATGTTATGGATAAGATGCAAATGATGCTGGTGGATGATGAGGAGCGATTCCTTTCCACCACCAAAAAACTACTTGCAAGAAAGGGGTATGATGTCCTAACGGCCGCCAGCGGCTTGGAGGCCCTTCAGATCCTGGCCTCGCAAACCGTTCACGTGGTGATCCTGGACGTCAAGATGCCGGGCATGGATGGTATGGAAACCCTTCAGGAGATCAAGCGCCGTTTTCCGCTGGTGGAGGTGATCATGCTCACCGGTCACGCCACGGTTGAATCGGCGGTAGACGGGCTCAAGTCAGGCGCCACCGACTACCTGGTGAAACCAACGGATGTGGATGAACTGCTGGAGAAGGCGGTGGAGGCCTTTGAGAAACGGAAACGACTGGAGGAGAAGATCCGTGTGGCCCAATCCAGAAGTTTCATGAGGTCGCCCCGGGAAATCATGCGGGACACGGCATAGGCGACGAAGTCGCCGGAAACGCAACGGGCGAAATCAAGATGAAAACATCCTTGAAAAGAGACAAAATGAGAGGTCTCACCCGGATCTCGAGGCAAGGGGAACGGACCTTCTTCTTCTACGCCACCATAGGCATGGCGATCCTGTGGGGTATTTCGCGCATCTGGGGAGGATAGGGTCTCGGGAGGGGCTTCATGGAAACTTTCCATGGGCGCCGGATGTCATCTATCGAACGACAGAATATGCGAGGGAAAACCATGAGTGCCGAAGACAGAACCAAAAAAGCAACAGGATATGACAAGTACATTGACTGGAAGCGATTCTCCATTCCTCTGGGATTGCTTCTCATTCTTCTATTCATACCCACCCCCAAAGGAATGCTGGATGTGGGGGTGGAGTATGCATTCGGTCCCAAATATGTGAGGGATTCCTTTTCACAGGCGTTTTTCAATAAGAAGACGAAAGACCTGGAGCAATGGGAGGTCCAACTCGTGAGGATGATGGAGGAAAGCGTTCAGAAGTCCTCCTTTTCACAGGCCGCCTTCTTGAAGAGAAATGAGAAGTGGTGCAAAGACAACAAGATCCCCACCACAAAAGACCACTTGGAGCAGGTTATGACCTTTGCCAAGGGTGTGCCCAAGGAGCGTTTCAATGGCCTCCTGAAAGAGGCCTATGCCCTCAGGACCGAAAAACTCACTTTTGACGACCTCAAGCCAGATGAAAAAAAGGCGGCCCTCAAGGCCGGCTTCCACGTGAAGGCGGCTGTGGGAATCGTCCTCTTCGTGGTCCTCTGTTTTGTCACGGAGGCCATGCCCCTTCCCATGGTGGCCTTCAGCATCGGGATTATCGCCATGTGCACCGGGATCGTGAACCGTCATACGGTCGCAAGCCTCTACTGGTCGGATGCCACCTGGTTCATTATGGGGAGTCTCATGTTTGCGACGGCCTTCGTGAAAACCGGCGTGGACAAACGAATCGCCATGATGATGTTCGGGAAACTCAAGAATCCGGACGTGAAATGGGTGACCTTGGTCATCGTGCTGGTCATCGCGCCTCTCACCATGTTCATGTCCGATCATGCCCTGGCCGCCATGTTCCTCCCCATTGGAATCATTCTTTACACCATGTCCACCGGCGCCACGGGCGAGGAGGACCCGGAGCTGGCAAAGATGCTCATGATCACCATTGCCATGGCCGCCAATCTCGGGGGGTCTCTGGCCCCCTCGGGTGCCGCCAGGAACATCATCATGATGAGTTACACGGAGGAGATGTATGGGATTTCCATCGGCTTCGGCCAGTGGATGATCTATTGCCTCCCCTTTCTATTCTTCCTCATGCCCATCACCTGGATTATACTCAACTGGCGATTCAAACCGCGGATAAGAGATCTCGGGCCAGCCATGAACGTGGTGCGGGAGGAGACCCGGCGGATCGGGGGGAGATGGACCCGTCCCCAGATCACGGCCCTTTGCATCTTCCTGGCCACGCTCTTCTGCTGGATCACGGAAAGCAACCTGATTCAATGGATGACCGGCATCCGCTTCGGCATCGGGGTCTTTGCCGTGATTGGAGGGACCGCATACATCCTGGCAGGCGTGGTAAACTGGCGAGACTACCAGACCAGGGTGGACTGGGGCGTGGTATGGCTCTATGCCGGGGCCATCATCTTCGGGAAGATCCTCGTGGATACAGGCGGCGCCT
>Ga0209164_1001162_pt1 | contig 37871 bp, 39 predicted proteins | sample MTBNYHSulfiMetaG_FD_187458 | JGI IMG/M metagenome (GOLD analysis project Ga0209164, IMG submission 187458) | Enrichment culture microbial communities from rom New York Harbor, USA that are MTBE-degrading - MTBE-NYH (New York Harbor Sulfidogenic)... | ecosystem: Environmental > Aquatic > Marine >... | reverse complement strand
AGATCAGCACAATCGGAACATCGCCTACACGATGGCCGCAGTGCCACTGCTTCCGCATCTTCTTCTGCATCGTCTTCTCACCTCCTTCCGTCCCAGGATGGGGTCCTTAGTCGGAGCCTTCGATCATTTCGCTCACACGCTGGCGGCCCGCCGTCGTGATCCGGTAGAGCTTGCGTGCTTGCTTCGACGATCCGCTCTTCCGAGTCTGGATCACCAACTGCGGCTTCTCCGCCTGCAGGCGATCGAACTCCCGAGTGATATTCCCTACGGCATGGCCAAGATCCCGAAGCAGGCTGTTGGCGTCAGCGGAAGGGAAGTCCGGGGCACCCTGATCTCGCTGAAGCCAGTACGCAGCGACGAGGGCCTTCTCCCGCTCGTTCGCTGGAGATGCGGCGTTGTAGAGCGAAGCGAAATCGTCAGCGGGCAATTCGTAGGCACTTGTGACACCCGCACCCCTCGCACCTGGTGAGGGAAGGGTTGGGGCGAACCGGGCAACGGCCCACCGCAGCACCCTCTGGGCTGATTCCTCATCAAGGACCTCGACGGCCTCGGCGACCTTCGCCATCGCCTCGATCTCGGGGTCAGGCATATCCTTCACCTCCAGTTACCGAACCGACCAAGAGATATTACCATCTCTCCGTCATGTTGCAAGGAACTCCGGGTAAAGATTCCTGACCCGAGGCGGCCGACGACAGCAGCCGTCCTGCTGGAGCACCTGGTGTGGGTCCGTGACAGCCCTTCACTTGAGTATGCAACGAAACTCGTCACGGCGGGAGGACCGGTAGCGGCCCGGTGAGGCGCGACGACCGGGTGCGGGAATGGGGGCACGGCGGGCCGCTGTGGCGGCCGGCGTGCCCCGACCGCCACGGTCCACCTCGAAAGGCCGTCAGATTGCCAGGGAACCCTTCGACACGGCTTAGGTGCGGTCCGGGGCCGGTCCCGCCCCCGACGACGCCACACGGGACGCTCTGGGGGCGCTCACCGTGTCGCAGAGCCGAAGGGACCCGCCCTCCTCGAGGGACCGCCGGGGAGGTATGACATTGAAACGCGCCACCCTGGGGTGGGGTGACCTCATCCGGCTGGGGTCGTGGTTCGGGTCGTAGGTCCCTCTCGTTCGCGGGATGCTCGCCGCCACCGAACGGATCGCTCGCCCCTAGACGTCGGGAGAGTCGCAGTACCAGGTACCCGCCTCCATGGCGATCACCTGGCCGTCGGTTTCGTAGTCGCCGGTCGGGCTGAACATCGACACCTTGATGCCGTCGAGGTTGCCGTCGCCCAATTCCTCGTAGCCGCCGAGCTCGAACCCGTAGCCGACGGCTTCGGCATAGTCGTCGCCGACGCTGAGGCCGTGGGCGGTGGCGAACCAGCCGGGCTCGGGCTGGACATCGTCGTACCCGAAGGTGAGGAAGATTCGCCACATGGCAAAGACCGGGTCGTCGCTGAAGCGGTCGTGGAAGGTGACCACGAGGGTGGTAGACATCATCCCCTCGGTGCCGGGCAGGAGCCAGGTCACTTCGCGGATGTTCTCGGCACAGGGGTAGAGGCCCTCCTGGTCGCCGGCGTACCAACCGGTGTCCTCGGCGATCGGCCCGAGGACACCGGCGAGGGCGGCGAGGGTGGCCTCGGGCGCGTCCCCCAAGTCGACCATCGTCAAGCCATCGGCAGCGAGGATGAGGTCGTCGTCGGCTGCCGCGGTGGTGGTCGTTGTCGGCAGGGCGGGCACGCTGACGAGGACCGAATAGCTGCTCGGGGAGACTGCCGAAACGCGCACGGTGTACACCTGCGAAGTGGGGATGGCAACGACGATCCGGGTGGAGCCGTCGGGGGCGTGGAGCACGGTGCCGTCGGCGCCTTCGATCCCGACTTGGATTGCGCCGGCCGACTCCACGGCGAGGGTCATCTCCTGGCCGGCGAGCACCCGGAGGAGAAGCATCTCGTCGTCCCCGCCAGCGACGTTCCCGGCTACTTCGGCGGTGGTGGCGCCGGCGGCGAAGACGATGTCGCGAGCCCGGTCACATGAGCGACTGAGGCCGGCGAAGGTGGCCTCGTCCGGCTCTCCGGTGGGCTCCTTCCCTTCGGCCTCTTGCGCTCGCGCCACCGATGCGGCGGTCCCGTCCCCGAAGATGCCGTCTGCGGCAACGGGGCCGAATCCGGCGCACTCGAGATAGGTCTGCAGGGCGGTCACGTACGGGCCGACCGCATCCCTCTCGAGGAACACGGCGGCAGGCGGGTGTGTCGTCTCGGTGACGGCTGTCTGGGTCGTGATGCTCCCCGCGGGCGCCGACGACGTGGTGGTGATCGTGTCGACGACGGTGGTCTCCGTGGCGGCGCCGTCGTCTCCGCCGCAGGCGGCGAGCGCAATGGACAAGGCCCATACGACCTTGGTCAAACGTTTCACGACCACTCCCCTCGTCCCGCCGTGCCGTACCGGTTCGGGCCAGGGTGATCGCCTGGGACCGCCGGCCGCCAGGGTCTTTCGTCCCCCGGGGGGTGTCTGGGCAGGTCGTGGCCATCCGCGGAGGCAGGGCTTCGCCCGGTGGGGGCCGGTGCGGGCGCGTAGGAGCAAGTGGAGTCCCTGAGGTCGCGGCCGCGCTCGTCCTCGGCCTCAGCCTCTGCTGCCCGCCGGAGCGGATGGCGTCCGAGGCGGCTGCCGCCGAGGCTGCCGGGTTCGACGAGTTCGGCTGGGTGACGACTTCTTTGGGGTGGAGGGATCGCCGCCGCCGGCCTGCCCCTGGGAGCGACCAACCGGGTGACCGTGGGCCTCAGGGTGCTCTCGGCGGCCGTGCGCCACCCGGCCCTTCTTGTCATGGAGTTGTGCACCCTGGGCCGGGCTCACCCGGGTGGGCTGATCGCCGGGATCGTCATGGGCGATCCCGAGCCTCTCGGGGTGATCGGCGCGATGCCGGCCTCGGCGCTGAGCCTCATTCGGGAGAGCGTGCTTGCGATCCGGTCGTTACTCGCCGGTTGCGAGGCTTCTGGGGCGACCTCGGCTCCGACCTGTTGTGCTCAGCATCGGTCCCGGTCCACGTCGGGGCCTTGGGGCCGCGCCTAGTGCATCTCGCCGGCGAGATTGGGGACGGCACCGTCTTCTCCGCGGGCCCCGGGTAGCCGTGCTCATCTTCGTCTCAGTTGCTCCGATGACCGCGGCCGCTCGGGAAGCGATCCGGACGCCCCTCGGGAGGCTCTGGTTCCCAAGTGGATCGGCGCCTTCGCCGGAGCCGCCGATCCGCCCGTCTGTGTCGAGTGGATCGGCGCCCTGCATGAGGTCGGAGCGGACTGCGTCGTCCTCTGCCCGTGGGGCGGCGTCCCGGAGTCGGAGGCGCTCCTGCGCGCCGAGGCGCTGCCCGCTCTGCGGTAGTCTTGGGGGTGGCGGGTATCGCCTGGAGGCGACGGTGTGCTTCTCGGCTGAAGCCGACCTGGTGACCGGGATTGTGGTGAGCGGCGTGGGCGTCGACGCCTTGCGCCACGTTCGCAGCCGCCGCTACCTGCCGCTCGCCGTCGTCCCTCTCCTCCTCGGGCTCCATCAGGTGGTCGAAGCCTTCGCCTGGTGGGGGATGGAGGGCCGGGTCCCCTTCCGGGTGGGCCACATGGCGACCTGGACCTACCTGCTCATCGCGTTCGCGGTGCTTCCCCCGTTGATCCCCTGGGCGATCCGGAGGGTGGAGGCCGACGAGCGCCGCCGTCGGCTCATGCTCCTCTTCGTGGTCGTGGGCGCGGCGGTGGCCCTCGCCCTCCTCCCCGGGTTGATGAACGGCGAGTCCGGGGGCGAGGTGGCCTGCCGCTACATCGCCTACGACGCCGGCATCCCCTACGGCGGCTACGTGCTCCCCTTCTACGTCGCCGCGGTGTGCGGCCCGCTCCTCGTCTCGCGCACCCGCCGCTTCGTCCTCTTTGGGGTGGCCAATCTGGCGGCGGTAGCGGTGCTCTCGGCACTCCTCGCCCGCGGGGTCATCTCGCTCTGGTGCGTCTGGGCGGCGGTGACCAGCGTTGCCATCGCTCGGGAGGTGCGGGCCGAGGCCCGGGAACGCACCTGGCGGGCGGCGGCCGCCCCGGGCTGAGCCGGGGCGCTTTCGGCAAGCCCACGGCTACCCTCTCCGCCGCACCGGGCCAGGTCGGTAGAGGGCGACTAAGGGAGGCGGCGTGATCGCCACGGTTGGTTTCCTCGGCGTGGTGGCCGCCGCGGTTTCCTCCGCCGCCCTGGCCGTCCGAGGTTTCCATGCCTCAGCGGCGGGCGAGCGCGACACCTCGCACTGGCTGCGCTACCCGGTGCTCGGCCTGGTGGTCGGAGCCGCGGTGGCCATGATCGCCCTCGAGGCCGGCCTGCTGGCCGACGACTTCTCCATCGCCTACGTCGCCAACAACTCGGCGACGACCACTCCCTTCCTCTACAAGGTGGCGTCGGCGTGGGCCGCCCTGGAAGGGAGCCTGGTGCTGTGGGGCCTGGTACTGGCGCTCTTCGTGCTCTCGGTATGGGTGGGGCGGGCCCGGCGGGGTGAGGATCGCCTCGGGGCGGCGGCTCTGGGGTTTCTCGGGGTGGTGTCGCTGTTCGTCTTCGTGATCCTGGCGACCATCTCCAACGCCTTCGAGGTCTGCACCGCCACCTACCAGGGGGGCATCGGGTGCGCCCGGTCGGCCGCCTTGCCTTGGAGCGCCTCGGTGGCCGGCGTCGAGGGGTTCGGCCCCAACCCGCTCTTGCAGAATCACCCGCTGATGGCGCTCCACCCTCCGACCCTGTACGTCGGGTATGTGGGGCTCACCGTACCCTTCGCCTTCGCCATGGCGGCCCTGCTGCGCGCCGAGAGCGGCGACGGCTGGTTGCGCCGCACCCGGTCGTGGACCCGCATTGCCTGGGTCTTCTTGACGCTGGGCATCGTGCTGGGCGGCTTGTGGTCGTATGAGGTGCTGGGCTGGGGCGGCTACTGGGCCTGGGACCCGGTGGAGAACGCTTCGTTCATGCCTTGGCTGCTGGCCACCGCCTTCCTCCACTCGGCGGCGGTGCAGTTGCGCCGCGGGGTGCTGCAGTCGTGGAATTTCGTGCTGGTGATCGCCGCTTTCGCCCTCACCATCCTGGGCACCTTCCTGACCCGCTCCGGGGTCATCGTGTCGGTGCACTCCTTCACCCAGTCGGCCATCGGCCCGGCACTGCTGTGGTTCCTGATGATCGTGCTGGTGGGCTCACTGGGCCTGTTCGCCATGCGCGCCCACCTGGTCTCGTCGTCCCCCCGGCTCGACTCCCTGTTCAGCCGGGAGGGCGCCATCCTGGTGAACAACCTGCTCCTCGCCCTGTTCGCCTTCGTGGTGATCCTGGGGACCCTCTACCCCTTGATCGTGGAGGCGGTGTCGGGCGACACCGTGGGGGTGGGCCGGCCCTTCTTCGACCGGGTGGCGGTGCCGCTCTCCTTCGCCCTGATCCTGGCGATGGCGGTGGGCCCCTTCGTACCCTACCGGGCGGCGCGGCCGGGAGTGGTGTGGCAGCGCATCCGGCACCCGCTGCGGGCCGGCCTGGTGGCGGCGGTGGCCGTGGTCCTCCTGGGCCGCCGCAACGGTTGGATCTTGCTGGCTACCTTCTTCGCCGGGTTCGTGGTGGCTCTGGCCATCCGCCAGCTGTGGGTCACCGCTCGGGCGGCGGCCGCCAAAGCAGGGGGCAGCATCGTGGTGGAGGCCGGACGGGCGATGCGGCGCGATCCGGCCTATTGGGGAGGGCAGCTGTCGCACATGGGGGTGGCCTTCCTCGCCCTGGGCATTGCCCTTTCGGCCAACTCGGCGGTACGGGGGACGGTGGAGATGACGCCGGGGGACTCCGCCTCCTTCGCCGGGCACGAGGTGGCTTACACGGCGCCCTTCATCCGGGATCTGCCGAACAAGACCGCGTTCGGGGCAACGGTCGAGGTACGGCGCGGGAGCGAGCTGGTCGCCGTGCTGGAGCCGCGCCTGAACCAGTACGCCTCCAGCCGCCAGACGGTGGCCAGCCCCGCGGTGGATTCCGGCTGGCGCGGCGACTTCTACGTTGCGCTCGCCTCATGGGACGAGGATGGGGCCATCGCCCTGGACCTCTACTGGTTCCCGTGGATCTGGCTCGTGTGGGCGGGTGCTTTCACCACGGCCATCGGCGGGGCCTTCGCCTGGCTGATGCGCCGCCGCAACGCGGCTCCGCGCCCCGCGCCCCAGGAGGCCGTCGGTGTCTGAGGCCGTGCGCCGCTGGCTGGCCGGGGTGATCACCGTGGCCCTGGCCGCGGTGGTGGTGGCCGCCATGATCATCGGGGAGGACACGGCCCAGGACCGGGTGCTGGCCCTGGGTACCCGCATCAAGTGCCCGGTATGCCAGGGGGAGTCGATCGCCGAGTCACCCTCGGAGACCTCGACGGCCATGCTGGCCGTGGTGGCCGAGAAGGTGGCCGCCGGGGAGAGCGACGCGCAGATCATCGACTACTTCACCGACCGCTACGGCAGCGGCATCCTGCTCGACCCGCCCTTTCGGGGTCGTACGCTGGCGCTGTGGCTGACCCCGCTGCTCGCCCTGGCCGGCGGGGTGGCCTTGATCCTGGGGCTGCGCCGCCGGCGGGTGGCGCCCCGGGCGCCGGTCGAGCCTGCCGGGGAGGAGCGATGAGCCGCCGCGACGCATCCGAAGGCACCGGGGCGCTCGAGGAGCGGGGCCGCATCGTGCAGCGCGACCTCGAGGAACTGGCGCAGCAGGTGGCCGAGGGGGAGATCGATGCCGCCACCGCTGCCGGCCTGGAGGCCGGGTATCGGGCCGAACTGGCCGAGGTGGAACGGGCGCTGGCCGCCCGGCCGCGCAAAGCCCGACCGGAGCCGGCGGTTGCGGCGGCGGCTGGCCGGCCCGCGCCCCCGGCGACGACCCCTCCCAGGACGGCCGCCTCCGGAGGCACCCGGCGGATCCTGTGGGCCATGGGTGCGGTGGTACTCGCCCTGACGGGGGTCATCGTGTTCCTCGCCACCCGTTCCGCGAGCGACGAGGCGGCGACGACCACCACGCTTCCCGCCGATCTGTCCGGGGACCTGGCCGAGATGGAGGCGGTGGTCGCCGCCCATCCCGAGTCGAATGAGATGCGCCTGGCCCTGGCCGGCCTCTACTTCGACCGGGGGGAGTACCTGGGAGCCATGGAGCACTACCTCGCCGTACTGGACAACGCCCCCACTGCGGCCGAGGAATCGGTGGCCCTGGCCCGGGTGGGATGGATGGCCTACATCACCGACCAGGTGGACACGGCGATCGCCTACCTCGAGCAGGCCATGGTCGTGGACCCCGCGTACGGGGAGTCCCGGCTCTTCCTGGGAGTGGTGCTCCTCTACGGCAAGGAGGACCCGGCGGCGGCGCTGCCCTACCTCGAAGAGGTGCTCACCTATCCCGATCTGCCCGAAGCACTGCGCCCCGAGATCGAGCAGATGGTGGCCGAGGCTCGGGCGGCCATTCCTGGAGGTGAGGGATGACCGAACCGGTCCCCGGGCCCCGGCGCGGCCGCCCCTGGCGCATCTGGCTGATCACCGGCGGGGTCGCCGTGGTGCTGGGCCTGCTCCTGGTGGTCTTCGCCACCCGCTTCGGCGAGGACCCGCGCCTGGTGGAGTCGCCCCTCATCGGCGAGTCGGTGGCGGCCATGCGCCTCGACTACCTGGACGGCACGGGGTGGGTGTCCTTCGACGACCTGCGCGGGCAGGTGGTAGTGGTCAACTTCTGGGCCTCGTGGTGCGTGCCCTGCCGCACCGAACACGCCCACCTCACCGCCGGCCAGGCGGCGTACCGCGAGAGCGGAGTGCAGTTCGTCGGCATCATCTTTCAGGACGGTGTGGAGGCCGCCAACCGCTTCTTGGACCAGTTGGGGCGCGGCGAGGGGTACCTCTATGTGGTGGATCCCGGCTCGCGGGCTGCGGTGGAGTTCGGGGTGTACGGTGTTCCGGAGACCTTCTTCGTCGATCGCGAAGGCCGCATCGTGGACAAGATCGCCGGGCCGGTGAGCCCGGGGAGCCTGGCGGCGGTCCTCGAGCCGCTGCTGGCGGACGCGGCCGGCTGACCTCACCTGCGGGTGTGCCCTCGCAACAAGGTCCCATTCAGGGGACCATCGGCCCTGTCTCGGGGGCTAACGTGGCGGGGAGCATGGCGCCCACGTCATGACCGGTAGGAAAGCGCCCGGACCGTCTGCTGCGCTCCGGCTCACGCCGGCCCGGCTGCTCGTTGCCGTTCTTTCCTCTGTGACACTCGCCGGCCTGCTCTTCCTGTTCCTCTGGGGCAGCCCGGCGGGGGCCCAGACTGAGGATCCTCTGAGCGACGAGGCGTGCCTGGGCTGCCACGCCAACGCCGGCATGGAGATCCCCCTGCCCGGCGGCGAGATGCTGCCCTTGTCCGTCGACCGGGAAGCCCTGGCGGGCTCCGTGCACGGGGTGAGCGGCATCCCGTGTGTCGGTTGCCACGCTGCGATCCGGGGCTACCCCCACGACCCGCTAACCGCCGTCGATCGCCGCGACTACACGCTGGCGGCCAACGCAATCTGCGCCCGCTGCCATCAGGCCCAGGCCGCCGAGGTGGCAGACAACCAGCACGCCATCGCCCTGGCGGAGGGCAACCGGGCCGCGGCGGTGTGCACCGACTGCCACGGGTCGCACGATGTCGGCCGGCTGGTGGCTCACAGCCCCGAGGTGGCGGCGACCTGCGCCCGTTGCCACGGTGAGATCTACGACCTGTATGTGACGAGCGTCCACGGCCGGGCGCTGGTCGACGGCAACCGGGACGTGCCCACCTGCACCGACTGCCACGGGGTGCACGACATCGCCGGCCCCAGCAAGCCGACGTTCCACCTGTTCTCGCCGCAGCTGTGCGCCACTTGCCATGCCGACGAGGCTCTCATGGAGAAGTACGGCATCTCGACCAATGTGTTCGAGACCTACGTGGCCGACTTCCACGGCTCCACGGTCATGCTCTTCCAGCGCTTCGCCCCCGATCAGGAGGAGAACAAGCCGGTGTGCACCGACTGCCATGGGGTGCACGCCATGCTGCCCGCCGACGACCCGGAGAGCACCGTCTTCCAGGACAACCTGCTGCGCACCTGCCAGCGCTGCCATCCCGACGCCACCGAGGCTTTCCCGTCCTCCTGGCTCAGCCACTACTCGCCTGAGCCGGGGAAGGCCACCGTGGTGTGGCTGGTGCAGTTGTTCTACAAGGTGCTGATCCCGGTGGTCGTCGGAGGCATGGCCGCCTACGTGGCGCTGCACTGGGTCGGGACCAGGCTCCAGAAGCGGAGGAAGGAGCGCGCCGTTGACTGAGCGCTACCTCCGCTTCACCGTAGGCCACCGGGTCGAGCACTGGGTGCAGGTCACCGCTTTCGTGGGCCTGGCCCTGACCGGCTTGCCGCAGCGCTATGACGGTGCCTGGCTCTCGCTGAAGCTGATCGGCGTCCTCGGCGGTGTTGAGGTGGTGCGCATCATCCACCGGGTCTTCGCCACCATCCTGATGCTGGCGGTGGTGTACCACTTCGCCGCGGTCGGCTACCGCAAGTACGTGCTGCGCGAGCCCCGCACCATGGTCCCCGACTTGTCCGACCTCAAGGCGGCGGGCCGGTCGGTGGCGCATGCGGTCGGCCTGCACCCCGAGGCGCCCCGGCAGGGCCGCTTCACCTGGGAGGAGAAGGTGGAGTACTGGGCCCTCATCTGGGGCACGGGGATCATGGTGCTGACCGGGTTCTTCCTGTGGAACCCCATCGCCACCACCGCCATCCTCCCCGGCGAGTTCATTCCGGCGGCACGGGTGGCGCATTCGGCCGAGGCACTGCTCGCCGTGCTGGCGGTTCTCGTCTGGCACGTCTACCACGTGCACCTGTTCCACTTCAACAAGAGCATCTACGGCGGCTACCTGACCCGGGAGGAGATGGAGCGGTTCCACACCCTCGAGTTGGAGAGCCGAGAGCGCGGGGACTACGTCCGCCCCTCTTCTCAGGAGATACGCCGCCGGGCCCGCCGCTACCTGCCGGTGGCGGGGGTCGTCTCGGTGATCCTGCTCATCGGCTTGTATCTGTTCGTCGTCTTCGAGAGCACGGCCATCTCCACGGTGGATCCCATCGAGGACATCGACGCCTATTCCCCCGTGGAGACCACGTCGACGACCACGACGACTCTCCCGGGGACGCCGACCTGGGAAGGCGGCCTGAACGCCGTCTTTGCCGCCAAGTGCGCCGGCTGCCACGGCAGCGAGGCGCCGGCGGGGGGAATCGACCTCTCCACCTACCAGGGCGTTTTGGCCGGAGGGAACTCCGGCCCCGGCATCGTCCCGGGTGATCCTGAAGGCGGCACCGTCGTGTCCAAGATGGGCGGGTCCCATCCCGTCGTCTTCACTGCGCAGGAACTGGAGGCGGTGCGGGAGTGGATCGCCGCCGGCGCTCCCGAGACCGAGGGCACGACTCCGACAACCACCACCATGCCGGTCACGCTGACCTGGGCGTACTTCGCCCCCATCTTCGGCGAGCGATGCCTGGGCTGTCATGCCGGCACCGAGCCGGCGGGCGGGCTGAGCCTCACCACCTATTCGTCGGCGTTCGCCGGCGGGGCGAGCGGGCCGGGGCTGGTGCCCGGCAACCCGGCGGCCAGTTCCATATTCCGGGTCATGGTCAACCGGGATCACTACTTGGCCATGACGTCGGAGGAGATCGATGCCTTGCGCCGCTGGATCCTCGACGGGGCCAAGGAGCGCTGAGCGCGCTCGATCCGAGAAGCCGCGGCTTGGGATTCTGGCTCTTCGCTTTCCGATGACGGGACACTTTCCGACGGCGCACTGCTCCCCGATGGCGGGGTTCCCTCCCGGTAGCGCCGCTCGATTGTGCGACTGCGGACCGCGGGCCCCGGCACCAGGCCCCCCGGACAGGGCGGGTTGGGCTCGGCTCCCCGGACTACCGACATCCGGGGCGTCCGCGCGACGGGGCCGGGCCCGTGGGCCCGGCCCCTGTTGTCTAACCCCTGCTGGATGCAGGTTCTCTCCCGTCTACGGCCGCGTCATACCCGACACGTCGTAGCCGATGTCCTCCAGCGAGTCGTACAGCACCTGGATGACGTACAGGCCGTTGTGGGCGTAGCCGCCCGGGTCCTTGCCGGCGTACTGGAAGTTGTACGCCGCCCGCAGCAAGCGCGGGGTCCAGGTGTTGTAACCGCTTTCCTCGCCGTCGATCTCGCCGTTGCCGTTGGCGTCGCCGAGGAAGTAGGGGTAGCGGAAGGCGTTGTAGATGATGGGGATGGTCCCCTCGACGGTGCCGGCGTAGGCCTGCATCGCCATGATGAGGGCCGCCTTCATCGTGTCGATCTCTCCGGCCAGGCCTTCGCTGGTGTCGCCGTCGCCGTCGTAGTCGATGAGGTTGGCGCGGATGCCGGCAAGGTCCTCGAACGCCGCCACTCCGGGATGGCAACCGCCGCAGCCCGCCAAGCGGACCTCAAGCGTGTGGGCCCCATGGCACTCGGTGCAGGTGTCGAAGGCCTCGACGTGCAGGTTGCGGCCCAGGTAGGTCCGCCCGACATACTCGTACGCCCCCTTCACGTCGGTGCCGAACAGGGTGGCTCCGGCGGCGAAGTAGTGGACGTTGAGGAACCGCAGGCTGGGACTGACGGCATCGTCGGCGAGAGCGCCGATGAGCCGGTCCACGCTGGGCCCGGACTCCCGTCCCTGATGGCAGTTCAGGCACAGGTTGGAGTCGGGGTCGCCCGTGTCGGCCCGCAGTCCGCTTGGGAAGAGCACCGCCCCCACCTCGTACCGGGCATAGCCCGCCAGGTCGGAGTGGCAGGTGGCGCACAGGAACCCGTTGGCCGCGGGTTGGGACACGGTGACGCCTTCCTGCAGGTACTGCGGCAGGCCGTCTGCCGAGTGGCACCGGGCGCAGTTGCCCGGGACCACTCCGCCGTCCTCTTCACCGTCCCAGTGCCGGAAGGCCTCCTCGGAGCCGGCGAAGTGGCCGTGGTCGAGGCGGTGTAGCGCCTCGAGGGCCACCGGTGTCGGCAGCACCGAGTTGAGGTCCTCGGCGGAATCCACCAGCAGTTGGATGACGTACTTGCCTCCGTGGGCATACCCTCCCGGGTCTTTCAAGGAGACCTGGAAGTTGTACGCCGCCTGCAGCAAACGCGGTGTCCAGGAGGCGAAGCCCTCCTCGCCCTCGTCCAACGTGCCGTTGGCGTCGGCATCGGCGAAGAAGTAGGGGTAGCGGCCGGCGTCGTAGACGAGGGCCGTGCCGGCCACGTCGGCGGCGTAAGCCTGGATCGTGGCGTAGAGGTGGTCCCGCAGGTCCTCGATCTCGTAGTAGATGCCCTCGGCGACGTCTCCGTCCCCGTCGTAGTCGACGGCCGACCCCAGCATGCGGATGTCCCGGGCATCCTCGGCGGTGGCGACGCCGCCGTGGCAGCCGGCACACTCCTCCACCTTGAGCTCGAGGGTGTGCGAGTCGTGGCATTCCATGCAGGTGGAGTAGCCGGCGACGTGTTGGAAGAACCCGTCGTAGGTCTTGCCCGCATACTCGTAGCCGCCCTTGCCCAGCGTGCCGTACTTGATGGCCGCGGCGGCGTAGTAGTGGATGTTGCGGAACCGCAGGTCGGCGTTGACCGCGTCCAGCTCCAGGCCCTCGATGGCGGCGTTGACGCTGACCCCCGACTCCCGGCCCTGGTGGCACTGCATGCAGCGCGCCTCGGGCCCGAGGCCGGTGATCTCCGCTCCCGAGGGCAGCACCACGCCGTCCATGGCGACGGTGGCGGCGTTATGGCAGGTGGTGCAGGTGATAACCGTTCCCGGAGCAGCGTCGGCTTCCACGGTGCCGGCGGCGCTGCCGTCGGCCCCGACGTAGTCCTTGTACCCGGTGTCGCTGTGGCAACGGGCACATGCCGCCGGGATCATCGCGGGGTCATCCTCATCCCAGTGCCGGAAGGATTCGGAGGCGGCATCGGCATGGCCGCTGCTCTGCCACTCCGCCAGCGCTGGGATCTCGAGCTCGGGTTCCTCTGGCCCTGCTGTGGTTGTGGTCGTCGTCACCACCGCGGTCGTAGTGGTGGCCGCGGTCGTCGTGGCCTCCTCGGCGCCGTCGTCGCAGCCGGCGACGATGAGGGCCAGGACGGCGGCCAGCGCCACGAGGACGGTGGGACGCGCTCCAGCTCTCATGAACCACCCCCTACGTGTGTGGTTGGGGGGACGGTAGCAGCGCGTACCTCAGCCTTGCCGCCCGAATCCGGGGCCGTTCTGCCCTGAGCCGTCTTCCCCTGAAAGGCGGGAACGCCCGTCCGGGTCGGCGCCGCGGCGTTGTGGCACAATGCGCCAGCGAGCGGAAAGGATCGGCTGCCGTGCGAGCGCACCCTCGCCTGAACAAGCAACTGATGGTGGCGGCGTTCGCCCTGTCGGCCGTCGCCACGGTGGTCGTGCTGTTCCTCATCGCCTCCATCGAGCCCTTCGAGAGGCACGAGAATGCCCCGTCGGTACTCTGGTCGATCCTGTTGTGGACGATGGTGGGCATCGGCACCTGGGTGGTCCTGCTGCGGCTCATGATCCTGCTGCTGGTGCCCATCGCCGGGATCATCTACCGCAAGTCCGACGGCGAGACGGCCGGGGGCTCGGCGGCAGCCGAAGACTCGGCCGAGGCCGACGGTGGGCCGGACGGAGAGGTCCCGGCGGGTGTCGAGGAGGGACCCGCCTCGGGGACTCCTTAGGAGGCCCCTCCGGCCGCTTACCCCCGGGCGCGGACGCGGCCTTACACTCCGCCGGTGCCCGAAGCGGTCATCGATCTCCGCGCCGTTGGGGTGCGCCTCGGCGACACTCCCATCCTGCGCAACCTCCACCTGCGAGTGGCGGCGGGGGAGGCCATCGGCCTCATCGGCGCCAACGGATCGGGCAAGACCACGCTGCTGCGGCTGCTGGCCACGCTGCTGGCGCCGACCGACGGGGAGGGCGCCGTGCTGGGAGTATCGCTGCGTTCCCCCGAGCGCTTCGCGGTGCGCCCCCGCATCGGGTTGATCGGGCACACCCCGGGCCTCTACCCGCAGCTCACCCTGGAGGAGAACCTGGCCTTCATCGCTCGCATCGCCGGGATCTCGGCGGCCGCGGTGCACGAGGTGCTCGACGGAGTCGGCCTCGGCCTGGCCCGGCACCGCCGCGCCGCCGCCTGCTCCCACGGCATGCAGCGACGCGGGGAGTTCGCCCGGGTGATGCTCACCAGGCCCGATTTGCTGCTGCTCGATGAGGCGCACGCCGGCCTCGACCCGCAGGCGGCAGAGCTTGTGGCCCATCTCGTCAACGGCGCCCGCCGCCGGGGTGGGGCGGCGGTGGTGGTCTCCCACGAGCCCGGGCGCATCTCCCCTCTGGTGGACCGCTTCGTCGAACTGCAGGCGGGGGCGATCGCCGAACCCGGGACGGGGCGGCCGTGACCGGGCTCTGGCGCCAGGCCTGGGAGGTCGCCCGCAAGGACCTGCGCACCGAGCTGCGCACGGGCGAGGTGCTGATGATCACCGTGCCCTTCGGGGCCGCCGCCCTGATGCTCATCCCCCTGGCCATTGGGGTGGATGCCCCGTTGCTGGAGCGGGTGGGCCCGGGCATGTACTGGAGCGTGGTGCTGCTCTTCGGCGTCCTGGTGACGGTGCGCCAGAGCGCCGCCGACGGCCCGGCCCAGATGGACCTGCTCACCTTGCTCGGACTCGATCCCGCCGCCCGCTTTGCCGGGCGCGCCGGGGCCTCGACACTGCTGCTGCTGGTGTTCGAGGCAGTGCTGGCTCCCATCGCCCTGGCGCTGTACGGGAACGACCCACGGGGCTGGTGGTGGGTGCTGGCCGTGCTTCCTCTGGTGGCCCTGGGCCTGGGCCTGCTGGGAACCTTGGCCGGGGCCATCGCCGCCAGTGTGGCGTCTACCACTCTGGTGCCGCTCATCGTGGTGCCGCTCTCGGTGCCGATGCTCCTGGCGGCCGCCCAGGTCACCGAAGGTATCCGCGTGGGGGCCACTATCTTCGGTTGGCTGCTGCTGCTGGTGGTCATGGATCTCCTGCTGGCGGTGGCCGGAGTGCTGAGTGCCCGTCCCCTGCAGGAGGCAACGCGCTGATGCGGCGCAAGGTCTGGCTGGATGTTGCCGCCGGCGCCCTGCTGGCGGGCGCCCTGGCGGCGGCTCTGGCCGTGCCCCCGGAGCGCAACATGGGCGACCTGGCGCGCATCATGTTCGTCCACGTGCCCGCCGCCTGGCTGGCCTACCTGGCCTTTGCGGTCACCCTGGTGGGCAGTGTGGCCTACCTGGCCACCAGTCGCATGAAGTGGGATCGGCTGGCAGCGGGGTCGGCCGAGGTCGGCGTCTACTTCAACGGTCTGACCGTCGCCCTGGGCATGATCTGGGGCAAGTCCACTTGGGGGGTGTGGTGGACCTGGGACGCCCGCCTCGTGCTGACCGCCATCATGTTCTTCGTCTACCTGGGCTACCTCGGTCTGCGCCGGGGCATTGCCGACCCGGTGGCCCGGGCGCGCCGCTCCGCCTGGCTGGGGGTGCTGGGAGCGGTGCAGATCCCCATCGTGCACTTCTCGGTGGTGTGGTGGCGGGGCCTGCATCAGCCGCCTTCGGTCATTCGGCCGGGCGGCGTCCAGATGGACACCGAGTTCCGTCTCGCCCTGGCCATCGCCGTCTTGGCTTTTACCGCCCTCTACGCCGCCTTGCTGCGGCGTCACATGGAGAACGCGCTGGCCGAAGAGGCGCTGGCGGCAAGGCTGGCCTCCGAGGAGGTGGAGGTCGCCGGGGCGGCCATCACCGCCCCGCGCTACGGGGAGGTGGACTGAGTGTCCGATTGGGCTTGGGTGGCCTTCGCCTACGGGGTGACCTTGGTCACCGTCGCCGGCTACACAGTGCTGCTGGGCCGGCGGCTGCGGCGCACCCGGCGCCGGCTGGAGGGCGGAGCGTGAAGCGGTATCTCTGGTTCATCATCCCGGCGCTGGGCCTGGCGGGCGTGGTTCTCGGGTACCTGCTCTTCAACCTGAGCGACACGCTGGTCTACTACCGGACCCCCACCGAGGTCCGCCGGGAGGTGGCCGCCGATCCCCAGGCGCGGCTCCGTCTCGGGGGGCAGGTGCAGGTGGGGTCCCTGGTGGCCGGCGACGGGCGGGTGGCTTTCGTGATTGCCGACGAGACCTCGGATGTCCCCGTGGAGCACACCGGGACGCCGCCGCAGCTATTCCAGGAAGGCGGCGGGGTGGTGGTCGAGGGCACGTGGGACGGCACGGTATTCCGCTCCGACATGATGATCATCAAGCACGACGAGCAGTACCGCACTGAGGACGGCGAGGTCTACACGCCCCCCAGCGACGCGCCTTAGGGGTCCGGCCGCGAGGCGCTTCAGCCTGGCGACGCGAGACGCTCCTCCACGGCTGCCAGGACCTCGGCCTCCAGATCCCGGGCCCGGGCTTCCAGTTCTGCTCCCCGCTCCAGGTAGCGGCGCCGGGCGTCGGGATCGGCGAGGCCGGCGGCGTTGATGCGAACGTTCAGGTGCGCCCCCCGCACCGCGGCGGTCGCCAAGAGAGCCCCCACGCCGGCGTCGGATACAGAGGAGCGCAGGCCTTCTTCCGCCATCGCCCCGGTCACCGCCAAGGCCTCCAGCGCCGCTTCCATGACGGCGAGAGGCGCTTCGATGGCTCCCCGGGTGGCGGCGGCGATGGCCTCGGCCCGACCCTCGTGGTCCGGGGGAAGGCGGTAGGCGGCGAGGAGGGCATCGAAGGCCCGGGTGTCCTCTTCCACCAGGCGGAGCAGCGCCTCGTGGCAGTCCTTGCCCCGCACCGCCCAGGCCGAGAACTCCTCCCAGCGGTGGTCCCAGCCGCGCTTGTGTGCCGAGAGGTTGGCCACCATGGTGCCCAGGGCGGCCCCGAGAGCGCCGGCCAGGGCGGAAACCGACCCGCCGCCGGGAGCGGGGGAGTCGGCGGCCACCCGGTGCACGAAGCCGGCGACGGTGGCATCGACCAGGGCGGGCGGGGCGCCGGCCGCGAGGCGCCACTCGATGATCTTCTCGTGCGGGTCGAAGGGCTTGAGGTCGTCGAGGCCCAAGGAACGCACCGCGATGTGGACCACCTCTTCGTCGGAGACCCCCAGGGAGCGCTGCTGCTTGGCCAGGAAGTGGCGGCCGGCGTCGAGCATCGCCCGCAGCGGGACCAGGCCGACGATCTCCGACCCGGTGACCCGCAGCCCGCGGGCCGCCGCCTTCTCGCACACTTCCTCGAAGGCCAGGTGGATGGGGGTCACCGAGATGTCGGTGAGGTTCATGGACACCTGGGCGATTCCGAATTCCTCCAGGTACCAGCCGATGGCCTTCACCGCCGGCAGCGTCCCGGGCTGCCATAGGGGGTTGCCGTCGGCGTCGCGCATCACTTCCCCGGTGAGGGGATCGCCGCGACGGAGCACCCGACCGCGCTCCCGCACGTCGAAAGCCACTGCGTTGGCGCGGCGGCCGGAAGTGGTGTTGAGGTTCACGTTGTAGGCCACCAGGAAGTCGCGGGCACCCACCGCGGTGGCCCCCGAGCGGGGGTTGAAGGTGGCCGGGCCGAAGTCGGGCGCTCCGGCGGGGTCGGCCAGACGGGCCTCCAGGCCTTCGTATTCCCCGGCCCGCACCGCCGCCAGGTCGCGCCGTTCGGGGCGGAGGGCCGCCTGCCCGTAGCAGTAGATGGTGAGGCCCACCTCGTCGCCCAGGCGCCGCGCCAGGCGGTGAGCGTGGGCCACGGTCTCTTCCATGGTGATGCCGGCGACCGGCACCAGAGGGCAGACGTCCATGGCCCCGAAGCGGGGATGCTCCCCGTAGTGGCGTCTCATGTCGATGGCCTCGACGGCCGCCCGCCCGGCGCGCACCGCGGCTTCCACCACGGCGTCGGGGGGGCCGACGAAGGTGATCACGGTGCGGTTGGTGCCGCGGCCGGGGTCGACGTCGAGCAGAGAAATGTCCTCCACAGCCTCGACGGCCTCGGTGATGTGCCGGATCACCGCCGGGTCGCGGCCTTCGGAGAAGTTGGGGACGCACTCGAGCAGCGGGGTCTCACCCATATCTGCCAGGTTATCGGTATCTCCCGCCCGGGGCTGAGCCCAGTGAGCCCGGAAGCCGCCGGCGTCAGGCGGGCAGTATCTCGGCGCGGGGGAAGACTCGGGCCAGGCGGGCGTCGGTAGTGATCAGCGGCAGGCCGAGGCGTTCGGCCAACTCGGCGTATAGGGCATCGGCGAGGCGCAGGCGGTGGCGACGCTGCCAGGCACCGGCGACGAGGAAGGCGAGGTCGTGCCTTGTGATCGGAGCGGTGATGAACTCGCCGAGCCGAATCGCCACCTCGTCTGCCGAGAGCGCGCCCGCGCGGCGCAGGCGCCCAAGGCCGGATAGCACCTCGGCATCGAGGTGGGCGGGGGCGTGCAGTTCTCGACCCGACAGCCGCACCAGCGCACCTGGGCCGCCTCCAGAGCGGGCGAGCAGGTCGACGATGGCCGATGCGTCGATCACGGCCTTCTCAGCCACGGTCGCCCCATTCTTCATCTCCCCATGCTTCGCGGCGCGCTTCGTCGAGGGCGGCCAGCACCTGTTCGTGGGTCACGCCTGTTGGCGGCAGGGCAGCGATGCCATCGAGCCATTCCGCCGTGCGGCGGGCGGCGAGTTCGGCGCGAAGCGCCTCCTGAGCCACTCGGGAGATGTTCAGACCCGCGGCTTTCGCCTCTTGCGCCAGTTCTTCGGGCAGGTAGATGTTCACCCGTGCCATGCGCATACGATACACACTGACCATTAAGAACACGCCCGGAGTATCCAGCGAGATAGTGACAGGATCGGCGTCCGCCCCGTCCTGCCAGTAGTGGTGCACCAGCGGCTTCACCTGCCGCTCGTAGAGATCGGCGACGGCGGCCATGGTCTTCGGCATCGAGGGCGGCGTGCAGGGCGCCCATGGTGTCGGCCTCGCTCACCTCTCCCCAGGTGCCCCCGATGGGCCGGGCGCCGAAGCCGATCTCCGGCACCTGATAGCCGGTTCTGCCGAGCCGCCGATGCTGCATGCCGAGGTCCTCCCCTTTGTGGGGGCTGGGGCTACGCGGGGGTAGTGCCGGGGCGTTCCAGGCGCACTACCGGGCGGGCCCCGATGCGGGCCACTTCCGCGAAGCCGGCGTCCAAGAAGGCGGGGAGCCAGCCGACGAAGAGGTTGGCCTGGTTCGGCTTGGTCTCCTTCGGGTCGATGGGGTAGGCCTCGATGCGCTCGGCGCCGCGGGCGAAGGCATAGCCCACTGCGGCGCTCAGCAGGGCGGCGGCGACGCCCCGGCGCCGCGCCGTCCGGGCGATGAAGAAGCAGTTGATAACCCACGAGGGCCGCTCGTCGAGGGGGCGGAAGGTCTTCGAACGGGGGGACATCATGCGGGCATAGCGCTCCCGGGGCCCCACGGCGCACCAGCCGGCCGGCACCCCGTCGAGGTAGGCCAGCAGGCCGGGTTCGGCGCCGCCAGCGACGAGGCCGTGGAGGATCTCCCGGCGGGCGGCGGGGGCGGTGCCGTCCCACTCCTTGGCGGGCAGGATCCACCAGGTGCACCAGCAGTTGGAGTAGGCGCCGTTGGGCCCGAAGAGGCGCTCCAGGTCGTCCCAGCGGTCGGCGGTGACGGGATGGATCTCGAGGCCGTCCACGGCCGGAGAGTACCCCGCCGCGGCCTTCCTATCCTACGTCCTCCCCAACGGGAGAGAGACGGTGACCGCCGACCCGAGCCTCGAGTCGATCACCTCACGGCCCTATCGCGACGACGACGACTTCTGGCGTATCCGGCAGCTCTGTCTGGACACCTACCCCATCACCCCGGTGGGCTGGAATTGGGAGATCCGCCGTTGGGAAGGGCAACGCTTCCACGGCGAGGACCCCGCTCCCGACCCGCGCTGGCCGGCCTGGATACGCCTCTGGGAGACGGCGGAGAGTCGTCTGGTAGGGGTGGCCCATCCCGAGGGCCGCCTCGGCGAAGGATTCCTGCAGCTGCACCCGGACTTCCGCCACCTCGAAGAGGAGATGGTGGCCTGGTGTGAGGAGAGCCTGGCGGTGGCCACCGAGGAGGGGGGCCGGCGCCTGCGCATCTACGTCCACGACTACGACACCCCGCGCCGCCACCTGCTGGAGCAGCGGGGCTATGCCGAGACCCCCGACTGGGGAGTGATCCGCCGCCTGCGCTTCGGAGGGCAGCCGGTGACCGTGCCGGAGATCGCTTCCGGCTACACGCTGCGGGAGACCCGGCCCGACCCCGCCGACGACCAGGCGGTGGCCGACATCCTCAATGCCGCCTTCGGGCGCGATATCCACACCGCTGCGGAGTTCCGCGGCTTCACCGCCACCGCCCCTTCGTACCGGCGAGACCTGGACCTGGTGGCCGAAGCCCCCGGGGGGGAGTTCGGCGCCTACGTTGGGATCACCTGGGACCCGGCGAACCGGCGGGGCATCTTCGAACCGGTGTGCACCCATCCCGGCCATCGCCGGCGCGGCCTGGCCCTCACCCTGATGCGGGAGGGCCTGCGCCGCCTGCAGTCCCTCGGGGCAGCAGACGCCTATGTGGAGACCGGCGACATGGGACCGGCCAACGCCTTGTACGACGCCGTCGGCTTTACCGAGGCCTACCGTGGACACAACTGGGAGCGGTCCTGGGTCGGCTGAGGCACCGGCCACCTTCTACCCTTCCCCTGCCATGCGGCCTTACCTCTCCCAAGAGCACCCGCTTCGCTTCGGGCATCGGGGCAGCAATCTGCTCTGGCCGCAGAACACCATGGTGGCCTTCGAGTGGGCCCTGGGCTTGGGCCTGCGCTACCTGGAGACCGACGTGCACGCCACCCGCGACGGCCGGGTGGTCACCTTCCACGACGATCGCCTCGAGGACCTGACCGACGGCAGGGGCAAGGTCTGGGAGCACGACTGGGAGGACCTGCGGCGCCTGGACGCCGCCTACCACTTCGACCCGGCACACGGCCACCCCCTGCGGGGTACCGGGGTGCGTATCCCTCTCCTCGAGGAGGTGCTGGCCGCCTTTCCGCAGTGCCTGCTGAACCTCGATCTGAAGCAGGACGGCATGGAGGAGTTGCTCGCCGCCGAAATCATCCGCCTCGGTGCCGAGGACCGGGTGCTGGTGGGGTCGTTCCACGATCGGCGCCTCACCCGCTTCCGCCGGGTCGGCCGGGGACGGGTGGCCACTTCGGCGGGCCCGGCCGAGGTGCTGGCGGCGATGGCCGCGGCCCGCCTGGGCCGTCCGCTGCGGGGCCCGGCCGATGCTTTCCAGGTGCCGGAGAGGTCCGGGCCGCTGCGGGTGGTGGGGCGACGCTTCGTGGAGGCGGCGCATGCCGCCGGCAAGCAAGTGCACGTGTGGGTGGTGAACGACCCGGCCGACATGCACCGCCTGCTCGACCTGGGGGTGGACGGCATCGTCACCGACCGGGCCGACCTGCTGGTGCGGGTGCTATCCGAAAGGAGCGGGCGGTGAGCGAGCGCCTCCTGGGGAAGGAACGCCTCCTGGGGAAGATCGTGCTGGTGCAGGTGCAGCGCACCCCGTTGAAGCTGCCCGGGGCGCGGTACGACCCGCAGCCGCTGCTGGCGGTGAATGAAGCCCTGGTAGGGCCCGATGGGGTCGTCGGCTTTCACGACGGGGCCTGGGTGCTCGACGCCCATCATGCCGCCCACCCCGCCCGCCGGGGGAACGCCGGCCGGGCCGTGTCCCTCGGCTTCACCGGGCACTACCGGCTCATGGAGGAGCACTTCGGTGAGGCGCCCCTGGGCATCGGGGGCGAGAACATCATCGTCGAGTGCCCGGAGCGCATCTTTCTGAAGGACCTGCTGGGCGAAGTGGTGGTGCGGGGGGCCGAGTCCGAGTTGGCCCTGACCGGGGCCAGGGTGGCCGCCCCCTGCCTGCCCTTCACCTCGTTCCTGCTGCGTCTCGACCGGGTGGCGGAGCGCTCCGAGGTGGCCGAGCATCTCGAGTTCCTGGGGGAGGGGATGCGCGGCTTCGTGATGGGAGCCGACTCCAGCACCGCCCCGCGTTTGGTCCGCCCCGGCGACGAGGTATGGGTGCGGCCCATGTCTGCAGCCTCCGGTTAGCCTGGCCGCGTCTAGAGGAGGCCGGCAAGTGAGAAGGGCCTGGGCAGTTGGGATCGCGCTGGCGCTGTTGTTGACCGCCTGCGGCGATGACGGGAGCATCTTCGTCACCACCAGCGGGGGCGAGGAGACCTCGACCAGCGGGGGCGAGGGGAGCACTACCACCGACTCCTCCGATACGACGGCGCCGACGACCACCACGGCGGCGACGACGACTACGGCAGCCACGACCACCTCTGCCGCCACGACGACCACCACTACGGCGCCCCCCGCTCCCGTAGTGGCCGGCCAACTCGACCAGTTCACCCGTGAAGCCCAGCCGGGGTGTTCCGACGTCGAGGTCTCGGTGAATCTCCCCATCGTGAGCGGGCTGGCGCCGGCGGTGAACACCCGGGTGAACGACCGCGTCTTCGAGACGGTGTTCGTCCGGCAGGATCGGTTCCTCACCGATGCCATCAGCGGGTGCGACCCGGCTCTGGCCGGCCAGCCGCCGTCCTACTTCGACCTGGGCTTCGAGGCGACCACCAGTCGGCCGGGGCTCTTGAGCCTCCGTTTCATCGGTGGGGAGTACTTCCAGGGGGCGGCCCACCCCAACGCCTTCGTCTCCACGCTGAACTTCAATCCGGCTACCGGGGATCTGCTCGCCCTGGAGGCCATCCTGCTCCCGGGACAGGTGATCCCTCTGGCCAATCTGGTGAGCCAGCACATCCTCGATGACCTCTACGGCGGGGATGTGGACGAGTACCACGCTTGGGTGCCGGGGGTAACCGCCGCCATGCTCGAGCACTGGGTGGTGTCGGCGGACGGCTTGGAGTTCACCTTCGATCCGTACCTCGTCGGACCGGGGGCCATGGGAGCGCCCGCGGTGGTGATTCCCTTCGCCGAACTGGTCGGGGTCATCGACCCCGCGGGCCCAGCGGGGCCGGCCTAGAGGCCGAGGGCCGAGGCGAGCCCGGCGGCGAAGGCCTCCTGCGCCGCCGGGTCGAAGCCGACCAGGCGAATCTCGTCGAGGCTGCCGGGGTGCGCCGTCGCCCAGGAGGCACACGAAGCGGCGATCACCTGCGCCGCTTCCCGCAGTGGATAGCCGAAGATCCCGGCCGAGATGGCGGGGAGGGCCATGGTGCGGCAGCCTCGTGCCGCGGCGGCGTCGAGGGCCGCCCCCACCGCGACTTGTAGCAGCGCCTCGTTGTCCTGCCCTTCGCGGTGGATGGGCCCGGCCACGTGGATCACCATGCGGGCGGGCAGGCGCCCGGCCCCGGTGACGGCGGCCACCCCGGGGGAGAGAGGCCCGTGCTCCGCTACCCAGCGATCCGACTCGTCCTGGATCTCCTCGCCGCCGGCGAGCACGATGGCCCCGGCCAGGCCGCCCCCGTGCACCAGGTACTCGTTGGCCGCATTGACGATGGCGTCGACCCGCTGGCGCGTCAGGTCGGCGCAGAGGGCGGTGAGCCGAGTCCCACCCACGGTGGCTTCATCCATGGGGCCTACGGTACCCCCGGCCGCCCGTCCTAGGCTGCCCGCATCACTCGCATCGTCCCCCTCGACACCGACCATCTCCGTGAGGCCGCCACTCTGGTAGCGGTTGGTGCGACCGAGGCCCGTCGCCGCCACCCCCTGATGCCCTCCGGCCTGGACGATCCCGCCCGGGCGGCGGGCTTCCTCGCCGGTCCGACGGAGAGCGGCCTGGGCGCGGCTGCCCTTGCAGGCCGGCGAGTGGTCGGTTTCCTGGCTCCCCTCACCGTCGATCTCTGGGGGAGTCCCGGGGCGTATGTGCCGGAGTGGGGCCAGGCGGCGGGCGACCCGGGGATGGTGGGGGATCTGTACGCCGCGGCTGCTGCCCGGTGGATGGAGGCGGGCCGCACCGTCCACGCCGTCACTCTGTGGGCCCACGAACCCGAGGTGGAGGCGGCGTGGCACGACCTGGGCTTCGGGCGGGTGGTGGTCGACGCGATCCGCGGCTTGGAGCCCCCGTCGCGCCGCAGGCCCGGGGTCGAGGTGCGCCCGGCCGTCGCCGGGGACGCCTACACCCTGGCCGCGCTGGAGAGGGCCCTGTGGGAGCACCTGGCGGCGGCGCCCGCCTTCCGGGTACACCCCCGCCCCGGCGGGAGGACGGAGGCGGTGTGTCGCCTCGCCGACCCGGCGCAGCCCGTCTGGCTCGCCGAGGTGCGGGGGGTGCCGGCCGGGTTTCTCTCGTTGCAGCCGGGGGACGAGGCTCCCGCTGCCTTACGCTCGCCGGACCTGGTGCGCTGCGACGGCGCCTTTGTACTGCCCGAACGGCGGGGGAAGGGGGTGGCCACGGTCCTGTTGGCGGCGGCCCTTGGGTGGGCCCGGGCTGCCGGGTTCGCGGGATGCACTCTGGATTTCGAGTCGGCCAACCTCCAGGCGGCGCGTTTCTGGCCGGCGGCGGGCTTCTCCCCGGTGCTCCACTCGGTGGGGCGCCGAGTCGCTTGACAAATTGTCGGGAAGCACCGAATATACGGCAACCCGACCATACGATGACCCGCATATACGGTCTACCGACAATAAACCATGACTCAGGAACGCCCTCGCCTCGGCCAGATGCTTCTCACCCGGGAGCAGGCGCGCCTACTCGCTGAGCCCACCCGGTCGGAGATCATCCGGCTGCTGGCGCAGCGGGCGGCGACTACCACACAGCTGGCGGAAGCGCTGGGCCGGCCGCGGGGGAGCATTGGCCACCACCTCAAGGCCCTGGAAGCCGCCGGGATCATTCGGGTAGTCCGCACCCGGCAGGTGCGGGCCCTCACCGAGAAGTACTACGGGCGGGTGGCCGACACCTTCATCTTCCCACGCCTCGAGGGCGAGGAGACCCCGGCACTGCTCGCCGAGGCGATCGCCGACATGCAGGCCTCGCTCGGCGGCTCGCGTGGTTTCCTCACCCTGCGCCATGCCCGTATCGCCGAAGACGATGCCGCCCTCTTCGAGATGCGGCTCCTGGAACTGGCCGAGGAGTTCGCCGGGCAGGAACCGAGCGGCGATCAGGTCTTCGGCCTGGTCCTCGGCCTCTATGCCACCAGCCGGCCTTCGCTGCCGGCCGACGACGAGGAGAGCACGTGAGCACCGAGCAGGCTGCCCCCGCCAAGGTCCGCCTCGGCGGCCGCTACTGGCGTCTGTGGACGGCGAGCGTCATCTCGAACCTGGGGGACGGGGTGGGGGCCATCGCCTTCCCGTGGCTCGCCTCGGCGATCACCCGCAACCCGCTGCTGATCGCCCTCATCGCCGTGGCCCAGCGCCTCCCCTGGCTGGTGTTCACCCTCCCCGCCGGGGTGATCACCGATCGCCTGGACCGGCGGCGCATCATGGTGTGGGCCGACGTGGCCCGGGCGATCCTGGTGGGGGTCATCGCGGCCACAGTGCTCGCCGGCCGGAACGGCCTTCCTTCCCCCGAGGAAGTCGCCGGCGGGGCCGACATCGGCACCAACGGCACGGTGTATGGGGTGCTGGTGGGGGCGGTGCTGCTGCTGGGCTTCGCCGAGGTGTTGCGGGACAACGCGGCGCAGACCTTCCTGCCGGCCCTGGTGAAGCCGGCCGCGCTGGAGAAGGCCAACGGCACCCTTTGGGGCGCCGAGATGCTGGCCAACTCGTTCGTCGGCCCGCCCCTGGGCAGCCTGCTGCTGGGCCTGGGCTTCGCCCTTCCCTTCTTCGTGAATGCCGGGGGCTACGCCGTGGCCGCCGGTCTGGTCTTCTTGATTGCCGGCCAGTTCCGGGCCAAGGGGGGCGCCGCTGCCGGTACCCGGGTGCACTGGCGGGCGGAGATGAAGGAAGGCTTCTTCTGGCTCTGGCACCACGAACTGTTGCGCCCCATGGCCATCATCCTCGGCCTGCTCAACGGGCTGGGGATGATGACCATGTCCACCTTCGTGCTCTTCGCCCAGGAGGAGTTGGACCTGGAGACCGGCCTCTTCACCGGGGTCTTCCAGCCGGTGGCCCGCCTGTTCGGCTTCGAGAGCGTGGGCACCTTCATCTTCACCCTGCTCATCATGGGCGGTGCGGTCGGCGGGATCATCGGCAGCCTGCTCGCCGCCCGGGTAAGCAAGGCTCTGGGCAGCGGCCCTTCGCTCTACATGACGATCATCGGCGGCGGGGTGACCGCGGCGGTCACCGGGATCGCCACCCGCTGGTGGCTGGCCTTCCTCATGATGGTGGTCGGCACCTTCACCGCCATCCTGTGGAACGTCATCACCGTGTCCCTCCGCCAGACGATCATCCCCGACCATCTTCTGGGCCGGGTCAACAGCGTCTACCGCTTCTTCGGGTGGGGGATGATGCCCATCGGATCCCTGGTCGGTGGGGCGGTGGTCGCCCTGGGGACGGCGCTGGTCGGCCGGTCCCAGGGCCTGCGCTGGCCGTTCTTCCTGGTCGCCGTCGTCCAGGTGGCCGTGTTCGTGTACGCCGCCCCCCGGCTGACCACGGCCAAGATGGAGGCGGCCCGTACTGAGGCGATGGCCCGGCACGAGAGCGAGGCTCAGGAGGCGGCGGCCTCACCGGAAGAGGCGGCGCGGGATGCTCTGGCCGAGACGGGGGTGGTCTCGGTACCGCCGGATGACCTGGGTGAATCGAGCTAGCCCCCCGGGCAGGACACTCCGGTGCCGCCCAGCCCGCAGTAGCCCTGGGGGTTCTTTGCCAGGTACTGCTGGTGGTAGCCCTCGGCGTAGTAGAAGGGCCCGGCGGGGCGAATCTCGGTGGTGATGGTCCCGTGCCCCGCCCGGGTCAGGGCTTCCTGGTAGGCGGCCCGGGAGCGCTCGGCCAGCACCGCCTGGGTGGGCGAGGCGGTGTAGATCGCCGAACGGTACTGGGTGCCGACGTCGGCTCCCTGGCGCATCCCCTGGGTGGGGTCGTGGGCTTCCCAGAAGACGCGCAGCAGTTGTTCGTAGGACACCGCCGCCGAGTCGTAGGCCACCAGCACCACCTCGGTGTGGCCCGTGCGCCCGGTGCAGACCTCTTCGTAAGTGGGGTTCAGGGTGAAGCCGCCGGAGTAACCCACCGCGGTGGCGTGGACCCCCGGGACCTGCCAGAAGCGGCGCTCCGCCCCCCAGAAGCAGCCCAGGGCGAAGAGGGCCGTCTCGATCCCCTCGGGAAATGGGGGTTTGATGGGCCGGCCGCTGACGAAGTGGGTGTCGGGGCTGGGGATGGGCTCGGCCCGCCCGGGGAGGGCGAGGTGCTGGGGGATCATCTCGCGGGTCTTGCTGGTACCGAAGATCATGTGGGCCTCAACCGTAGACGGGGGAGAGGTGTTCCCGGGTGTTCGCGCCTCTCCCACGGATGTGGGAGAGGCGCGCCCGGCGGCAGCCGGGCGCGGTGAGGGCGTGTCTTTGCCTCTCCCGCTTTGCGGGAGAGGCGCGGAGGCGGCGGAGCCGCCGAGGCGGTGAGGGCAAACCACGACGAGGCCTCCGCCGCGCCTTGGCCCTCACCCCAACCCTCTCCCGGCGAGCCGGGAGAGGGAGCAGAGACCCACACCCCCCTTGTCCCCGCCCGCCTCGCCGCGTACCTTGCCCCTGCCCGACCCCCGAGGTCTGCATGCCGGCTCTCGCCCTGTGGACGCCGGAGGACGGACTGCTCGGTGCCCTCGCGCCCTTGGGCCTCGCCCTGGCGGCCGGCACCGCCCTGGTGGTCGACCTCGATTGTCTCGGCCCGCGCTACCCGGGAAGCACCTCGCTGGCCGACCTGGTGGCCGAGGGGCCGCGGCGGGCCGACCTCAGCCCTTCCCGCCGGGGGGTGGCGGTGCTGCGCAACGGGGGTGTTACCCCGGCAGCGGCCGCCGAGGTGGTGGCGGCGCTCGTTGCCGGCTGGGAGCGGGTGGTGTTGCGCCTGCCGCCCCGGCCCGCCCCGGCGCTCGGTTCCGTGCCGGTCGTGCCGGTGCGCCTCCTGATCCCCGGCGGCCTGTTCCCGCGCCAGGGGGGGCCCGCCGTCTACCAGGCCACCCGGGCGGCGATGCGCCTCCCCGGGCCCGGGGTGCGACTGCCGCTGCCGGGGACCGGCACGGTGGCGGCCCTGTTGGCGGGGCGCCGCCCTGCGGCGGGGGACCGCTGGGTCCGGGCCTGGCGCCCGGTGTGGGAGATGCCGTGGGGGCGCTAGAGCGGGTGGTGGAGCGCCTGGTGGCTTCGGGGGTGCCGCTGCGCCGGGGCGAACTCCTGGCCGAGGCGCGCCGGGTGGCCGCCGAGGAAGCCCCTCTCGACGCCGATCGGCTCGCCACCGAGGCGGTGGATGCCCTTGCCGGCCTGGGACCTCTCGAGGCCCTGCTGGCCGACCCGGCGGTCACCGACGTGCTGGTCAACGCTCCCGATCAGGTGTGGGTGGAACGCTCGGGACGGCTGGAACGCACCGCGGTTCGCTTCTCGGACGCGGCGGCCGTGGTGGCGGCGGTGGAGCGGGCCATCGCCCCGCTGGGCCTGCGCCTCGATCGGGCCTCCCCGGCGGTGGCGGCCCGCCTGCCCGACGGCTCCCGCTTGCACGCCGTCATCCCTCCGGCGGCGGTGGACGGGCCGGTGGTGGCGGTGCGCCGCTTCACCCCGGCGGTGCCCGACCTGGCCGCCATGGTGGCCGCCGGGTCGCTGCGCCCGGAGGGGGCAGAGTTGCTGGCGGCGGCGGTAAGGGAGCGGCGCAGCCTGCTGGTGAGCGGGGGGACCGGATCGGGGAAGACCACCCTGCTCAACGTCCTCTCGGCCGAGATCCCGGCCGGCGAGCGCGTGGTGACTATCGAGGACGCCGCCGAACTGAACCTGCGGGGCCACGTGGTGCGCCTGGAGGCCCGGCCTCCCAACGCCGAGGGAGCGGGCGAGATCACCCTGCGCACCCTGGTGCGCCACGCCCTACGTCTCCGCCCCGACCGCCTCGTGGTGGGGGAAGTGAGAGGTCCGGAGGCCCTGGATCTGATACAGGCGATGAGCACCGGCCATCCCGGGTCCATGAGCACGGTCCACGCCAACGGCCCGGCGGAAGCGCTCTGGCGCCTGGAGACCCTGGCTCTCTCGGGGGAGACGCGTCCGGCGGCAGACGCAGTGCGGCGCCAGTTGGAGGCGGCGGTCGACCTGGTGGTGCACCTGGCCCGGCGCGGGGAACAGCGCCTGGTGGAGGGGGTGGCCGAGGTGACTTCGGAGGGCCTGGTGGAGGTTTACCGGTGCTGAGTGCGACCCTGATCGCCTTTGCCCTGGCAGCCGGGGCTCCCCTTCTTGCGGTGGCGGTGGGCGCGCTGGCGCTGTGGCAGCCCTTGTTCCTGCTGGCGGGCGCGGGCGCTTGGGCGGTGGTGGCCCGGCGGAGGCGGCAGCGGCTGCGGCCCGGGCCGGGCGCCGAAGCCGCCTTCCTCGCCGGCCTGGCGGCCGAACTGGAGGCCGGGGCTTCCCTGCGCACCGCCGTGGGCGCTGCCGCCACCCGGGCGCCGGCCCTCGACCTCTCCCGGGCCTGCCGCCTGGCGGAAGCGGGCCTCCCGGCCACTCGGGTGGGGGAGGCGCTGCGGGGCGCTTTGCCGGTGAACGGTCGCCTCGCCGCGGCCGCCTTTCGCCTGGCCGCGGAAGGCGGGGGCAGGGTGGCCGCGCTGTTCCACACCCTCGCCGCTCGAGCTGCCGAGGTGGGCCGGCTCGACCGGGAGCGCCGGGCGCTCACCGCTCAAGCCCGGGCCTCCGCTTGGGTGGTGGGGGGAGCCCCCCTGGCCTTGCTCGCCCTGCTGGCGGCTGCCGGAAAAATGGGTCCGCTGCTGGCAGATCCGCTGGGAAGGGGAGTGCTCGCCCTGGGGCTGGTGCTGGAGGCGGCCGGGGCGTTGGCGGTGTGGCTGATGGTGCGGGGAGCGGCGCAGTGACCGCGGTGGCCGCCGCCGTCGGCCTAGGGGCCGGTGCGCTGGCGCGCCGCCTGCCCCACCTCGGGCCCCCGGGGATGGTGGGAGGCTCGGCGGCGCTGGCGGTGTGGTCCCCCCTGCCGGGGATGGCGGTGCTACTGGCCCTGGTCTGCTGGCGCCTCTCCCGGCGGTTCCGGGAGCGGCGGCTCTCCACCGCCGCGGCCGAGGCGGATGTCGTACTGCTAGCCGACCTGCTCGGCCTGGGGTTGGGCGCCGGGCTGAGCCTCCCTCTTGCCCTGCAGGAAGCCGCCGCCGAGGTGCATCCCGCCCTGGCGGGGGAGGTGAGCACCCTGCGCCGGACCATGGGCCGCCTCGGGGCCGCCGCCGCGCTGGCGGGCGCCTGCGGCCGCGGGGAGCCGCTCTACCGCCTGACGGCGCGGGCCGCCGCGACCGGGGCCCCGTTGCTCGCCGCGGTGGAGGCCTTCGCCGCCGAGCGCCGCCATGCCGAGCACGCCCGCCGGGTCGAGGCGGCCCGCCGCCTGCCCGTCCGGCTGCTGCTGCCCCTGGCCCTGCTCATCCTTCCGGGCTTCGTGGTGCTGGTGGTGGGGCCGGCCCTGCTGGAGTCGCTGGCGCGGCTGGAGGTCCTCCGGTGAAGCCACAAGGATCGAATCCATCGAAAGGATTGCCTCATGCATCGCGACCAGTCCGGCCAGGCCACCGCCGAGTACGCCCTGGTGATCGTCGCCGCCGCGGTGATCGCCCTGGCCCTCATCGTGTGGGCCTCCTCCAGCGGAGTGCTCCCCGAGTTCTTCGAGGCGGTGGTGCGCAAGGTGCGGGGGATGGTGGAGGGAGCCTGAGCGCGGGGAGCGCGGTGGTGGAGTTTGCCCTGGTGCTGCCCCTGGTGCTGGCCGTGCTGCTCGGGGCGGTGGAGGTGGCGGTGCTGGCCCGGGCCCAGTTGGAGGTGAGCCAGGCGGCCCGGGAGGGCGCCCGGGAGGCGGCCGCTACCCCCGACCCGGCAGCGGCGGTGGCGGCGGTGCGCCGCTTCCTGGGAGAGGAGCGCGGGGCCGAGGCGCGGGTGGCGGTCTCCCGGGACCATTTCGTGGGCGGCCGGGCCGAGGTGGTAGTGCGGGTGCCTTACCGGGTGGCGGCGCCCCTGTTCGGGGGTTTGGCCGTCCACCTCGAAGGTCGCTGCACCATGCGGGTGGAGCGGTGAGGGAGCGCGGCGCCGCCGCGGTCTTGCTGTTGGGGGTGGCGGCGGTGGTGCTGGCGCTGGTCGCGGTGCTGGGGGCCGTAGGCGCCTACCTGCGCGCCCGGGTGGAGGCGGTGGCCGCCGCCGATGCCGCCGCACTGGCGGCGGCGCCGGTCACGTTCCTTCCTTTCGGGGCGGCGGGCACCCCCTCCGAGGAGGCGGCGCGGTTCGCCTCGGCCAATGGGGCGCGTCTGCTGTCTTGCGCCTGCCCGGTGGATCATTCCTGGGAGCCGCGCACGGTGACGGTGCGGGTGGCTCGCGAGCTACGCCTGTGGCCGGCCGGTTCGCTGACCGTTACCGCGGTGAGCCGAGCCGAGTTCGAACCGGCCCTGCTGTTGGTGGGGGAGTGAACCTCCGTTCGCCACCCGCCGCCCGCATCGGCCAGAATGGGGCACGGCTAATCCACGAAAGGAGCCACCCATGGGTGTCGCCGTCATGGGCGTCGGGATGTGCGGAGCCTTCCCGACGTCCGATGGGCTCTCCTACCGGGAACTGATCGCCCGGGCGGCCCAGATGGCTTACCGCGACGCCGGCATCGTGCCCGCCCAACTGGACGGCGCGGTGTCGGTGGAGGAAGACTTCGTCAGCGGCTACTCCATCGCCGACGAGTACGTGCCCGACCAACTGGGCGTCGCCCGCAAGCCGGTGTACACCATCTGCGGCGACTTCCTCCACGGCTTCGGTTCGGCCGTCATGCAGATAGAGACCGGCCGCTTCGAGCTGGTGGTGGTCGAGGCTTACTGCAAGGCGAGCAACATCCTCCACAAGGATGAGTTGCTGCACTTCGCTTTCGACCCGATCTCGGAACGCCTTGGGGTCAGCCCCCACTACTTGGCCGGCCTGGAGCTGCAGCACTTTCTGGCGGGCTCGGGCTTCGACCTCGACGACGTGGCCGAGGTGGCGCGGCGCAACCGGGAAGTGGCCCTCGACAACCCGCTGGCCCCATACGGCGGGCGCAGCACGGTGGAGGACATCCTGGAGGGCCGCCCCGTGGCCTGGCCGCTGACCGAACCGATGCTCGCCCGCCACGCCGACGCCTGCGTGGTGGTGGTGCTGGGCACCGATGAGGCGGCCCGCCGCTCGGCCCGCAAGCCGGTGTACGTCGCCGGCACCGGGTGGGGGTCGGCCTCCAGCATCGTGGCCCGCCGCGACCTGGGCACCTCGGAGGGCACCGAGGTGGCCGCCGGCCTGGCCCTGGCTGAGGCCGGCATGGAGGACGCCGCCGCCGACTGCGACGTGTTCTACGTCAGCGACCTCTACGCCCACCGCCAACTGATGCACATGGACGCCCTGGGCCTGGGCGATGCCGAACTCCCCGCCCTTAACCCCGACGGGGGGTGCCTGGGCATGGGCGACCTCATGGAGGCCAACGGCGGCGCCCGGCTCTACGACGCCGTGCTGCAGTTGCGCGGCGAGGCCGGGGCGCACCAGATCGAAGGCGCCGGGGTGGCCCTGGTCCACGGCTGGCGCGGCCTGCCCACCGACTCCGCCGCCGTGGCGGTACTGGAGCGGGAAAGGAGGACGGCATGACCCGCGTCGCCGTGATCGGTGCCGGCATGACCCGCTTCGTGCGCCGCGCCGAGGAGACCCCCGGCGAGCTGAGCTCCCGGGCGGTGGCCATGGCCCTGGCCGACGCCGGCCTGGGCATCGAGGATATCGACGCCGTCTGCCTGGGCACCGCCCCCGATGCCTTCGACGGCATCCACATGAACGGGGAGAACCTCATCGCCGGGGCGGGAGGCACCCGCAAGCCCTACCTGCGCCACTTCGTGGGCGGGGGGACCGGGGTGATGAGCCCCATCCACGGTTGGATGCACGTTGCCAGCGGCAAGTTCGACACCTGCCTGGTGGTCTGCGAGGAGAAGATGTCGCCCTGCGTCCCCCACCCGGCGGGCGCCTTCCTGACCATCTTCGACCACACCACCGAGCAGCCGCTGGAGCTGACCCTCATCCACATCTTCGCCCTCGAGATGGCCCGCTTCATGCACGCCTACGGCTACACCGAGGAGGAGATCGCCCGGGTGTCGGTCACCCACAAGCGCAACGCCCTCGACCATCCGGCGGCGCAGATCCCCGAGGACATCACGGTGGCCGACGTCATGGCCTCCAAGCTCCTCTCCTGGCCGGTGAAGCGCCTGGACATCAGCCCCACCTCCGACGGGGCGGTGGCCATCGTGCTGGCCTCCGAGGACGTGGCCCGGGCCCGGGGCATCACCCCGGTGTGGATCGAAGGGGTGGGCTACCGCCTCGACACCGCCTACTGGTGCACCCGCGACCTGGCCTTCCCCGAGTACGTGGCCCTGGCCGCCCAGGACGCCTACCGCATGGCGGGCATCACCCGGCCGGCGGAGGAGATCGACCTCTGGGAGCCCTACGACCCGTTCGACTACAAGGCCCTGCACCACATGAACGGGCTGTTGCTCGACCGCAGCGGGCGCACGGTGCACCGGTTGCTCGATGCGGGCGCTTTCGAGCGCGACGGCAGCCATCCCATGTGCCCCTCGGGCGGGGCACTGGGGGTGGGCAACCCCATCGCCGCCACCGGACTCATGAAGATCGCCGAGCTGTACTTCCAGCTGAGCGGCCAGGCGGGGAAGCGCCAGGTGCCCAAAGAGGTGCACCGGGGCCTCGCCCAGGCCTGGGGCGACCTGATGCAAGTGGGCACGGTGGTGATCATGTCGTCCGAGGGCTCGCTGCCCACTCGCTACTCCAACTGGAGCGACGTCACCACCGACGACCTGCCCGGCACGCCGTTGAAGAGCGTGGCCGAGGCGCCCCACGTGGAGTATCACCCGGAACTGGAGTACGCCTGGGACCACGGCTACGCCCTGACCACTTACCTGGAGGGCTTCCGCGCCGGGAAGATCCGGGCCTCCTACTGCGCCGGGTGCGACCGGATGATGATCCCGGCCCGGCCGTTCTGTGAGGTTTGCGACCTGCGGGCCGTGGACCGCTACTTCGACCTGCCCGACACCGGCACGGTGCAGACCTACACCATCTCCCACGTGGACTGGGCTTCGCTGCCTCTGCCCGAGGGGAAGGTGAACATCTTCGCGGTGGTGGCCATCGACGGCGCCGCCGAGAAGATGGGCTTGGTGCATCTGCTGGGCGAGGTCGACCCGGCCGACGTCCGCATCGGCATGCGGGTGAAGGCGGTGTGGAAACCGGAGTCCGAGCGCGAGGGCAAGGTCACCGACCTGGCCTACTTCCGGCCGCTGGCTCCCGACGAGGAGGCGGGCGAGGTCGAGGCGGTGATGATCAAGCCCGAGGAACTCACCCGGGCCACCGCCGGCTCGATCCGAGGGCGCATCCCCCTGGACTACGCCTACACCGCCGGCCTGGGCGGGCGGCGCTTCTACACCGACCTGGCCGAGGGGAAGCTCAGCGGCACCTGGTGCCCGGAGTGCGAGGTGCTCATGATCCCGCCGTCGGCCTTCTGCGAGGAATGCCTGGAGGTGCTCGACCCGGACGCCCAGGCCCGCCTGGTGGATGCCGGCTCGGGCGTGGTCACCGCCGCCACCCTGGTGTTCGAGGACCGCATGGGCGGGCCGCTGGATGCCCCGTTGTGGGTGGTTCAGGTGGAGTTCCCCGACGCCGTCGGCTCGGTGATCGGGCGCCTGCTCGGCGACCCCGAGGACGAGGTGTGCCTATCGGCCTGCCCGTGGAGTTGGTGGCCACCAAGGAGGTGGGCCCGGAGCACGTGGCCTTCCGGGCAGTGGAGTAGCCAGGGCCTCTTCCGGGAAGCCGGCATGCGGCCGAGGCTTGCTGCCTCTCCCACGGATGTGGGAGAGGCGAGGCCGCCAGCGGCGGCGAGCGGTGAGGGCAAACAGCAACGGAGGCTGGGTCGCGAGTTTGCCCTCACCCGAACCCTCTCCCGGCAAGCCGGGAGAGGGCGCGGGCCTGCCTCGCCTGCCGGAGGCGCCGCCGCTCCCGGCCGTGGTTGTGGCGTTGCCGCTCACCCGCCCCATACTTGGGGTCGGTGGAAAGGAGTTGGTCATGAGCGACAGGAACTGCCCGCCGCTGCTCGCCGGGATCGTCGGGTTCGTCCTCGGGGTGGTGGCGGTGAAACTGGCAGACCGGTTCTGCCCGTTGTGCCGGCCGTGCCGTGACGGAGCAGAGTGCTGCAGTGGCGATGACACCCGCTCTGAGGAGTGCTGCTGCTGTGACGAGGTAGCCGAAGCGCCGTCCCGTGAGGCAGAGGCTCCGGCGGAGTAGGTGGGCGCCGATCGTCTGGCCGGAACCGCCTAGTTGGTCATCGACGCCCGGACGAGCCGGAAGGTATCGACCGTCATCGGCGCTCTGCTCGGCCGCTGAGGCGGCGTCGAGGCCGTGGCTGGGTAGCACGACGGGCGCTTGTGGCATAGCGCACTCCTCGGCGTAACCTCGCCCGCTCGTGCGCACCCGCTCGGTAGGGCCGGGTGCGACCATGAGGAGGTGTGCCCCAGTGGGTGGGGGCGCACCTCCTCCGCTTTGTCGCCTCTCCCGGCCAAGCCGGGAGAGGGCGCTACCTTCCCGCCGCCTGCAGCACCGAGCAGGCCCGCAGGGTCACCCATTTGGAGGGCTTGCCTTGCGCCTCGATGGGCACCGTGGTCTTTCGGGCGTAGGCGTAACGGTTGCGCCAGCGCCCCCGGTCATCCTGCTGGTTCGCCAGCCAGGCCAGGGCGTGCTCCAGGCGGGGATCCCGGGCGTGGCCCAACTCGGCGAGCACCTCGAGCACCTGCAGGACATCGGCCACGTAGCCGGAAGGGAACCCCAGCTTGAACCAGGAGGACGAGGGCCGGGTGTTGCCGTAGCCCATGGGGTAGTCGGCCTCGGCCGGGTCGCGGGAGAGCAGGAACTCCACCCCGAAGGCGATGGCCCGCCTCACCCGGGCGGTGCGGCGCCGCGACGGGATGGCCGCCAGGGCGCGCATCTCTTTGACCGCCCCCCAGGCGCAGGGCAGGTTCTCGTTCACCCCGCAGGCGAAGCCGGGGCCCGGGGTGACGGCGTACCAGCGCGCCACGTCCTCGCCGAGGATGGTGCGGGCGGCCCAGTCGACGGACGCTTGGACCCGGGGATCATCGAGGCGGCCGAAGCGGATCGCGGCTCGGGCCAGGTTGCCGTTGAGGCAGTGGATGGCGCTGGAAGGGGGAGGCAGGCGTTCCAGGTGGGAGCCGGAGCAGCCGAAGCCGCTGATTGCAGTCGGGGTGTGGTCCAGCACGTACCGGCAGGCCGTCTGCACCCGTTCGTCGTCCGGGTCGGCGCCCAACTGCTCCAGGAACATCAGGTTCCACACCGTCCCGGTGTACTTGGGGCCGTAGCCGGGGCCGGGTTTCACCCAGAATCCTCGGGGGTCCATGGCGTCGAGGATGCCCTTGATGGGGTCGGCTCGCATGGCCGCGGCCCGGGCCTCCACGACCTCGGGATCTCCGGCCGACCGGCCCAGCAGCCTCACCAGCGCTTGCGCCCGCACCGCCGGGTCGGACTCCTCCAGCAACCAGGGGCGCGGGTCCGAACTGAGACGAGAGAGCCAGTCATCGGTCATGTGGGGGACTCTACGACCGCCGCATCGAGACGGTCGCCGCCACTGGGTCGCCTCAGCCGGGCCGGCGGATGACCACCCCGTTGTGGATCACCAGCACGACGTCCTCCAGTGCGGCGAGGTCGGCCAGGGGGTCCCCGTACACCACGAGCAGGTCGGCGATCTTGCCCGACTCGAGCGTGCCGACCTGGTGGTCGATGCGGCACACGTAGGCGGCGTCGCGGGTGGAGGCGACGATGATCTGCATGGGCGTCAGCCCGACGGCTTCAAGAGCCCGGATTTCGTTGGTCGGCATGCCCACGATGACCCCGGGCAGGAAGCCGGCGTCGTTGCCCATGGCGAGGCGCCCCCCGGCCTCGACGAAGCGCAGCAGGTTCTGCGCGCCTTCTCCGCCTTGGATCGCCTGCGTGGACACCCAGGAGACATCCTGTTCCAGCATGCGTCGGATCAGGTCGTCGGAGAGACGGCCTCCTCTGCCGCCGACCGAGTGGGCGATGTCGTCGACGCCCGCCTCCAGGGCGCGCGCCAGCGAGGCGGGACTGGTGAGGTGCGCCGTCACCGGGATGCCGCGCCGGTGGGCCGTCTCGACGATGGCGGACGCCTCGTCGAGAGACAACGTGGGCGGCGCCTCGACGGTAAGGGTGATCTTGATCACATCGGCGCCGGCGTCGAGGAGAGCCGTGATCTTCTCGCGGGCGTCCTCCGGCGAGGTGACCACGAGGGAGTCGAAGTTGTTCCCGGCGATCGGGTAGCCGCGAGGAACGGTCACCAGAGGCCCGGCGGCGATCAGGCGGGCCGTGTCGGGGAAGGTGGCGAGACGGTCGCGCAGGAGGAAGTAGTAGTCCGACGACCCGTTCCACCGGGCGCCCAGGTCGCGCACGGTGGTCACACCGGCCGCCGCCCACCGGCGTAGCGTGGCGAGGTCGTAGGAGTTGTGGACGTGGGCGTTGACGAAGCCGGGGAGGACCGTCGCCCCCGGGAGGTCGTGGACCTCGGCGTCCGCGGGGATGGCAACCTCGGCGCGTGGTCCAACGGCCACGATGGTGTCGCCGCGAATCACCACCGCGCCGTCGGCGATGGGGGTGCCGCCCCGGCCGTCGACCACCGTCCCCAGCACGGCGATGGTGCGCGGGCCGTCACCCGCGGAGGTGGTGGTGGTCGAAGGAGAAGCCGTCGTTGCGGCGGCGGGTTCGGCGGCAGTCGTGGGAGGGCTCGGGGCAGCGGGGCCGGAACCAGCGCTGCACGCCGCGAGGAGGGCTGCCGTACCCAGCCAGGC
>Ga0209164_1001159_pt1 | contig 37911 bp, 37 predicted proteins | sample MTBNYHSulfiMetaG_FD_187458 | JGI IMG/M metagenome (GOLD analysis project Ga0209164, IMG submission 187458) | Enrichment culture microbial communities from rom New York Harbor, USA that are MTBE-degrading - MTBE-NYH (New York Harbor Sulfidogenic)... | ecosystem: Environmental > Aquatic > Marine >... | reverse complement strand
TCTACGATCCGCCAGCGCGCATAACTGTCCACCCAGATAAACCTTTTATCTTTGGTCGGGATCTGATTGGGATCACCATCCCATGCCAAAAATCGCTTATCAAAAAAATGAACTTTCTGGATGATGGGAATTTTAAAATGAAACCCCGGCTCTACAATCGGATCGCCCACCGGCTTTCCAAACTGGGTGATAATCGCCTGCTCCGTTTCGTCCACAATAAACGTGGCTGAGAAGAGAGCGATCAGCCCCAAAATAACGACTGCCCCAATGATCATGGATGTCGGCTTATTCATTTTTCTTGCCCTCCTTGCTGATGCCCTCCTTGCTGAATTGAAATAAGGGTAAAATACCAGTCGCTTCCTTATCTGTAATTAACTTCCTCCCCACTCTGGGAAGTACATCATTCATCGTCTCAAGATAAATTCTTTGCCGGGTCACTTCAGGAGCCTTGATATATTCCCTGAAGATCGAATTAAACCTCGCTGCCTCCCCCCGGGACTGATTCACTCTCTCGACGGCGTACCCCCTGGCCTCCTCAATGATTCTCAATGCATCCCCCCGGGCTCTGGGAATCACCTTGTTATATTCAGACCGGGCCTGATTTATTAACTTCTCTCGCTCCTGCTGCGCCTCATTGACCTCGTTAAAGGCCGGCTTTACAGGATCCGGAGGATTCACATCCTGCAAAACCACCTGATCCACTTTGATCCCGGTCTCATACTGGTCACACAACTCCTGGAGTTTCGTCGTAACCGTATTGGCGATCTCCACCCGGCCAATCGTTAAGACCTCACTCACAGAACGATCCCCCACAACCTCCCGCATCAAGGCTTCATTCATATCCCGAAAGGTTGATACAGCATTGCGTACCTTAAATAAGAATTTGTAGGGATCCGAAATCCTGAACTGGACGATCCACTCCACTTCGCCGGCATTCAGATCGCCCGTCAACATCAACGATTCCTTCTGAAAGGCCCGCCCAGCATACTCGGTCCTGACTCCTGCGGCCTTGGTTCGAAACCCAAACTCCTCCTTTAACTGCCGCTCCACGGGAACCTTCTTAACCGTTTCGATACCGAAAGGTAACTTAAAATTTAACCCGGGGGAAACCACCCGTGTGTACTTCCCAAAGCGCTGAATCACACCAATCTCTTCAGGATTCACAGTAAAAACAGACGAAACCAAAAAGATAAGTAATATGATTCCAATGATGACCCAGCGAATGGTTCTCCAGGAGATGTTGGGCACCTGGAATTTCCTAAAATCAAACTGCACCTCTTCGTCCATAAAAAGCTCCTCCCTTGTAAAAAAGCCAGAAGACCAGGTTGTATTTTTCTATATCAAAAGTCTTACCCATTTCTATTTTACCTCCTTGCCCTTCGGAGGTTTATCTCCTGACCCGCTCTCATCAATTGGCGATTCTCCAGAATTATTGGGTCCACAATCTCTCCACAGATCAAACTTTTCCATCCCCAATAGTGTTCATGGGGACCATAAAATTTGTCATAGATCATGACACCCCTGCAGCGATAACATTTCATAAAAAACAATTTACCCATTAAATCCCCCTTATTCCCTCCGGGTGGTAAACGGTGTGGACCATCATCTCATATGGCTTTTTGAGAAGATTCATCGCACCCAGGAGTACCCTGAAACGCTCCGACTTCTGGTGGCCTATAAGGTTCTCCTGGGTATCCCATTCCTCAAAAAGATAGAGTTCATTCTCATCCTCTATACTCTGGCAAAAGTTGCAGCGCAGGCATCCCTTCTCCGTTCTTACGGACCCGATCAGTGAAGCAACCGTCTGTGATAGCTCCTTGTGCTTCTCAGAAAGGACCTCCATTCGTACGATGACAAGAATCATGAAGAGGGTCATTGCAAATGGGTTGCCAACAGCTGGAAAAAAGCAGAAGTTTGGAATCATCCTTGAATAACAAAGGATTAGATTAACAGGAGAGAACAGGAGAAAAATACGAACCTATCTGTTTGACCTCAATATTTGGTGGAACCTCAATATATTGAGGGATACTTCGAAGGGAGGTGGACAGTCTAATCTGGTTCTTTTGTCTCCGGCCGGCGTATCCCGAGCTTATGCATCCTCGCTCTCAAGGTGCTCGGGTGGAGGCCCAGAATCGCTGCGGCCCCATCCTTTCCCTCGATGCGCCATTGGGTTTCCGAAAGGGTCTTAAGGATTTGGTTTCGTTCCGTTTCTTCCAAGGTTCTCATGCTGGATGACAATGGGGGTGATAAAATCTCCAGTTCATCTGCCAGCTGCAAGACCGGCCCGGGGCACAAGATCACGGCCCGTTCAATGACACTCTCCAGCTCCCGGACGTTCCCGGGCCACGGGTAATCCTGCAGTGCCTTCATCGTCTCCTTCTGGATCGACGTGATCTGTTTCCCCAATTTCCTGGAATATTGCTCTATGAAAACCTGGACTATCAGTGGGATGTCTTCTTTCCGCTGCCGTAGTGGAGGGACCGTAATGGGAAAGATGTTGAGCCGATAATAAAGGTCCTCCCGAAACCGGCCCTTTCGGACCTCTTCCTCAAGGTTTCGATTTGTCGTTGCCACAATCCTTATATCGACTTTGATGGTATGGGACGAGCCCAGCCGCTCAAACTCGTTATGCTCGATCGCCCGGAGCAGTTTGGCCTGCACCTCCAGCGGAAGTTCCCCTATCTCGTCCATGCAAAGGGTGGAACCATGGGCGACCTCGAACCGGCCTACCTGCCGCGTATCGGCCCCGGTAAATGCCCCCTTCTCCCGACCGAACAATTCGCTCTCAATTAAATTGGCCGGCAGGGCAGCACAATTCACCGTGATCAGCGGCCGATCCTTGCGGGGGCTCATGTTGTGGATGGCGGCAGCGATCAGCTCCTTTCCCGTTCCGGTCTCACCGAGGATGAGGACCGTTGTGTTCGTAGGAGCGACCTGTTCCACTCGATAGAGAACATACTTGAGACCATCACTTTGCCCGATAATATGATCGAATTGATGCTTCTTTTTGATCTCCTGACGGAAGTAAATATTCTCGACCTCCAGGTGGTCTTTCAATGTCTTGATTTCAGAAAGAGCCGTCCGAAGTTCGACCGTCCGCTCCTCCACTCGTCGTTCCAGTTCGTCGTGAGCTTTTCGTAAAGCCTCTGCTGCACGTTTCCGTTCGGTGACATTGCGGATGTTACACTGAATCACTTTTTTATGATTAACCAGATAAACGTTGCTAACAAATTCCACGGAAACTTGCCGTCCATCTTTTGTCTCAAGCGGTAAATCCTTGTAGCGGACATATCCTTTGCTTTGTAATTCTATAAAAGCGGCTTTGGATGCTTCGATATCTCTAAGGGCACCAATTTCCCAGAGTTTCTTCCCTAAAAAATCCTCATGTGAATAACCTAACATTTCTATCAGGAACGGGTTAACGTCGGATATTTGTCCGGTATCGGCATCGAGGATTAATATTCCATCCTGGGCTGTCTCAAAGAGGCGCCGGTAACGAGTTTCGGAAATCTTCAGCGCTTCCTCCGTTTTCCTGCGCTCGGTAATGTCCTCAATAGCGAGGAGGATCATATCCGTACCTTTACCCTCCCGATAGATTCGCCGAGCATTGAGAAACATTGTTTTCTTACCGATAGCCGGAAACTCATGGTCAACCTCGAAATCATTGAAGTGGGTATTTTGGGGAACAATTTCTTCCAACAACTCTCGTAGCGCAGGAATGTCCCACTGGTGGTTGCCGATGCTGTAGATAAACTTTCCTTCTGTTTCTTGAGGAGTCACTTTGAAGGTCTGATAGAAAGATCGATTCGCTGAGATTACTTTTAGATCAGCAGATAGTACCACAAGAGGTTCACGTATCGTTTTCACGATGCTCTCAGCGTATTTTTGAGCTTTCTCAAAGGTTTCCTCTGCTCGCTTACGCCCGGCGATCTGAGCCTGCAATATGTCGTTAGTCTCCCGTAAGCGCCGCTCTGTGGCATCCAGCCTTGTCCGAAGCTCTTCCATCTCAAGGAGAAGTTGCTGCTTTGTCTTGGATTTTGTTTCTATAAGATCACCCCTCGCCTGATCACTCTCAGATCTTTAATCTTCGCTCTCCATTCTCGTTAATCTTATACAGAATTTTAAAAAATTTGCAACTCGAAAAAGAATGCGATTGGGGATAAAAAGATAGGGCAAAGCAGAGGATACTCTCATTAGGTAGAGTTACTGTATTGACCCTTCCAATATCTGAATCGTCCCCATTAAAACCTTTAAGCGGACCCGTCTGGCTGTTTGACCTTTACGAACCCTGTGGCGCCGGTGAAGTCTCCGCAGGGGTTTTGTCCAGCATTTTTCTGAGTTCCTCCCCTTGCACAACTTCCTCTTGGGAAAGGAGGTGGGCCAATTCATCTAAAACTTCCCGGTGAGCGGACAGGATTTCTCGCACCCTTTGATGAGCTTCCTCGATGACCCGAGTGACTTCATCATCAATTTGGGCGGCTTTCTTTTCACTGTAGGTTTTGCTGGGAGTAAAACCTTCTGGTAGGAACATAGGCTGACGAGGGCGCTCATAGGTCGTCAGCCCCAGGGAATCACTCATGCTATATTCCGTGACCATGGACCGGGCAATGTCTGTAGCCCGCTGCAAGTCGTTTTGGGCCCCAGTGGAGATTTCTCCGAAGACTTGCTCCTCCGCCACCCTACCTCCTAAAAGAACAGCTAACCGATCCAGTAGCTCCGAGCGGGTCATTAAGTATCGGTCCTCCGTGGGTTGCTGTTGGGTATATCCGAGGGCGGCAATTCCTCGGGGAATAATCGAGATTTTGTGCACCGGGTCGGCATGCTCTACAGATTCAGCCACAATCGCATGTCCGGACTCATGAAAGGCAACAATTTCTTTCTCCTGTGCATTCATCACCCGGTTCTTTTTCTGCAGACCCCCAACTACCCGGTCGATGGCCTCGTCGAAATCTGCCGACTCTACACTATCTTTGTTTTTTCGTGCAGCCAACAGGGCGGCCTCATTGACGAGGTTGGCCAAATCAGCTCCCACAAAACCTGGGGTGCGGCCGGCGACCTTTCGGAGATCTACATCGAAACTCAAAAGAACATTCTTGGAATGGATTCTCAGGATGGCTTCTCGCCCATTGATATCCGGGCGGTCTACCAAGACCTGCCGATCAAACCGCCCCGGGCGCAACAAGGCAGGATCAAGAATTTCCGGCCGGTTGGTAGCGGCCATGATGATGACCCCTTTATTCGTTTCGAATCCATCCATCTCCACCAGGAGCTGGTTGAGAGTTTGCTCTTGTTCGTCATGCCCACCCATCACATTCATTCTCCGGGCTTTCCCTAACGCATCAAGTTCATCGATGAAGATGATGCAAGGGGCTTGGCGAGTGGCCTGAGAGAAAAGATCTCGAACGCGCGCGGCTCCCACGCCGACGAACATCTCCACAAACTCAGACCCGCTGATACTGAAGAAAGGTACTTTTGCCTCCCCGGCCACGGCCCTGGCCAAAAGGGTTTTGCCAGTCCCCGGTGGGCCAACCAGAAGCACCCCTTTGGGAATCCTCCCCCCCAGTTTCTGGAATTTTCCAGGATTGCTCAAAAATTCCACTACTTCCTGGAGCTCTTCTTTGGCCTCATCGATTCCAGCCACATCCACGAAAGTGACCCGGGTCTCATTCTCGGCAAACATCTTGGCTTTGCTCTTGCTAAAAGACATGACCCCCATTCCCGGCCCCATCTTTTTCATGGCGAACCGCCAGATCAGAAGCATAATCCCGATGGGGAGGATCCAGGAGAGAATATTGCTCAGGAATTTGCTCTCATAGCGTCCGGAATAATCGACCTTGTGTTCATCCAGTTCTTTCACCAGGCTGGGATCGTCCACCCGAATGGTAGTGAACTGCTGGCCCGGCTTCTCTTCTTTTCCTGTAAGCGTTCCGGTAATGTTTTCTGGGCCAATGGTCAATTTACTCACGTTGCCTTCAGCGAGGGCTTGTTTAAATTGGCCGTAAGGAATCGTCTCCACTTTTTTTCGTGAAAGAAAGTACTGTTGCAGGTAGGTAAATAAAAGGAAGGCGATCACGAAATACCAGATGCTGAAATGAGTCTTAGGGGGCAAGGCATCCTTCTTTTTCTGGGGGTCTCGGGGACCGAAGAAGGAACGAAGCTTATCTTTTAAATCTTGGGTTGGTTCTTTTTTCCCGGCAGATGGCATATTCTCCTCCCTCATGAGTTATTAAAATAATCCTGAAAGGATGATTGTCTCCCGTTTCGAAGATAGTAAAGTTGAGCCGTCCCGCATCATGCTACCGCACATGGAATGAGACTTGTTGTAAATCGTACTTTGGCACGATTGTGAAGTACCCCGGCCTCAGGGTCATAGTCTCCAGCTTATCTCTGGTAGTCGCCAGTTTACAACCTTCAAGTTTTCCCTTTCCAGCGGCCCAGTCAGAAGGCTATACGGTGGATTGATTCCGATGTGGAAATCAGGGATTTAACGCTGAATGAACCTGAGAGATCCTTCAGCTCTACGGGAAGCTTACAATTATTTTCCATTTTATCACATGGTGAAACCAGGAACAAGGGGGCCTAAATCGTAGATGTCTGCCTCTAATTGAGATCAGCGCTTAGGTTATACGTAACGATGAGACCAAGTCGAGATTAGGGGGCCCCCTATGTAATCAACAAGATTGTAAGGGGGCCTGTTTATATACTATAGTGCTATCCAACGTTTTAGCTGGCATATCAATGAAGATGATCGGGATTTATAGGTCTATCTTCAAGAACATCCTTACAAAGAACCCTATAAAAAATGTTAGGGTGGCTATTCCAAAACTGACCATCGCCATCTCAGAAAATCTCTTCCAGAATGAGATATCCTTGGCAACAGAGACATAAAAAGTGAATATAAGGATCACGATAATTGCATTAAAGAGTGTAAAGCCGAGGCAGAAATAGTAGTTCGTAAAAATGACATAAGGAAAAATCAGAAATAACACTGTTATAACATAGGCGGAGCCAGTATAAGCGGAAGCCTTAAAGGGGTCTCGAGAGCTTTCTTCAGATTTAGTCGAAAGATACTCTGATGTAGCCATGGACAGCGATGCAGCGATTCCGGTAATGAAGCCTGCCATAGCAATCAGGTGTGTATTTCGGAAGGCCAGGGTAAATCCTGCAAGTGCTCCAGTCAGCTCTACGAGTGCATCATTCAAACCCAGAACCATAGAACCAACATATCTAAGCCGCTCTTCGTCTATTAAATCTATGAGTTTTCTTTCATGCTCTTTTTCATCCTTTTCAATATCGATGGCGGCCGGAACATATTTCGAGATCTCTTGATAGATCGCCTGTGCCTTTCCTTCGACCTTCTCCATGAGCTTTATTCCAAATGTGATCCCGAATATTCTTGAGATAAGATAGTGTTTCCATATGCTCAACTTGTTCGGTCTTGCATCCTGACGGGTATATTTCTTCCAGAAATCATAATGTTTCAGTTCATCGTCCGAAATTTGTTTTAAGACGCTTTTGTTATGGGGATCCATCGCCGATTGTGACAGCTTCTGGTAAACAAAATGCTCCGTGATTTCACTCTTTTGAGCAGCTAAAATCTCATTTTCCATTTCTTTTTCTACCCTCTTCTGCAATGAGCCCTCCCTCTGGAATAGAGTTTCAATAAGGTTGTCTTTAAGACCTTTGCAAATCTTTTTAAATCCTCCATGGAGATTAAACCGAAAGAGGCCCGATGGAGGTCGGGGAAAGGTTTTTCTACTCGTCATTCCTAACTATCCCTCAAAGTTGACGATTGCTGATAGAACGGGTGCATAAAAGAGCATCAGATGAACCAGGGCAGAGCCACTCCTAGCCCTGCTTTGGTTCTTTGACCGGAGCGTGTCCCCTTCCGCCTATTACGGGATAGGCGGGCCCAAGGGGCACAATATAAAATATATAAACCGTTGCCGGGAAGCCCTGCCCTGATATGGGCGGGGAGCTTCGTCATTGAATGGTGACCGGAGGGGAGGTGGGCAGGACCTGTATCTGCTTCAAGAGGTTATGTCTTCCAACTTCTCGCAAGTTCGTTTTAAACTTTGTTTACCAGTCAATCTGCGTCCCAAACCGTTTTCCCCCTCCAGGCAAAGCGTATCGTTATCAATTTCCATTTTTATAATGTATATCTTTCCGGTTATCTTATCTTTGAACCTGTCCCCTAACTTCATCATAGCACCATCTCCTTTTTTGACCTCCTGGGGGAGCATAGCGGTTTAAGGTCAAATAGCGGGGTTTAATGCGCAGTTGGGATTTCTAACGGGGTTTATTCTTCGGGCTTTTCCTCGACCTCGTCTTCTACGAAAGGCAGGAATACGGATTCCATGTTGTTTGGATTGACAAACATTGATTGGTATCCGTCCTTTGTTCCCAAAATGACGGTGCGGGGATCAACGCTTTTAACTGTAAAGATTTTCCCACTTTCTATGTTTTTAAACATGTCACCTGTTTTGATCATGGTATTTCCTTTCTCTGCCTTTTCACATCAAAAGGCTCTTGCACGAGGCCTCCGGGGCTTGACCTTTTGGGGGTCGCTTTTCTTAACGGAAAAACGATCAGATTTCTTGTTGGGGATCGATTGTGACTTCTCCTTGTAAAGGGTTTCCAGCCTATCCTCCTGACGTTCTGTTAGCTCATTTTTTTTATCAAAGTCCTCTACCGCAGTTTTAAGAAATTGGTCTTCAGCCTGGGTTAATGCATATTGATTTAACCCTGACATCACCCATTCAAGCCTTGCTTTATTCATAATGACTCCTTTCAATCCTGATTACCGGGTTCTTTAAATTCTTCCTATTGCCATCTTCCCCGGAAGCCATATTGATCCATTGCCTCTTTTACCAGCAGATATTTTCCCGTGAAATCCTGCCGATTCAGCATGGTCATTAGATATTCTCTATTTGCTGAAACACTCGGTACACAATAGTTTTTTGTCATTCGGCGGGGGAACCTGAGTGATAACTTCCTTTCCGCAACCCGAACATAAAACTTTATAGGATTTTGGGCGCCTTAAATGGCTCGGCCTTGCCCCACGATAATTTCCACGTCTTCCCCGTTGTACCATTTGGTCAACCTCTTTTCTGCTATCTGATTGAACTGCTTGAAGGAAACAGGATTAATAACGATTCCTGCGGCCGCTATAGTCCATCCGCCCCCCTCCGGTTCTTCCCTGGTCGGCACGGGGACGGGCCTCATTCACACTGATTGGTTTTCCCAGGAGTTCCTTCCCGTTAAGGCTCCTGATTGCCGTTTGAGCCTGAGACTGCGCAGGCATTTCTACAAAACCAAACCCCCGGGACTGGCCATTGTACTTGTCTTTGATCACTCTCGCTGAGGTTACCTCGCCGAAAGATTCAAAGGCCTCCCGAATCGTTACATCTGTTGCATCATAGGATAAGTTTCCCACATAAATATTCATAATCATTCTCCTTTTTTAAGTTTATTCCTCTTTCTTAGACGGAATAATTCTTGCTCCAGTCATGTGAAAAATTGTCATGATTCCACGTTTTCCATTTCGAAGAGACAACTTCGTGGCGGACAACTACCTCCTTTTCTTTTTCCATTCCGCCTTCAACTTTTATTTTTTTTATGTCACCATTCCATCGACCCTTACAGGTAATGACCATACCAACCTCCTGCCTGGCTCTGATGCCGGCATAAAAAAAGCCCGCAAAGAAGTCGTTTAGAGTTCTTGCGGGCATAAACGATAAGCCTAAAAGGCTCTTTGCAACTTGTTTTGTTAATATATTATAAGCTAATTTATTCTTAAAAGCAAGAAAATATGTTTGACCGATACAATATCCGGTTGAGAAGATGCCCTCTTCACGGGCGCCTCAGAAAAAGGAACCTGGACTTGCTTCTTCCATTCCCCGGCGGAAGGAAGACGGATGCGAGGATTTGAAGATCTTGATGTCGGAATTGACTCCTTATTCAAGGGCATTTCTACCGATAAAATAGTGGCGTTTTGAGCCTTAACAACACAAAGCTAACCTTCGGGGTTACCTTTCTTTTTCTTCAAAAGGCGGAAGATCTTCTGGCGGGGTTTACTTTCTGGAGCGTCTACCTCTTCTTGAGGGCTTCCTCCAAATCATTCATCAGGTCTTGCATGTCCTCGTCTACATTCTTTTCACTCTTCAGTCGCCTTAATATCTCCGAATCATTGATCATCTTATGTAATCTAATGGCAAACTCATCAAGAGAGAATGGTTTTTTTATAAATTCTCGAGCCCCAGCAGAAATAGCTATCCCGGCCGAATGTTCTTGCTCAAAGGCTGTCATAACCATGATCGGGAGGTCAGGGTATTGTGTTAAGATCTTACTGGTAAGTGTAATGCCATCCATGTTGGGCATTTTTATATCTGTGATGACCACGTCGATTTTATTCTTCTTCATCTTATCCAAAGCATCCACTCCATCCATGGCTGTTAAACACGAGTGTCCCAGCTTGGATAGAAAGGTAACAACCAAATTTCTTATTAACTCTTCGTCATCCACGACAAGAATGATATATTTGGAGGATTCCGTTCTTAGATTTTCCACCATGAGAGGGCACTCCATCCGGCTTAACAATGATGATTTGAATCGACCCTGAATGAAAAAGTCAACAACCTCTGCCGATCTCCCCATTTCCTTATTTAGGGGGCTTCTTCTTGTCCTCCTATCACTAATTCGGGAATCCTCAGGGTTGGCTGGGCATCAGAGACAGGAACCCCCTGCCCATCCTTTCCGCAAGTTCCTATCCCAAATCCGAGATCGCTGCCGACCATATCAATATCTTTCAGCACTTGGGGTCCATTGCCAATGAGCATTGCCCCCCGGACCGGTTCTCCCACACTTCCTTTTTCAATGAGGTATCCCTCACTCACTTCAAATACAAAATCCCCATTGACAGTATTGACCTGTCCCCCCCCCATCTTCTTTACAAACAAACCTTTCTCCACGGAATGAACGATCTCTTCTGGACTCATCTCCCCAGGAAGAATCATGGTATTGCTCATCCTGGGAATGGGTTTTTGCTGGTAGGACTCTCTCCTTCCATTTCCGCTCGATTCGACCCCTTCTTCCCATGCCGTTAGCCGATCGTAAAGATAACCTTTTAAGACTCCTTTCTCCACCAGAACGGTTCGGCGAGAAGGAATCCCCTCGTCATCGAAAGCATAGGATCCTCTCTTTTGGGGAAGGGTGGGGTCATCGACTACCGTGATAAGGGAAGAGGCAACTTCTTCCCCCAATTTCTTCGAATATACGGAAAGACCTTGCTGAGCGAGATCTGCCTCCAATCCATGGCCAATGGCTTCATGGATCATTGTCCCCCCTGCCTCACTTGATAAGATTACCGGCATTCTTCCCATCGGTGCTTTTTTGGCTGAAAGCATAAGGAGAGATCTCTTTGTGGCCACTTCCGCCACCTCCTCTGGAGGATGAAGATCTAAAAGTTCAAAACCCATCGTCCCCCCCGCAGGCTCATATCCCGTCTGAATAATATCCCCTTTCGCCGACACAACTTGGACCGAGAAAACGGTTCCTACCCTGTCTCCTTCTATGAAGAGACCTTCTGAATTTGAAATGGTAAGCTTCTGGTGGAAATCCCGATAAAGAACTTTTACTTGTTGAACGTGGGGATTCAGTCTCCGAGCCGCTTCATTGGCCCTCTTCACCATCAAAACCCTCTCTTCCATCGAAAGTCCCTGGGGAGGCTTCTGAATCGGATAAAGAGACTTGGAAATGGAGTGAGATGAAATGGGGGCCCCATGTGACGGCGGAAGACTCGTGAATCTCTCCTCTCCACCCTCTTTCGCAGATCGACTTATCCTTCTGGCTAAATTGAATAGGGATTCCTTCGAGATCTCTGTTGTAAACCCATGAAATGTCTTTCTGCCAAAAAGGATTCGGAGTCCCACGCCCGCGTCCAGACCTGAAATGACTTTTTCGATTCGGTCTTCTTCGCAGATGATCCCCACCGAATGGGTTTGTTCAAAAAAGAGATCTGCAAACTCCCCTCCTTCTTTCAAGGCCTCCTTTAGAATCTTCTCAAACGGAATATGCTCTATCATCCTATTCCCCTGATTTAAGGTGACGATCAAAAATCCGAACCCCCTGCCTGCGGCAGGCAGGCGAACATCGAAGTCCTGATTCCCAAAGAGTAAGGCATCATTCTCTGTATTGCGGTATTGCAATGCTTCGTTTTTGGATTTAGCGACAATACAGCAAGACAGCATAACGGCAGCACAATCATAGACCCCTTACGACTTACGCCTCACGCTCTGACGGAATTCTTGATTGCGTGCTTCGGATTTAGGTTATTGGTTCTATTGGGATTTCCTTGCCGAGGCCTTCTAAAATTTCCTCCAGATCTTTCTCCCATCCTGGAGCCATCATCAACTCCACGATGGCTTCGCGAGGATCTTGGGTCCTCACGACAGCCATCCCCTCATAGGATTCAATAATGAATTTAAAATAAGCAATGTCTTCTCGGTGAAGCCTAAAATATCTGGATTGGGTATCCATCCGTTCACTTTGTTCCAGTGCAAAATGTAAAATGCAAAATTTTGCAATCTGCAATTAGCTCTTTTTAACAAGGGTTCCCTTGACATCCCCGAAGAGCATGACATCTTTAATGGTCCCCTCTGTGGGGTAAAGTTCTTTTGACAGCCATCCTTCGATGAGACCTTCTTTGGAGTGAGTAACCTCCGGGTCCAGAAAAAGTTTAACAAGATACTCTTTTCCATCTTTCAATCTCTCAGATTTTTTTCTTTTTTCCTCCTCCTCTTTTAAAGCGACCCTCACTTCATAACTGGAAGGACCCTTTTTAGGAAAGGTGGCCACCGTGTATTTTTTACCCCTTTCAATCTCCCCGTAAACACCATAGCGAAAGTTATAAGAAGCCGTGATGAAATCATCATAAACCATTCCTGGAGGAATTTCCTTCTCGGTCCTTATCTTGGTGCCATCTTTTCTTTGTCTCACCTGGATCCATTTTCGTTTTTGATAATCGAAGAAATAGGTTCGCCTCCTCAACTTATTCCCAACCTTCACATCTTCTTCGAACGAAACGGATCGGAGGCGACTCCCCCCTTCGACTTCCTCCATAATAGAGCGATAGGTGTCCACTCGATAACGAGCCACCCATCCCAAGATGCCTAACGTCTCCCCTTGAAGAGTGGCCATATAACGCCCTTTTTCCGCCATTTCCTTGAAGTTTAATTTCCCAACTGCCGCTTGTTTAAACACCCATACCCCAATTTCATAGTGGAGTTCTTCCCCCTTGAAAAATTCGCCAATGGAGTTTCCTCCTGTTCTTGGGAGGACAGAAGGATCTGCCCATGTCTCGTGAACGCGAAATGGAAAGGAAGAAAAGAAAGGTAATCCCAAAAGAAATCTCAAAAAGAGTCTTCGTGTCAGCATTGCCATCTGTTTGTTAATCCTGGAATGATGGAATGTTGGAATACTGGAATGATGGGTAACAAATCTTAACCTTTTTTAGACCCATTATTCCAATGTTCCTTTATTCCAATATTCCGCGGAGCATTAAATATGCAGTTCGATCACATCCCCTTCGTTGACAAGAAAATCTTTTTTTACCATCTGTCCATCAAATTTCCCAGAACCCCAGATCTTGGCATATCGAAGTTTAGCAAGGAAATCCTTATGGATCGAGAGGGCCACATCCTCCACCGTGCTTCCCTTCTTGAGGATAACGGGTTCTGTCCGATCGGGTTCCTTTCCGGGAACTTTTGTATAGACTCGGATGATATCAAGGAGTTGATAAATCTCTTTTTTCAACTCATCTAAATTCATTTTTTCTTTGGCAGAGATGGGGAGGATGGGAAAACCGCTTTTAAATTGGTTCTCAATCTTTTGGTAGGCTTCCATTGCATTTTTGACATCGCATTTATTCCCAACGAGGAGTGTCCGAAGAGAGACCCATCCCCCCTCCATGGAAGGGATCGGACCCTTTCCGACCGCTTTTATCCTCATCCTGTTCAATTCTTCCAGAAGAATCTCCATTTGGAAGACGGGGTCATCCGTCAGGTCAACTAAGAGAAGGAGGCCATCCGCATTTCGAACCAGGTTTGAAAACCCAGGTTCGAGATGGTCCAATTGAATCGGTGGAGTATCGACAAATTGGATCTGCAAATTTTCAAATTTCATCATTCCGGGAATGGGCTTCTGGGTAGTGAAGGGATAGGCAGCCACCTCGGAAGAGGCATGGGTGATCTGGGAGAGAAGGCATGATTTACCAGAATTGGGAATTCCCAGAAGAACAACCTGGGCTGCACCCTCTCTTTTAATATTATAGGCTTGTTCTGCCCTTCCGACGGTAGGTCTCTTTTGGAGTTCCTCCTTTAATTTGGCCATTCGGCTCTTTAGGTGACCTCGAAGTCTCTCGGTCCCCTTATGCTTTGGAATAACGGCCATCATCACTTCGAGAGCTTTTATCTTTTCTGAAGTGGTTTTGGCCTGCTTGAATTTAAGCTCTGCCTCCAAATATTGAGGGGTGAGATTGGCTGGCATATCTTTTATAAATTTACCGATGGGCGACGGAAGACCGCTTCACCAATTGCGGAGGGGTGAAGGACGACCGTTCACTTCGCTCACTAAGACGATAGACGACCTTATTTACAAAAAGGATCTACCTTTCGTTCCATAGTAATGAGCATTGCAAAGATATGTTCGTATTTGTCATCCAATTTTTCGAAAATTTGCTTATTGATATAATTGCACATCAATGCGAATTCTAACTCCCTATCCTTTTCGTCTTTCGTCTGTCGTCTATCATCCTTCGGCCATGAGGTCCCTTGAACTCTTTTCATTCAAAAATCACAACTTATAAATTTTTTCTTTCAGAAAGATCTCCAGCATCTTGGGGTCGAATTGTTTTCCCCTGTGTCTCTCCATTTCGGATAGGATGGCCTCAAGGGACATGTCCTTTCGATGGGGTCTCAGGCTGGCCATCGCATCGAAAGCATCTGGAACGGCGATGATCCTTGCCTCAAGAGGGATGCCTTCCCCCATTAACCCATCTGGATATCCTTGGCCATCAAAATGTTCATGATGATTGCGAATCATGGGGATCTTATCCTTAAAAAATTCAATCCCCTCCACAATCTTTACCCCAATTAATGGGTGCTCCTGAATAATATGATACTCCTCGGGACTGAGTGCCTCGGGCTTACGGAGAATCTCGTCCTTAATGCCGATCTTACCAATATCATGGAGGAGCGCTCCATATTCCAGAATTTCTATCCTTTCCTCTGTAAACCCTAATGAAGCGGCGATCTGCAGACTCATCCTCCTCACTCGATCAGAGTGACCTCGAGTGTAAGGGTCTTTGGCGTCGATCGCCTCTGCCAAAACCTTGACTGAATCCAAATAGGCTTTCTTCAACGTACGGTAAGCCTGTTGAAGCTTTACAGTCCTCTCCTCTACCAATCTCTCCAGATTCTCATGGTAGATCTCCACCTCATTTTCTAACCTTTTTTTCTCAAAGGCCCTTTTAACACTGAGGACGACCAATTCCAGATCGGCTGGTTTGACAATGAAATCGTAAGCTCCTAAACGCATAGCCTCCAGTGCCAGATCAATCTCGGGATAGGCGGTGACCATGATCATTAATATGCCGGGGTGCACGGCCCTCACTTCCTTCAAAAGTTCAATTCCGTCCATCTCAGGCATTCTGATGTCGGAAATAATGAGAGAGAAACTATCTTTGTAAAAATGGTGGAGGGCCTCCTTCCCATTCTGGGCCGTCACACACGAATATCCTTCTCTCGTCAGCCTTCCGAGAAATATACTACAGATCATTTCCTCATCGTCCACAATTAATATGCGCTCTTCCATCGGTTGACCCTTCTTCCTTTCCTCCATCGGCGATGAATAGAATATATTTTATAAGAAATTAAAAAACAGTCAACAGCAACCTTTTCAATAACAAACTCTCTCCTCCCCTGTGACACTTTGTCGTAATGGGGAGAAGGCAGAAAATCAAAGCCTGTCCTTCGGAGTTTTACAAACCTACCAGAGGATAGAGAGGCGGTTAAGGGAGCTTTAGACCTGCCCGTGCCTACCTGCCGGTAGACAGGATAGGCAGTGATGACGCTCCACTATGAAAGGTTTTTTAGGATTTATTTTTGATTCGGGATAAGTACTCAAGAGGAATAAACCATTACGTATAAGAACATTTTTTGTCCATACGTATAAAAATGTCTCAAGATTCCATTTGATTTTGATGCCAGTTTTTGTTAGAAATACAGCTAAAAGGAGTCTGATGTGGAGCCTACGAAAATATTGGTCGTCGATGATGAAGCCTCCATTCGAGAGATGCTTCAAAAAGGTCTCTCCCAGATGGGAAAATTTAATGTGGAGACCGCTCAAAACGGTGCTGAGGCCATCGAAAAGATTGAAAAGGAAATCTACGACTTAGTCCTAACCGATCTGAAGATGCCTGAGATGGACGGTCTTGAACTCTTGAAGAACATCAAGGGGACAAGGCCAGAAGTAATGGTCATCCTGATGACAGCCTATGGATCGATTGAGACAGCCGTCGAGGCTATGAAGATGGGGGCGAACGACTATATTACCAAGCCTATTAATTTCGAGGACCTCCTCCTCCACATCTCCAAAGTTCAAAAGGAAAGTCTCCTTCTCAAAGAAAATCGGCTTCTGAGGATGGAGCTTAGGAAAAAATTTGAGTTCAATAATATCATTGGGAAAAGCAAGAAGATGCAAGAAATTTTTTCTCTCATTGAAAAAGTGGCCCCTGGAAACAGCACAGTGATTATTTATGGAGGAAGTGGAACCGGCAAGGAGCTGGTGGCAAAGGCTATCCATTATCACAGCCCAAGGGCGGATAAGCCTTTCCTCCCTTTCAATTGCGGAGCGATTCCTGAAACGCTGGTGGAAAGCGAACTTTTTGGCCATACGAAAGGTGCTTTCACCGGAGCCATACAAGCCAAGAGGGGTTTATTCGAAGAGGCCAACGGGGGAACACTCTTTTTAGATGAAATCTCAACCATCCTCCCCTCCGCTCAGGTTAAACTTTTAAGAGTCCTGCAGGAGAAGGAGTTGATGAGGGTTGGAAGTACGGAGAGAACGAAGATTGATGTTCGAATGATTGCGGCCACCAATGAGAATCTGGAGGAGAATATGAAGGTGGGGAAATTTCGGGAGGATCTCTTTTATCGCCTTCATGTCTTCCCTATTTTTCTTCCCGATCTGAAAGATAGAAAGGAAGATATTTCTTTGCTTGCTTACTATTTTCTCGATCGCTATTCCAAAGAAGCTAAAAAAGCGATCAAAGGGATCTCAAAAGAGGCGATGAAACTTCTTTTAGAATACCCCTGGCCGGGGAATGTCAGAGAATTGGAAAATACGATCGAAAGGGCTGTGATCATGACCGATCAGGACCATTTAGTGCCCAATGACTTCCCCCAAGATCTGATCGAGGGATATTCAGAGATGATTAAAAGAGGAGTGAAAGACCGTAAGTCCCTGAACGATATCAAGGCTGAATATATCAAAGAAATACTGAAAGAGGTCAGCGGGAACAAAAGAATTGCTTCAGAAATTCTTAAGGTGAATCCAAGAACTCTGTATCGTTTCGAGAAAAAGAGCCGCCCTATTTAAATCCTCAATTTCCATCTCACCCCAGCCCTCCTTTTCTAAAATAGACCCCTCGCGGAGGGCGATGCTCTCGATATTCTTTGGAGAATCTTTTAAAATCGGCCTCCGGTCTTTGACTTTAATATCAAAGTCTGTTATTCATTAAAAAATGAAAAGATTCTCAATGAAAGTCTTTGTCATTTTTTTGTTTTTGTCCTTGCCCTTACTGGGGGCTTGCGCAGGAAGACAGGAATTTCAAAAACAAGAAAAGGGCACCCCCTCCGTTCTACCTGCTCCAAAGAAACTGCAAAAAACTCAAGAGAAGACCCTTTCATCCAACCCTCTTGCTTACTACCACTTTCTTCTCTCCCAGTTCAAATTAAAAGAAGGGAAAGTGGATGAGGCGATAGAGGATCTCAAAGAAGTGGTCTCCCTTGATATCAGAGAACCCTCCTTGCATGTGGAATTGGCCACCCTTTACATTCATAAAGGCCTTTTAAATGAAGCGGTTGAAGAGTGTAAAACCGCCCTCCTCTATGATCCCGATCATCTCCCTGCCCATCTGCTCCTGGGTGGAATTTACTCCATCCTTAAGAAGAACCCGTTAGCCATCGCCGCTTACGAGAAAGCGTTGGAGATCAACCCCCTTCATCGGGAAAGCTACCTCTTTCTCAGCTCCCTCTATGAAGACCTCCAGAAATATGACCAGTCCATCCGCATCCTTAAACAATTTCTTGAGATCGAACCTAACTCCGTGATGGGCTTCTGGGCTCTTGGAAGAACTTATATCAAGAAAAAATCTTATGAATTGGCCAAACAATCTTTTTTAAAGGCCCTGAGCATCGAACCCAATATGATCTCCATCCTGATGGACCTGGGGATGACTTATGAGGTCCAGAATGAACCGGAAAAAGCAGCTGAAATTTACCAAAAGATCCTGAATCTCGATCCTGACAACAAAAATGCAAGAAATCGACTCGGACAGATCTTCGTCAAAAATAAGAATTTCGACGAGGCATTGAATCAATTTCGGGAGATCCAAAAGTCCAATGCAGGGGATCTCAATATCCGAACGAAGATGGGTTTAATTTACATGGAACAGGGGAAATTGGACCAGGCCATTTTGGAATTCAATTTTGTCCTTACGGCCAATCCCGAAGACGATCGGGTTCGATATTATTTGGGAGCTGCCTATGTAGAGAAAGAGGTTTTCGATCAGGCCGTTTCAGAATTCAAGAAGATCCCTCCTAAATCCGCTCTTTTTGCTGATTCGAGAAGAAACATCGTATTGATTTTGAGAAAACAAAACAAGATGGAGGAGGCCGTCCGAATCTTGGAAGAATCGATTCAGGCCAAACCGAACGACGGAGATCTCTACATGATCCTTGCCGCGGTCTATGAGAAAGAGGACCATTTGGAAAAGGCCTTGTCCACCCTGAAAAGAGGCCTCGAGACAAATCAGAATGATGTGGATATTCATTACCAGTTAGGAGCGCTCTACGATAAGATGGGAGATTTCGATAAGATGGAAGTTGAGATGAAAGAGGTGCTCCGGCTGAATCCAAACCATGCGGATGCCCTTAATTACCTCGGTTACTCCTACTCCGACCGGAGCATCCATTTGGAGGAGGCCCTCAAACTCATCCAGAAGGCCATGGAATTGAAACCCAACATGGGCTATATCACCGATAGTCTCGGTTGGGTCTATTATAAACTCGGGGACTACGAAAGAGCAGTGATCGAACTTGAAAAAGCAAATCAGTTGACTCCAGACGATTCCACCATCACGGAACATCTGGCAGATAGTTATCTCAAATTGAGCCGGGTCGAAAAAGCAGTAGAGTTTTATGAAAGGGCTCTGAGATTGGATCCCAAACCGGATCAAAAGGAAAGATTACAGAAGAAGATTAAGGAACTAAAAGAGAAAAAATAAACAATTTTCAATCATCAATGATCAATTAACAAAAAAATGCACCGTTCTTAGATGTGGGGATGGGGAATAGGCAGTGTTGGGTTTAGAATTGAAATTGAGAATGGATCATTGACCATTGGAAATTGACAATTGATCTTTTTAGCCTCCCGCCACCGGAGGGAAGATGCTCAGGACATCCCCCTCCTTTAATAGATGCTCCTTCTTTCCGTGAACGCCATTGACCAGAATGATCTTAGGAATCCCTTCAGGTATTTTAAGCCGGGACAAAATATCCTGAACCCGAGTCGAACCGTCAATCTCCATCTTACAAGAAAACCGGCTGCTCCCCTTCGGGAGATAATCTCGAAGTGTAGCAAATAATTTTACATCAATCTCCATCCGAATGTCCCCTCTGTCCTACGTCTTTAAGGTTACGGTTACAAAGCCCGTTTACCTTGAAAGGAAGAGGGATGGGTTACCCCTTTCAAAGGCAAACCACCTAACCCCTGCCTACCGGCATACAGGCATCAACGAAACTGGCATTCTTACCCTAACCCTTAAACCAAAGACTTTTATTTGCTTTAGAGTCTATTTTATCTTAACCCTGCTCCTATCGCAAGGAGGAGCTGAAAATGTCAAATGATCTCAATCTTTCCGGGATGTTCTTCCACCACTTCACCCACGATGCAGGAATGTGGGTGCCCTTCTTTTTTTAGAATCGCTACCAGTTTTCCTGCCTCGCCAGAAGGTAAAGAGACCAGGAGGCCTCCCGAGGTTTGAGGATCGTAAAGAATATCTACCAAAAGATCAGGCACACTCGTATGAACCTCCACCTTGCAGGAGAAAAATTGGCGATTCGAATACGCCCCTCCAGGAACCAATCCTAATTTGGCATATTCCATCGCCTCGGGGAAGATGGGAATAGCTTCCGATTGAATCACCATTCCCACCTGGCTGGCCATGGCCATTTCCAACGCATGACCAATGAAACTGAACCCTGTGATATCGGTGCAGGCATGGGCTCCAAGTTTTTTCATCCATTCCGATGCCGTTCGATTTAGAGTCACCATGCTCTCCACGATCTTCCGGACAGCCTCCTCAGAGGCCATCCCGCCTTTGAGGGCTGTGGCAACAATCCCTGTACCGAGAGGTTTCGTCAAAACCAATTTGTCCCCCATCTTTGCCTTGGCATTGGTCAGGATTTTTTTCGGATGAATGATTCCGGTCACAGCCAAACCATATTTAATCTCTGGATCTTCGATTGAATGCCCTCCTACCAGGGCCACCTCAGCCTCCTTCATTTTTGAAAGGCCTCCGAGCAGGATCTCTTTTAAAATGGAAGGTGAAAGCGTCTTGATCGGGAAGGCCACTAAATTCATGCCCGTGAGTGGAGTGCCTCCCATGGCATAGACATCACTCAGGGCATTGGCCACAGCGATCTGGCCAAAGGTAAAGGGATCGTCCACAATTGGGGTGAAGAAGTCCACGGTTTGAACCAGAGCGACCTCATCATTTAATTGATAGACTCCCGCATCATCCGATGTCTCCAGTCCCACCAGAATCTTCGGATCTTTTGGAAGAGGCAACTCCTTAAGAATCTGGTCCAGATCCTCTGGACCCACCTTAGAGGCTCAACCCGCTTTTTTCACTTTTTCCGTCAAACGCACTTTGTCCATTTTTATCTTCGTCCTTTGAACTTAGATCTGAATTTACTTCTTTTTCTCAAACCTTCCTCTCACATCCCTTGTATAACATTCCAAAACCGATATCCTGCTCTCTCTGAGAATAAGTAAAGCTTCTGGTTCTGAATCTGTGGATAATTCAATGGCCACTCCGCAATCAGAACTGATTTCCCGTGGTACGGGGATGAGATCAATCTTTATCCCTTTCCCCTTAAGAAGTTTCTCAGCTTTCATGACGCGATGGACGGATTCAAATACAAAGACGCACTTCATGGCCCTATCAAACGGTCTCCCTCCCTTCACCTCATCCCTCTCTCCTTTCATTAACCCTGTCGTTGCGTTAAATTCGGCGTTTGGACTCATCAAACCCTTACCCATAAAGGCACGGCCGTTAAATCGATGTGCTCCGCTGAATCAGCCACACCTTTATCAACAACAGGGTTAATATTCTACCATATCTTCCCACCTTTTTTCATAGACAATCCAAGCCTCCATGGAATAAAACCTTTATCCTTCTTTTGAAATCTGAAAAACGGCCTGGAGCGCGGCTTCGATCTCCTCTTCGGTGTTGAAAGCGGCCAGACCAAATCGGATCGTTCCCTCTGGAAAAGTCCCAAGGGTGTGGTGGGCTGCGGGCGCACAGTGAAGTCCTGGACGGCAGAGAATGTCAAACTCTTTTTCTAAACGCAATGCTCCGTTCGAAGGAGAAAGGTGGGTACAATTGAAAGAAAGGGTGGCAATTCGATCTCCCTGGTTTCGAGGACCGTAAAGTTTCACGGCGGGGATTTCTCTTAAACCCCTGACAAGTTTTTCTATAAGGGTCATCTCATTTTGACGTATCTGTTCCACTCCTTTTCCCAGAACAAATTGGACGCCAGCAAGAAGCCCGGCAATCCCAACGCCATTGGGTGTTCCACTCTCAAAGCGATCCGGTAAGAAGTCCGGCTGCTCCTCAAATTCGGACCGACTTCCTGTCCCACCTTGTTTCAGTGGGATCATCTCTTCTTCCTTGATGCGCTCCCCAATAACCAGTCCCCCTGTCCCCTGGGGTCCATAGAGGCTTTTATGCCCAGTAAAGGCTAAAAGATCGATCCCATCCTTTTCAACATCGATGGGATAAGCCCCCGCAGTCTGGGCGGCATCCACTAAAAAGAGGAGGTTATATTCTCTCGCTATCTTCCCTATTTCTCTGATAGGAAGAAGCGTTCCTGTGACATTCGATGCATGATTAAGGACGATCATCCTGGTAGTGGATTGAATTTTCCTTTCTACTGCTCTCGGATCTAAAGTCCCATCTTCAAAACATGGAACAACGGTCAATGCAATTCCCCTTTTCTCCAGATCCCTGAGAGGTCTCATCACTGAATTGTGTTCCATACTGCTTGTAACGACATGATCTTTGTATTTCAAAAGACCTTTCAAAGCCAAATTGATGGACTCCGTAGCATTAAGCGTGAAGACGACCCTGGAGGAGTCTTTGACATGGAATAAAACGGAAAGGGCTTCTCGGGCCTCATAAATGATGCGAGCGGCTTCAATCGAAAGGAAGTGTCCGGATCGACCCGGATTGGCGCCGACCTCTTCCATAAATCGGTTCATCACCTCTTTCACTTGAGGGGGCTTCGGCCATGATGTCGCTGGATTATCAAAGTAGATCATCTTTCTAATCTTTTCCTGCAGCAAGACTCGTCGGTGTTTCAAAACATGACAACAACCATAGAACGTCAAATCACAAGACAAAACTCACTTCTCTGAATGTTCCCACCGTGTTAAGGTTTGACTGGGAGGACGTGAATCGCTTTGACGATCAGCTGAACTTCGTCGCCGACCTTCAGATCCAGGGCCTCGACGGATTCAGTCGTAATCACCGAGGCCATCTCCATGGGTATCGTCACAGAGAATTTGATGAGTGACATGACATCTCCGTGTTTGATTGATGTGACCTTTCCCGCAATCTGGTTTCGCGCACCGTGTTTCATGGGATATTCACCTCTCTGTTCTTTAAGACTCTCTCCATCTCATGTGTACACACATTCTGGAGTTTAGCCCGAATTAGACCACGTTGCACTCCCTATATTCCAACATTACTCATATTGCATTTTGCTGTCAAATAAGTTTTATGGCTTGATTAATCGATCCGCCTCAAGCAAAGATTGAGCGATATCATACATATTGGAAATGATTCCGACCCTCAATTTCTTTTTAAGGCCATAAAAATCTAAACAGGTCCCGCAGGAAAGGATCTCCACGCCTTTTTCAGACATGGCTTTTAGAGACCCGAGGACCTCGGAACCTTCAGCGGTTAACCGGACCCCCGAATTGACAAAGATCAACTTTGAGGGAATCGGTTTTAAATCCAGGAGGGTTTTCAAGAAGGACCTCATGAGGATAGTTCCCAATGCCTCCTCCCCAACCCCCATAAGACTGGAGTTAATGTAGACGACCACTTTTTCTGCTTTTTGAATTGGACCCGCCAAATCGGAGGCGCTCCCTTTCTCGATGTGGAGATGAAAGTCGTTCCCCTTATTTTCTATGGTCACGCTTGCCCCTTGGCTTTGAGCAAACCGCTCCACATTGTCCCGGGCCGCCGGATTATCGACGATGAGAAAAAATTCCCCCTGTTCCATTTCTTCCAGCGCCTTCTTTGTCGTCAGCACTGGTTGAGGACACGCTAACCCTCTGCAATCAATCTCTTTCATGGACTCTCTCCTTTCATCGCCATGGTCAAATTCTTTAACCGAAATGAAACCACTTCAAAATAAGAAATGAGTGCCACTGCTACGCCGGTCAGTATATCCCCAATCTCTATTCTCCTTTTCTTCCATCTCCGCCAATTTTTTTTCAGAAACCCGAAAGCTGCCATACTTATTCCTTCGAAACGGTGATCCGATATCCGATCCCTTCCGATTCAACACTCTTCACTTGCCATCCCTGAGTGGTCGCAGCCCGAGAAACATTCTCTTTAGAAGTATCCGTATCCACGAGGATGATGATTTCTCCCTTGTTGATCTTTTTAATCTCATTCAGAGCCAGCAAAACAGGTTGAGGGCACGAAAGCCCGCGGGCATCAACGATTTTGCTCATTTTTATCCCTCCTTTTTAGGCAACTTCTTTTCGCATGGTGAAGCCGATAAACAGACAAGTGAGAAGCCCAATGATCACAGCGGCGATGCCATAAGGTCCAACTCCGTCAGGAGTACTGGCCAGGCCAAAATTATGTGCAAAACCGGCTCCGACGATCATGCCCAGGACAAAGACCGCAGCATCTCCATCGCCCTCCCCTGCAAGGAAGAGCTGTCGCCCCGGACACCCCCCGGCCAGGGCAAAGGCCAACCCTGCCAAGACCATGCCGCCGAAGTTCCAGAGGCTCATCGTGTGAGCCACGGGTTGTTTTGCAAACCCGGGGTGAAACTGCCCTAAAATCAGATTGCTGATGAAAGCAACCAAGACAAGGGCAATGACCCCCAAAAGTAGATGAGTTTGCCTAAAAAGGACGAAATCCCGGATGGCGCCCATGGTGCAGAACCGACTTCTCTGCGCCAGGAATCCAATGCAGAGGCTGATTACCAGCGACAAAAAAAGCGGTGCATGCATGGAACCGGGGCCTTTCAGACTGTAAAACAGGACTCCGCTCTTATCCTCGCCCTCTACCTGGGGAAAGATGAACATCAGAACAAGGAACCCGAGCATCGTCAAAGGCAATAACCATCCAACCGAGGTATGAGTTTTTTGAGAACGTCCTAAGTTATAACCGCCTTTCAGGAAGAGTGTGCCTACCCATATTCCTCCAATGAGTCCGAGCAGGCCGAAGATGGCATTCCAATCCCCACCGGCCAAACGGAGCATGGCTCGCCATGGGCATCCCAAAAAGACCAGTGCTCCGATCATGGCAAACGCGCCAAGGACAAATCGAACAATGGGAGCAGAACCAACCCGCGAACGGAATTCCTTAAACACGTAAGCGGCAATCAGTGAGCCAAGGACAAAGCCGATGATTTCGGGCCGCATGTATTGGACAACGGCTGCACGATGAAGCCCAAGAGTACCCGCAATGTCCCTCTCGAAACAGGCCACACAGATGCCCATGTTTGCCGGATTCCCCCACTTCTGTAAAAATGTGGCCAAGACTCCAATAAAAGCCCCTACTGAAATGATCCCCCAACGAGTCGCAAAAAAGTTCTTAATGGTGGTCATCGGTTACCCTCCTCTCCAAAAAATTTTTTTTGGATCATAGACAACTACCAATAGATAATGATCAGGAGGGAAAAAGGGATGGGCAGAAAAACTCAGGACACACAAGGGTAAAAATGACCTTGAAACATCCCTTTTCTCTCTCTCCTTCCGGTTAGCCGGAGACCTAACCTAGGTCTCTTCGGGCCAGATCTGGCCCCTCATATACGAGAAAAGGGCGTCGCTGTGTTTTTCATGTTAAAACCTTCCGTTTTAAAAAGGCTAAGAATTACTAAAAATTAATTGGAAATCTGATTTCTGTCAAATTGGTTTTTCCAATAATAAAACTGTTTATTATCGAAAATTCTAATGCATCTCTTCACATCCCTCCTTGGCCTTACCGATCTTCTTTTCTGTTGCCTTGACGGATCAAAATTGATATAAATTGGAATACTGGGATAATGGAATGTTGGAATACTGGAATCATGGGTGTTAAAAAGTGATCATTCGATTCCTCCATTATGCTACTTTTCCATTCTTCCATCACTCCATTAATAATCTTTTTTAGGGAGGTGGGGTATGTATAAGAAAATCTTAGTCCCATTGGATGGTTCGGAGTTGGCCAAAATAGCCTTAGAAGAGGCCGAGAAATTAGCCAAGACCTTTGATGCTGAAATCATTCTGTTCCAAGTGGTCCCCTTTATGCCCATCTATGGGTCGCCGGAGTTGGTGACCCCTCTCATCGTGGACGAGAAACAGAAGGAAGCGGCCGAAAAATACCTTGCGAACCTTGTTGAGGAACTAAAAAAGAGAGGCTTTAAAAGCATGGCAATGGTCAGGACGGGTCAGCAGGTGGCTGTTGAGATCATCGACTTTGCAAAAGAAAGTGGTGCAGATCTGATTGTGATGTGTACCCATGGTCGTTCTGGAATTACTCGGTGGGTCTTGGGGAGTGTTGCCCTAAAAATCCTGACACGGGCTGAAACACCCATCCTTCTCATCCGTTCGAAAGGATAAAACCCCGTTATTGCATAAAGACGCAGATGACATTGATTAAGAAACCTTCATGGCCAAAGGTTTTGTAAATCTGAGCGCCAAATTTAACGCAACAACAGGGTAAAGACACCGACATCAGATTAAAATGAAAAGGGAACATATCTTTCTCATCTTCATCTTCTTCCTCACTTTCCTCTCCATTTATCTCCTTTATCAAATCCTCTCCCCTTTCTTATCTCCCATCATCTGGGCTATTCTCCTGGCCATGGTTTTTTATCCCCTCTTCCAAAAACTTCAACGCCTCTTAAGAAAAAGGGAAGTCCTCTCTGCCATGATGATGACCTTGCTGGTGCTCATCATCATCGTATTACCCTTCACTCTTCTGATGGCCTCTTTGGCCAGCGAAGTGGTGGACGTCTATCATCGGGTGGAGGAAATGATCAAGACCGGTCAGCTTCAGGCCTCTTTGGAGAGAATCAAAGAGCTCCCTATTCTCAAATGGATTTTGATCAAGCTGAGCCAACATATCGATGTTACACAAACCGACCCTCTGCCTCTTTTATTAAAGAACCTTAAACAGATCAGTACCTTCATCTTTAATCAGACCTCGACCCTCTTAAAGGGATTCTCCACATTTATCGTTGGGTTCTTCTTCACCCTTCTCTCTCTCTACTATCTTTTTAAAGACGGGAGTCGTTTTTTCAAAGGATTGAAGGAGATCATTCCCCTCCCGCCTAAGGAGAGAGATCTTCTCATCCAGCGGTTCAAAGACATGATTTATGCTACGATTTATGGAGGGATTCTGGTCGCCGTGATTCAGGGTTTCTTGGGTGGGTTATCTTTTTGGGCACTTGGACTTCCCTCGCCGATCTTCTGGGGAACATCCATGGCTTTGCTCTCCTTTATTCCCATGGGGGGAACAGCTCTCATCTGGGCTCCGGCAGCCATCTTCTTATTGATGGGGGGGGCTATTTTGAAAGGGCTCCTTTTAATCGGTCTGGGAGTTTTTGTGATCAGCATGGCGGACAATTTCCTTAAACCATTCTTTATAAGCACCAAAACTAATATCCATCCTCTGCTCCTCTTCTTCTCTGTCTTGGGAGGGATTCAGGCTTTTGGATTGATTGGCCTGGTGGCGGGACCTTTAATCGCCACACTCTTCCTTACCCTTATCGAAATATACATTCAAGGAATTAAACCGGTCAGCAATTCCGATTCTAAGTCCTAAAGATATTTCTCTATCGTTCACCCATCCTTACTCAAACAATGAGGGCCACTTTTTTTTATCTGAAATTTTTGGTAAGATGGTATTATTCCATGGAAACAAATCGTCCAAAACGAAACCATAGATCCATTTCACGCTCTAAATGGGTCGAAGACTTTCAAGCACTCACCTATCAAATATTACAATATTCAAACCAAGGGATTTCAAGAACCATCTACCAACAAGAAATCTCAAAGATGATTATGAATTTCTCGGGATGCGAGGGAGTGGAACTGTGGCTCAAGGATCACGGGAAATATTTTCGGGGCGAACTGAAGCGTCACCCTGGGAAAAAAATCTTTTTTAAAATTAACCCCCACCTACAAAATGAAAAGGGAGGGATTCTTCCGAGTCTCGATGAGGAATCGGTTCTCTTATCATTATCTAATCAGATGATTCATGGCTCTATTGATTCACTTCGAACTCTACATATAAAAAATGGAAGCAAAGGGATTTGGGGAAACGACGCATATAAATCTATTATCATACTCCCTCTTAGGGTGGATCGCCAAAACATCGGTTTTCTTCTATTAAAGAGCGTACGACCAAATTATTTCAAAAAAGATGACATCAGGCTTTACGAGAATTTCTCCCGAACTCTCGGGATTGCCTTAGCTCACCGTCACGTTCAAGTGGATTTGCGCGAGCGGATCAAGGAACTGACCTGCCTTTACGGAATAGCCCGACTGGCTACACAGTCCAATTTGTCAATAAGGGAGATTTTACAGGGTATTGTTGAAGTGCTTCCTCCAGCTTGGTTATACACAGAAATAGCCCGTGCCAAGATCATCTTGGACGGGGCCTCTTTTTCAACCCCTGGCTTTCGGGAAGGAAGATATCAGCAGAAGGCGGATATCATGATTGGCGGAGATCGCCGAGGCAGTGTTGAAGTCGTGTATCTGGAGGACAAACCGGAGCTTGATGAAGGCCCCTTTCTCCAGGAGGAGCGGGCCCTTCTCGACACCGTGGCAAAAGAGATTGCAAATATCATCATCGGGAAACAGGCCGAACAGGATAAATTAAATCTCGAGGCACAACTGAGACATGCCGACCGATTGGCCACCATTGGCCAACTTGCCGCAGGTGTTGCTCACGAATTGAATGAACCTTTGGGGAGCATTCTCGGCTTTTCCCAGCTTGTAAAAAAATGCCCGGGGCTCCCCCATCAGGTGAATCAGGATATTGAGAAGATACTGAATGCCTCCCTCTATGCCCGAGAAATCATCAAGAAACTTCTGATATTTGCTCGACAGATGCCATATCGAAAGATAAAGGTCAATCTGAATCAGTTGGTTGAAGAGGGGCTCCATTTTTTCCAATCTCGATGTGCCAAGGAAGGAATTGAATTGGTCTGCTCCCTCTCTGCCGATCTTCCAGAAATTGATGCAGATCCTTCGCAACTCAATCAAGTCGTCATCAATCTTATGGTGAATGCTCTTCAAGCAATGTCTCGAGGAGGGAGGCTAAAGGTTCAGACGCTTTTTAGAGGCAATCAAATCTCACTCATCATTGAGGACACGGGCATGGGCATGAGCGAGGAGGTCCTTAGAAAGATATTCATTCCTTTTTTTACGACCAAAGAGGTTGGGAAGGGGACAGGATTGGGTTTGCCCGTCGTCCACGGAATCATCACTTCCCATGGAGGCTCTATTAAAGTGGAAAGCAAGGTCGGCCAGGGGACGAGGTTTGAGATCCAATTTCCAATGGCCAGACCGAGCGTGAACGAAAGTTAATCAGGATGACAAACTCGTCGGGAAAAGACTCTATTTTAGTGGTGGATGATGCTCCGGATACCCTGGAACTTCTTCAGAGAAATCTCGAATCCCAGGGATATCAAGTCCTTGCTGCCCCTGACGCCAATGAAGCCATCAAGATCCTCGAGACGACAGCGGTGGATTTAGTCATCACCGACTTTAAGATGCCTGGGGCCAGTGGCATTGACCTGATCCGCCATATCCGGGAAAATTTCAGGGATATTGAGGTCATGATGATCACTGGTTATCCCACGATTGAGAGTGCGGTCAAAGCGGTGAAGGCCGGGGCCGAAGAATATTTAACTAAGCCCTTTACCGATACCGAGCTCTTATCCGCTGTTAAACAAATTCTTGAAAAGCTCCATGGTCATAGGGCGATAAAGAGCCCATGGCCTCGGGCACTCGCTTCTCGTTACGGGTTTATTGGTGAGTCGGAGGTGATGCAGAGGGTGTTTCATTTCATTTCGAAAGCCACAGCCACCTCTGCGACCGTGCTCATCTTAGGAGAGAGTGGTACGGGGAAAGAACTCGTGGCCAGGGCAATCCATTATAACGGCCCGAGGAGTTCGGCCCCTTTTGTTCCTATCAACTGTGGGGCCATCCCGGAAGAGTTGCTCGAAAGTGAGCTTTTCGGTTACATCAAGGGAGCCTTTACCGGGGCTAACGAAACGAGAGCAGGTTTCTTCCAAACGGCGGATGGCGGGACCATTTTCCTCGATGAAATCAGCGAGACAAGTCTTTCCATGCAAGTCAAGCTACTCCGTGTCCTTCAGGACAAGGAAGTCTATATGGTTGGATCCACCCGATCCCTCAAGGTCGATGTGAGGATCCTTGCATCGACCAACAAAGACCTCGTTACTCTCTTAAAAAAAGGCCTTTTCCGAGAAGACCTTTTCTTCCGCCTCAATGTCATTACAATTGATATTCCTCCCCTCCGGGATAGGGGGGAGGACATTCTTCTGCTAACCCAACACTTTGCAACAAAATTTGCCAATGAATTGAGTAAACCGAAGCCTCGGTTTTCCGAGAATGCACTCCACGTCTTGCGAAGTTACCATTGGCCAGGTAATGTGAGAGAATTGGAGAACGTCATTCAGCGCCTTGTCGTCATGACAGAAGGGGATCTGATCGAGGTACCGGATCTCCCTTCCTTAATGCGTTTTTCAGCCTTGCAAAAAATGGGCTTAAATCGGTCCCTTGCTGAAGTGGAAGCTGAATATATTCGTAATGTCCTCGCAAGCGTAGAGGGTAATAAAACAAGGGCGGCAGAGATTCTCGGGATCGACCGCAAGACGCTTCGAGAGAAACTGAATAAGACCGAAAAAAAACCTTCCCTGTGAAGGAAAACTGGAGAGATTTACCCCGGCGGTTCAATTTTCCTCAATAAAATGACTACCGCCTGATCAATTCTTCTCTCTTTTGTTTCCCTCTTTCCCAAGTTTTAACTTTACCTAACCCCTTGATTTTTTTCATGTCCTCCGTCTTTGGAAATCCATATACAATATTCCATTCATGTCATCATCGAATGGCAAGAAGATTGCTTTTAATCAATAAGCGCATTGTCTAAAAAATATATGAAGGGGGTCCAATATGAAGAAGATGGCTTATTCCTTCAAGGCAAAAAAGAAAGAAAACATTCCTTTCAATAAGCAATATCATGGGCTATGCTCCTGTTGCGAATTTTCGCTTACCTGCAGCTACGATAGGGATCCCAAACATCCAGTTTTGCAGTGCGAAGAGTTTGGGGGCATTATCCGTCTTCCTGTTCATGCAGGGGACTTAAAAAATAATCCCCTTTCAAACATTCGGAAGCCCACCTTAACTCCAAAAATTTCCTTTCAACAATATAAGGGTTTATGCTTGACCTGTGAGGTAAGGACCTCTTGCACTTATCCTAAACTGGAAGGAGGGGTATGGCACTGTGAAGAATTTGAATAGAGAGCAGAAAAGGTTTTGTTTCCAGATAAAAAAATTCCCAGGGAAGAATCATTATGAATCCTGAGCATATCAAGGAGATCATTGATCATCATGAGGGAGGGAAGAAGGCTGGAATTATCTCCATTCTGGAGGACATCCAGGCTCAATACAGTTACCTCCCGGAAGAAGCCTTAAAGATCGTGGCTGAGAAGACAGGGCGTTCCCTTGTGGATATTTATGGCGTTGCCACTTTCTATAAAGCCTTCAGTCTGAAGCCAAGGGGGAAACACCTCATCTCTGCCTGCCTGGGTACAGCCTGCCATGTCCGGGGCGGGCCCCGTATTGCCGAGGAGTTTGAGCGTCAATTAGAGGTCAAAACAGGAGAGACCACCAAGGATAGGGAGATCACCCTGGAGACGGTGAACTGTCTCGGCGCCTGTGCCCTTGGCCCAATTGTCACCGTGGACGGACACTATTTTTTGAATGTCACTTCCCCCAGGGTCAAAGAGATCATTCATAGGGCCAGGGCCGGGCTTGACAGAGTGGATATTCATACGGACGAGCGAATCTTTCCGGTAGAAGTCGCCTGTCCCCGCTGCAATCACAGCCTTATGGATCGCCACTACTATATTGATGGTTATCCTTCGATTCGAGTAACCGTGTCCTTTGAACAGAAACACGGCTGGGTCAGACTCTCCTGCCTCTACGGGAGTTTCTCGGTAGATTCTGAATACAAAATGCCAGATGGAGCCACAACCAATTTCTTCTGCCCTCACTGCCATGCCGAACTCAAGGGAGTCTCTCCCTGTATGAAATGCGGCTCTTCAATGGTCCCTATGGTCGTGCAAGGAGGGGGAATGTTACAGATCTGTTCGTGTCGCGGATGCAAAGGCCACATGCTCGATCTCAGCGAAACACCTCTCTATTAATTGTATAGGGATCATCTCCACGTAGGGGTAATCATCGTATGAAAAAAATGGAATCTCTCGAAGAATTCAGACGATTTCGAGACTTAGTTATTAAGAGAAAAGAGCTGGAGGAATTGAAGCCTTGTTTAACCATCTGCGCAGGCACAGGCGGGCAAGCCAGTGGTTCCAATGATATCCTTCGTTTTATCAAGCGGGAAATCCTGGGACAAAAAATTCAGGATAAGATCTCGCTGAGGATTACTGGCTGTCAGGGTTTCTGTCAGATGGATCCCTTTATGATCGTGGAACCCGGAAAACATCTCTATCCTAAGATCAAAAAAGAGGATATCCCGCGGATCATTCATTCAGCTATAGAGGGAAAGCCCATTGAGGATCTTCTGTACAAAGACCCTTCGAGTAAAGCCTCTTATGATTGTCAAGAGGACATTCCCTTCTTTAAGCACCAGGCACGCATCATCCTTGGGAAGAATCAAAAGCTCGATCCCATCAAGATTTTCGATTATATCGAACAAGGGGGATATGGCGCCTTCGAAAAAGTCCTGTCCAATCCTGATCCCATCTGGATTATTCAAGAAATCAAACAGTCAGGGCTCAGAGGTCGAGGAGGAGCGGGGTTCCCCACCGGCAAAAAATGGGAATTTGCGCGCGATTCCGGAAACGGTGCCACCCAGAAATTTATGGTGTGCAATGCCGATGAGGGAGACCCGGGAGCCTATATGGACCGAAGTCTTCTGGAGGGCAATCCACATGCCATCATTGAAGGAATGATCATCGCTGGAATTGCTATTGGTGCCACAAGGGGTTTTATTTATGTCCGGACGGAATATCCCCTGGCAATCAAACACACCCTGATCGCTCTTCGGCAGGCCCAAGACCTTGGGCTGCTGGGTAATAATATCCTCGGCTGTAACATTGATTTCGACATCGAAATCACTCGTGGAGCGGGTGCATTCGTATGCGGTGAGGAGACGGCATTGATCAAGTCCATCGAGGGAAAGGCCGGAGAGCCCCGCCAGCGTCCGCCCTTCCCCATTGAGAAAGGACTCTGGGGCCATCCCACTTGTATCAATAATGTGGAAACTTTGGCCAATGTGCCTTTGATTATCAACCAGGGGGCTGAACAGTATGCCAAGGTAGGAGTGTCAGGAAATACAGGAACCAAAATTTTTTCCTTGGTAGGAAAGATTAAGAATACCGGATTGGTAGAAGTTCCTTTTGGAATAACCATCAACAAGGTGGTCTATGATATCGGTGGAGGTCCGGTCGGCAAAGCTCAAATTAAGGCCGTGCAGACAGGCGGCCCTTCTGGGGGGTGCATCCCTGTATCTAAGTTTGACCTACCTATTAACTACGAGAGTCTGAAAGAAGCAGGGTCCATCATGGGTTCAGGTGGCATGATCGTTATGGATGAAAATACCTGCATGGTGGATGTCGCTAAATACTTCATGAACTTCTTGAAAGGCGAGTCCTGTGGCAAGTGTTTTACCTGTCGCAAAGGCACACAACGCATGTATGAAATCCTCGATGACATTTCCAGAGGAAAAGGAACCCTTGATCATTTATCACTTCTCGAAGAACTGGCCCATATTGTAAAAGACACCACTCTCTGTGGCTTGGGGCAGACAGCATCGAATCCGGTTCTCAGCACACTCCACTACTTTCGTAACGAGTATGAACGCCATATTTTGCAGAAGAAGTGTGATGCCTTTGTTTGTAAGGATTTAGTGGGAGCTCCATGCCAGACGGCCTGTCCTCTGGGGACAGAAGCCTGGCGCTATGTCGCCCATATCCAACGGAGGGAATATGAAGAAGCCTATCGGGTTGTCCGGGACGCCAATCCTTTTCCTTCGGTCTGTGCCCGGGTCTGCCATCACCCTTGTGAAGAGAGGTGTCGAGCAGGCATGAGTGGAAGCCAACCGATCGCCATTCGGGCCCTGAAACGGTTTATAACGGATCGAACTGAACCTCCCTTTTATAAACCCCTCAGGGTTGTGAAACAGGATGGAGAAACGCAACGGGTGGCAATAGTCGGATCAGGACCTGCGGGGTTAAGCGCTGCCAACGCCCTTTCTCTCAAGGGCTATCAAGTTACCCTTTTCGAGGCAGAGCAACAATTAGGAGGGATGCTCGTATGTGGCATCCCTGCCTATCGTTTACCCAGACAAATATTGAACAGGGAGGTAGACGCACTGTTAAATGAAAATATCACCTCCAAAGTGAACATGTCTTTGGGAAAAGAATTTACAATTGACCAACTCTTTAAAGATGGTTTTAAGGCCATTTTCCTCGCTTTGGGGGCTCACAAAAGCCGAAGGCTCCACATTGATGGAGAAAACCTTCCGGGGGTTTATTCGGGAATTCAGTTTCTAAAGGCTTTTAATCTAAGGGGGGAAAATCTTGCGAAAGGTCATGTAGGGATTATTGGAGGAGGGAATTCTGCCATTGATGCCGCAAGGGTCGCCCTTCGTCAAAAGGGGGTCAGGCGGGTAACGATTCTTTACCGTCGAACAAGAGAGGAAATGCCTGCTTTTGAAGAGGAGATAGAAGAGGCCCTTCAGGAAGGAGTGAAACTCGAAACCTTAGTTTCTCCTCGAAGGATACTCTCGAAAGATGGGGTTGTTGCCGGGATTGAATGCATCAGGAATGATTTGGGTGAACGGGATCAAACCGGCAGAAGAACCCCACGGCCGATTTCAGGTACGGAATTCACTTTATCTTTAGGCACATTAATTGTTGCCATAGGGGAAGAACCAGATGTCGCAGGTCTCGCCTCCATGGGGATTGAAATCCGTGAAGGAAAGATATATCAAACGGATCCGGAAAAATTTTCAACGAATATTTTAGGGGTTTTTGCAGGGGGAGACGCATCCACCGGACCCAATACCGTTGTTGAGGCGATTGCCGCAGGAAAAAAAGCTGCAAGGGTAATAGACCGTTATCTCCAGGGTAAACCGCTAAGAATACCTTCAGCAATAAACTTGCCTGAATTTTATGTAGAGCCACTCGATATAGGGGAAAAAGAACTTATTGAATCCCAAAGGGTCCCTCTCCCTCTCCTTCCAGTGGGATTGAGGAGGAGGAACTTCCATGAGGTTGCCCAAACCCTTTCTGTCGAAGATGCGATCCGTGAAACAAAGCGATGTCTGAGGTGTGATTTAGAATTCACTGAACAAAAGGAAAGAGAAATCAAAGATGAATATGCAGGAGTGAAAACAGCATGATTTCATTAACCATCAACGGCTTAGAAGTTTCGATGGAAGAAGGAACCACTCTGCTTGAGGCCTCAAGGTTCTATGGGTTCCCTATCCCCACACTCTGTCATCTGGACGGACTTTCTCCCTATGGAGCCTGCCGTCTCTGCGTGGTGGAGATCGGCCAGGGAGCGAACGCAAAACTGGTCACCTCCTGCACGTATCCGGTTGAAGAGGGTCTTCAGGTGCGCACCGCTTCCTCGCGCGTGGTGAAAGCCCGGAAGATGATTCTGGAGCTCCTGCTCGCCTCCTGCCCGCAATCAAAAACCATTCAGGACCTGGCCTCCAGCTATGACGTTCGTCAACAGCGTTTCAAACAGGAATATGAAGATTGTATTCTCTGTGGCCGGTGTGTCCGGATCTGTGAAGAGCAAATGATGGCCAAGGCGATTGGCTTTCGCAGTCGGGGTGAGAAAAGAAGCCTGGGGACTCCCTTTGACCTCAAATCAGAGGCCTGCCGCCTGTGCGGGGCCTGCATGTATGTCTGTCCGGTCTGTCAGCTTCGATGCACCTTCACCTCTCCGGAAGAGGCGGTCTGCGGAGGATGTGCCAATCTGAGCCCGCCCTGCCTTGAGAAGAATTCTTTCGACGACATGATGTGTTATATGGAGCCCTGTGTGGCCTGCGAGATCAAAAAAGATTGAGGAAAAGGTAACAATTGGGTTGTTTGAAATCGTCTTATAAAATCCCTCCCAACCTCCCTTTGCCAAAGAGACTGTGTCGTAAAGGGGAAAATGGTAAAAATGTCATGCTGAACTTGTTTCAGCATCTAATAGAATAAACTACTTACGAGACCCTGAACCAAGTTCAGGGTGACAAAAAGGCGATTACGACACAGCCTCAAAAGGGAGGAGAAATCTCTCCCCCTTTTGACAAAGGGGGATTAAGGGGGATTAGATCAGTTTTTTCAAAGCGTTAAAATGTTACAGGAAAAGAAAGGAGAATGACAAATGTCTTTATCCAGGATCAATGCCTCGGCAGCAACCCTGACGAAAAACAGGACCGAAGGTTCCGTTGTCCCCGCTTCAGGGATGTGCGTCACCTGTGTGGATGGATGTATCGGAATGTGCGAGATCGGCAAATCCGCTTACCGGGGCCATGAGGTGATCTACCCGCAACCCTTTGGAGTCATCACCACTGCCTCTGAAAAGAATTACCCGGTGGATTATTCCCATTTCAATATCATGGGCACTGCGGTAGGGGCCCAGGGAATCGAACCGGACAGTGATAAGGCGATCTTCCCGGCAGTGAATCTCGAATTGGCCTTCGGCCATGATAAAGGGATAAAATTTCATTACCCCTGGCTGATCTCCGGTATCGGCTCAACCGATATTGCTAAAAACAACTGGGAAGGGTTAGCGATTGGATCGGCTCTTTCCGGGACCGGCCTGACCATCGGGGAAAATGTCGTTGGCATGGACCCGGAGGCTGTCATCAAAAATGGCAGGGTCATCGATACCGTGGAACTGAAACGCCGGATCAAACTCTACAAGAATTACCAGCGCGATGGTTACGGAGCAATCATTGTTCAGGCCAATATTGAAGACACCCGTCTTAGCGCCCATGAGTATGCCATTGAAAAACTTGGAGTCGAATGTATTGAGCTCAAATGGGGGCAGGGAGCAAAGGATATCGGCGGCGAAGTAAAGATAAAAGATCTTAAGAAAGCTCAGATGCTCCATGAACGGGGTTATATCGTCATGCCCGATCCGACCGATCCCGATGTGATCGGAGCATTCGAGCACAAGGCATTTAAGGAGTTTGAACGGCACTCACGGGTAGGGATGGTCTCGGAAGAATCTTTTGCAGAGAGAGTCGAAGCCCTGCGTAAAGCAGGGGCCAAATACCTCTTCCTCAAAACCGGCGCCTATCGCCCGGCTGACCTTGCCAGAGCAATTGCCTTCGCCTCAAAGTACAGGCTCGACCTTCTCACGGTGGATGCCGCCGGAGGCGGAACCGGCATGAGCCCCTGGCGAATGATGAACGAATGGGGAGTTCCTCCTGTTGAACTTCACTCCCTCCTCTATCGATATGCCTCCTATCTCCACCTGAATAAAAAATATGTGCCTCCCCTGGCCGTGGGGGGAGGGTTCATCTTCGAAGACGGTATTTTCAAGGCCCTCGCCATGGGCGCCCCATTTGTGAAGCTCGTGGGGATGGCCCGGGGGCCTATTGCCGCCGCCATGGTCGGCAAGACCATCGGCCGAACCATCGATAACCACCAGATTCCCGTTTACATCGAACGATTTGGTCACACAAAGGATGAGATTTTCGTGACGGCTAGCTCCTTGCGTAAAAAATTAGGGGATTTAGAATTTGAGAAACTACCTACCGGCGCTATCGGCCTCTATACTTACTATGAACGTTTAGCCCAGGGGCTTCGTCAGTTCATGGCCGGGAGTAGG